>Ga0105249_10002533_pt1 | contig 15810 bp, 15 predicted proteins | sample KBSS44metaG_FD_81522 | JGI IMG/M metagenome (GOLD analysis project Ga0105249, IMG submission 81522) | Switchgrass rhizosphere microbial communities from Kellogg Biological Station, Michigan, USA - KBS S4-4 metaG | ecosystem: Host-associated > Plants > Roots > Rhizosphere > Soil | place...
GCGGTCGCCGAGGGCGGCATCCGGGTCGTCGATGCTGAAATCACCAAGCTTCTCGGGCTCCGTAACGGTGAGATTCAGCGGCTCGTCGACGCCGAGGATTCCGAGCTCCGGCGCCGCGTCCACGCCTACCGAGACGGCAAACCGTTCCCGGACCTCGGCGGGCGCGTTGTTCTCGTCGTCGACGACGGCGTTGCCACCGGCGCCACCAACGTCGCCGCGATCCGCGCCCTGCGACGCCAGCGTCCCCGCCTCATCGTCCTCGCGGTGCCGGTCTGCTCGGCGGAGGCCTACGAGCTGCTCAGGCACGAAGCCGACCGCGTGGTGGCCTTGACGGTGCCGCAAAGGATGGGCGCCGTCTCCCGCTTCTACCGCGACTTCAGCCAGGTCTCCGACCAGGAGGTGATCGATGCACTCCACGGCGCTGCGGAGCCTGCATGACGAGGCGATCCCCCTCGACGGCGGCCGCCGATCACGATGCGCTGATCGAGCGGGTCGGCGACGCGAGCATCGTCCTGCTCGGTGAGGCGACCCACGGCAGCCACGAGTTCTACCGTGAGCGGGCACGGATCACCCGCCGCCTGATCGAGGAGAAGGGCTTTCGCGCGGTCGCGGCCGAGGCCGACTGGCCCGACGCCTACCGCGTATTCCTCGCCCGCCCGGCCGCCCTCGGGGAGCGGCCGGAGACTTATCCGACCGCGCTGTGAGGCGGCCAATCGGGTGCCGCCCACGGCAATGGTGCGGGTTTCTGCGGATTCGTGGCAAGGGTCGCAGTCATAGCTTCGATCCAAGCAATTCATCCGGCACAGCCGGCGGAAGGAGAGGACGATGGCGACGAGGACTAGGTCGGCCGCAAGCAACGACGACCAGGCGACGCCTGACACGGCGCCGATCGTCGTCGGGTTCGACGACAGCGACGAGGGCCGCGACGCGCTCGAGCTGGCGCGTGTGCTCTGCGAGGTGCGCGGTGCGCGCTGCATCGTCGCGACCGTGATCGAGTGGGGGCCGGTTTCGGTGCGTCGCTCGATCAGCGACTCGGAGGAAAGCGAGGCCGAGCCGCTCTTCAAACAGGCCAGAAAGGCACTGAGCGGACTCGAAGTCGAGACCCGGATCGTCGGCACCCGCTCGCCGGGCCGGATACTGGCCGAGTTCGCCGAGCGCGAGGGAGCCTCGACCCTGGTCGTCGGCGCGCCGCACCATCGCAGCAGCGCCGGCCGGGCGGTTCTCGGCAGTGTCGCCGAGCACCTCCTGCACCACTCGCCATGCGAGGTGGCCATCGCCCCCCGCGGCTACGGCGACACCTCGCTCACCCACTTTGGGTTCGACCAGGTTTCCGTCGGCTTCGACGGCACCGAGGAGTCAAAGCACGCTCTGCGACACGCGGAAGACCTGGCCGAGGCGGCCGGCGCGACGATCCAGATCCTGGTCGTCAAGGACCCTCTGATAACTGACACCGAAGCCGAAGCCGAAGCGCACGCCGGCGAGCCTGGCACGGGCGAAGAGATCCTGCAGCAAGGACTCGCCTCGGTCCGCGATTCCCTGAAACCGCAGGGCACGATGGTCGAGCCGCGCGTGCGGGAGACCGTGCCGCGGGTTGCCGCCGCGCTCGCCGAGGCGTGCGATGGCAACATCCTCGTCTGCGGCAGCAGGCCGATACGCAACCGGATCCTCCTCGCCTCGCTCACCAAGCGGGTGATCGAGATGTCGGTCCACCCCGTCCTCGTCGTCCCCACGACGGCCTCGGAGTAGTGGTCGCGATGTTCGAGAAGATCCTTGTCGGCTACCTCGACGGCGAGCACGGGACCGAGGCGCTGGCCCTCGGACAGAGCCTCTCCTACGCGACCGGCGCACCGATCGAACTGGCGACCGTGGAGGCCGGCGCCGACGACCTCGCCGAGCTGGCCCGTGGTCGAGGCGCCGACCTGATCGTTCTTGGTTCTTCCCACCGGTCCGGGTTCGGGAGGACGGTTCCCGGCTCGACAGCCGAGCGGCTGCTCGCCGACGCCCCCTGCGCAATCGCCGTCGCACCGCCAAAGTTCGGACAGCTGGCACCGGGCGAGCCGGACTGGCGACCGCTCGACGGCCGGGGCGAAGACTCCGGAATGCGGGTGATCGGCGTCGGCTACGACGGCTCCCCTACTTCGCGCCGCGCGCTCGAGGTCGCGACCGAGCTGGCCCAGGCCAACAGCGCCGCGCTGCGCGTGTTCACCGTTGCCAGCAGGCTCGCGAGCCACACTCCGGTCGGCGACAATCCGTACGCGGAAGGAGTGCCGAGCCAATCCGATGCGCTGCGTGAGGAGCTCCACAAAGCGGTGCGGGAGCTGCCGTCGGAGGTGCGGGCGCTGCCGGTCCTCGTGCGGGGATTCGAGGCCGACGAGCTGTTGAAGGTGGCTGGCCTCGGCGTCGACCTGCTCGTCCTTGGAAGCCGTCCTGGCGGACCGCTGCGGCGGCGGCTGCGCCGCAGCGTCACCAGCGTCGTCCTCTCGAGGGCGAAATGCCCCGTCCTCGTCGTGCCGACCATGGTCGTCGCCGAGGTCGCGGCACCCGCCTAACCGATGCTTCACGTCGAGGACAACCGCGGCATCGAGGCGCCGAACGAGACCGACCTCGACCGGCTGCTTGCCTGCTGGGAAACCGCCAACTACCTCACGGTCGCGCAGATCTATCTGCAGGAGAACCCGCTGCTGCGCGAGCCGCTGCGCGCCGAGCACATAAAGCCGCGCCTGCTCGGCCACTGGGGAACCTCGCCTGGGCTGAATCTGATCTACGCCCAGCTCAACTGGTTGATCCGCCACACCGAGCAGGAGGTGCTGTTCGTCACCGGCCCCGGCCACGGCGGACCCGCGATCGTCGCCAACCTCTATCTCGAGGGCACCTACTCCGAGGTCTATCCCGAGATCTCGCGCGACGAGGCGGGGCTGCGGCGGTTGGTGCGGCAGTTCTCGACGCCGGGCGGAATCCCGAGCCATGTCGGCGCGGCGACGCCGGGTTCGATCCACGAGGGCGGCGAGCTCGGCTACTCCCTCGTGCACGCCTTCGGCGCGGCCTTCGACAACCCGGACCTCCTGGTCGCCTGCGTGGTCGGCGATGGTGAGGCGGAGACGGCGCCGCTCGAGGGAGGCTGGAAGGGCGTGCGCTTCCTCAACCCCGCCCGCGACGGCGCGGTGCTGCCGATCCTCCACCTGAACGCAGAGAAGATCTCGGGGCCGACGGTCCTCGGCCGCGCCCGCGAGCGGGAGGTGATCGACCTGATGCGCGGTCACGGCTACGAACCGCACTTCGTCCGCGGGCACGAACCGCGGCGCGTCCACCGCGAATTTGCCGCGGTGCTCGCCACCTGCCACGCCGAGATTCACCGCATCCAGACCAAGGCGCGGAGCGGGAGCGCGGGCGAGCGCCCGCGCTGGCCGATGATCGTCCTGCGCACCCCGAAGGGCTGGACCGGTCCCGCGGAGGTCGACGGGGTCCCGGTCGAGGGAACCTTCCGCTCTCACCAGGTGCCGCTCAAAGAAGTCCGCGAGAACCCGGCGCATCTGGCGATGCTCGAGCGGTGGCTACGCGGCTACCGGCCGGAGATTCGCTTCGACAGCGGCGGTGGGCTGCTCCCGGAGCTGGCCATGCAGGCGCCAGCAGGAGATCTGCGAATGGGCGCGACGCTGCACGCCAACGCCGGCCGCCTGCGTCCGCTCAGCATCCCTGCGACCCACAACTATGCCTTCGGTATCGAGCGTCCCGGCACCGAGCGGGCGGAATCAACGCGGCGGCTGGGTGAGCTGCTACGTGACGTGTACACCGCCAACCTCGAGACCGCGAACTTCCGTCTCTTCTGCCCTGACGAGACCGACTCCAACCGGCTCGGCGCAGTGTTCGAGGTCGAGGACCGCTGCCTCATGGACGCCCGTCCCGACGACGTCAACGTCTCGCCCGATGGGCGGGTGATGGAGGTGCTCTCCGAGCACAGCTGCCAGGGCTGGCTGGAGGGTTACCTCCTGAGCGGCCGCCACGGCATCTTCGCCACCTACGAGGCCTTCGCGATGGTTTCCGCCTCAATGGCGATCCAGCACGCGAAGTGGCTCGAGGAGTCGCGCCGCCAACCCTGGCGGAAACCGGTCGCCTCGCTGAACGTGCTGCTCACCTCGACCTGCTGGCGCAACGACCACAACGGCTTCAGCCACCAGGGCCCGGGCTTGATCGACACGATGCTCTCGCTGCGCGGCGAGGTGGTGCGGATCTACTTCCCGCCCGACGCCAACAGCCTGCTGGCGGTCGCCGACCACTGTCTGCGCAGCCACGACTACGTCAACTTGATCGTGATCGACAAGCAGCCGCAGCTGCAGTACCTCAACCACGACGACGCCGTCGTCCACGCCGCCGCCGGGGCTTCGCGTTGGGCCTGGGCGAGCAACGACCGCGGCAGGCCTGACGTCGTGCTCGCCTGCGCCGGAGACATCCCGACCCAGGAGGCGTTGGCCGCGTCGGATCTGCTGCGCCGCTTCGTCCCCGACCTCGCCGTCCGTTTCGTCAACGTCATCGACCTGATGGCGCTGAGCCCCGCGGATCAGCACCCACACGCCCTCGCGGAAGGTCGCTTCGTCGACCTCTTCGGAAAAGAGGAGGACGTCGTCTTCGCCTTCCACGGCTACGCCCGGGCGCTCCACCAGGTGCTCCACGGCCGGCCCCACCCCAGCCGCTTCCACGTCCGCGGCTATCGCGAGCAGGGCACGACGACGACGCCCTTCGACATGGTGGTCCTCAACGAGATGAGCCGCTATCACCTCGCGATCGAGGCACTGCGGCGGGCGCGCCGCCGTTCTGCTGGCGCCTCCGAGCTGCTCGAGCACTGCCACGAGATGCTCGCCCGCCACCACGGCTACGTCCGCGAGCACTTCGAAGACATGCCCGAGGTCCGCGACTGGACCTGGGGAGCGGCTTGACGGGGTGATGTCACCGGCTCGAGTCCTCACCGTCAACGCCGGCTCCTCGAGCCTGAAGCTACGGCTGCTCGGCCCGGACGATGAGCTTCTTCTCGCCCGAGACCTCGACACGGACGAGGACTCGCGACGGGAAGGGCTGGCGGCGCTGGCCGGCGAATGCCGTTTCGACGCCGTCGGCCACCGCGTCGTTCACGGCGGTCCGGAGCACTCGGGGCCGGCCAGAGTCGACCCGTCGCTCGAGCATGAGCTCGATGCTCTTGCCGACCTGGCACCACTGCACAACCCGCCTGCGGTCGCGGCGATGCGCGAGCTGGAGCTGCTCAGCCCGGGCATCCCGACGGTCGCCTGCTTCGACACCGCCTTCCACGCGACGATCCCCGCCGCCGCCGCGACGTATGCCGTTCCCGAGGAGTGGCGGCGCCGCTGGCCGCTTCGCCGCTTCGGCTTCCATGGCCTCTCCCATGCCTACGCCAGCCGACGCGGCGCCGAGTTGCTCGGCCGTCCGATCGGCGAGCTGCGCATCGTCACCGCCCACCTCGGTGCCGGCGCCTCGCTCGCCGCGGTCGCCGGCGGCCGCTCGGTCGACACGACGATGGGTTTCACGCCGCTCGAGGGGCTGGTGATGGCGACCCGCGCGGGCTCGGTCGATCCCGGTCTGCTGCTCTGGGTGCAGCGAAAAGAAAAGCTCGGGCCCGAGGAGATCGCGCAGGCGCTCGACCGCGAATCGGGTCTGCTGGCGCTGGCCGGGACCGCTGACATGCGTGAGGTGGTCGCCGGCGCCGAGGCCGGCCGCGAGCGCTGCCAGCTCGCCTTCGACGTCTACATCCACAGGCTCGCCGGCGGCGTTGCTGCGATGGCCGCGGCGCTTGGCGGCATCGACGCCCTCGTCTTCACCGGCGGGGTCGGCGAGGGATCGTGGGCAGTGCGCGTGGCGACGGTCGAAGCAACCGCTTTCCTCGGCCTGCGGATCGATCCGCGTCGCAACGCCACGGCGTCCGATGACGCGGTCGTCTCGCCTGCCGACGCGCCCGCCGCGGTGCTTCGCATCGAGGCTCGGGAGGACCTCGAGATCGCCGCCGATGTCCGGCGGTCTCTCGCGACCCCCGGCAGTGCTGACGCCACAAACTAGATCGACCCCAGCCCGTGCCGCACGGAGACACCGAAGACTCCGATGGGGATTGCCCCGGATTCCGTGGATTGCGGCGGCGCATAGCTTCGGTGCATGGATATCGACGGTGGTCATCAAGACGAGATCGGCAGCACGCTTCTTCAGGCGCGTGGGCTGAGCAGATGCTTCGGCAAGGGCGCCACTTCGGTGCAGGCTCTGCGCGACGTCGACCTCTGCGTGGAGGAGGGCGAGATGGTCGCGATCATGGGCCCGTCGGGTTCGGGCAAGAGCACGCTGCTCCACATCCTCGGCGCACTCGATCGGCCCGATGGCGGCTCGGTCGAGATCGACGGGCGGCGCTACGACAACCTCGGTGACCGCGAGTTGACGCGGCTGCGCGGTGACGTGTTCGGCTTCGTCTTCCAGTTCTTCAACCTGCTTCCCACCCTCTCGGCCGCTGAGAACGTCCTGGTGCCGGCGCTCGTCAATGGCGAGCGCCCGGGCCGCTACACCGAGCGGGTCGAGGAGCTGATGGGCAAGGTCGACCTCGCCGATCGCATGGATCACCTTCCGACCGAGCTGTCTGGGGGCGAGCAGCAGCGCGTCGCGATTGCCCGCGCCCTGCTGCGCCGGCCGCGATTGGTGCTCGCCGACGAGCCGACCGGCAACCTCGACTCGCGCGCCGGCGCCACCGTGATGTCGCTGCTGCGCGCGGTCGTCGACGAAGGCCAGACCGTGGTCATGGTCACCCACGACCCCGGCGCCGCGGCGCTCGCCGACCGCGTCGTCTTCCTCCGCGACGGCGTGATCGTCGCCGAGGTCGCCGGCGGCGACACCGGCGCCGTGATCGACGCCTTCCGCGAGGTCGAGGCGGGCGTCAGCGGCGAGCTGCAGCGGGCTCTCTCATGAGCTCGAGCCCGCTTCCCCGCGGCGTCCGCCTGCACGGCTTCGCCTCGATCGGCGCCCGCTCGCTGCGGACCCGCCCGCTCCGCTCCGCGCTGACGACGCTCGGAATCGTGCTCGGCGTCGGGATGGCATTCGGCGTCCTGATTCTCGTCACCACGATCCACTCCAGCTTCAGCAACCTCTTCGACGCGATGTACGGCAACACGAGCGTGATCGTCTCCGGCAAGGACATGGTCGGCTCGGTCCCTGTGCAGACGCTGCCGAAGGTGCAGCGGGTCGATGGCGTCGAGGCCGCGGTCGGCGGCGTCAACGGAATCTTCCGGATCGTCGAGGAGGGCGGCGAAGCCCGCAGCGGACGCAGCGGCACGCTGTTCGTCTCCGGCGTCGACCTCGCCGCCCCCGACCCCAGCGGCAGCGAGGTCGTCAGCGGTCGCGAGCCGACCTCGGGCAGGGAGATCGAGCTGGAGGAAGGATGGGCGCGCGGCGAGGGTCTCGAGGTCGGCGACCGGCTGCACCTGGCGACTCCGTCGGGGCCGGTGCGGCTGCGCGTCTCCGGGATCTACCGGCTTAACACGAACCTCGACCTGGGCGGCTACGGCACGGCGATGATGCAGGCGGGACCGGTGCGGACGCTAACCGGCAAAGCGGGCGTCTGGGACGAGATCGACGTGATCGCCGCCGACGGAGTCTCGCCGGCGGCGCTGCAGCGGCGGATCGCCGCCGTGGTCGGTCCAGGGGTCGAAGTCACGACCCCGAGCGGGCGGGGCGAAGACGTCAACGACCAGCTGGCCGGGCTCGACATCGTCCTCTACTTCTTCTCGGGGATGGCGATCTTCGTCGGCGCCTTCCTAATCCTCAACTCCTTCAACATGACCGTTTTGCAGCGGATGCGGGAGATCGGCACGCTGAGGGCGCTGGGAGCGTCGCGGCGCCGGATCGCCGCCTCGGTTGTCGGCGAAGGGCTGATCCTCGCTCTGCTCGGCTGCCTGCTCGGCCTCGGGCTCGGGCTGCTGCTCGCGGAAGCGCTGGCGGCAGCGATGCGCAGCTCCTTCGGCCTACCGGTCGCCGCACTCGACATCGGCGCCAGCGCCGTGCTCGTCGCCGTCCTGGTCGGGATCCTCGCGACTGTCGCCGGATCGCTGTATCCAGCGCTGCGGGCAGGCCGGATCTCGCCGATCAGCGCCCTCACGGGCGGCGGCGCAATCGAGCGCCGCCCCGGACTGGGCCGCTTCCTGGTCGGCCTCGCCCTCTTCCTTCCGGGCCTCGCGATCGGCGGCCTGTTCTGGTTCAGCAACCAGAGCGGCGGAGCGCTCGCCGCCCTGGTTGGGGTCGGCTCGACGATGACGATGTTCGTCGGCATGGTGCTGCTGGCGCCGTTCGTAGTCATGCCACTGGTGCGGCTGCTGGCGATCCCGGCGCGGGTGCTGATGCCGGCGGGGGGCAGGCTCGCAGCCGACTCGCTGCGGGCCAATGCGCTTCGCACCTCGGCAACCGCGGCGGCGCTGGTGGTGACGCTCTCGGTCGTCGTCGTCAACTCGATGCTGAGCGCCAGCTTCATCGGCTCGATCAACGACGAGCTCGACGCCCGCTTCGCCCGCGACCTCACCGTCCAACCCGCCGGCTACAGCGAGTACGGGCCGCCGATGAGCGGCATCGACCCCAGCCTCCGCCACCGCATCGCCGAGCTCCCGACGGTGGGAACGGTGACGCCGCGGCGGATCGTCTACACCACGCACCTGCCGGGCAGCGACGGGCCCGGGCTCCTCACCGCGGTCGACCCGAAGCGGTGGCCAACCGTCGACCAGAGCGAGTACGAAGGCGCAACCACCACCGAGGCGATGGCCGGCCTCGCCGCGGGCGGCGCGGTGATCGGCAAGGGCCTGGCCGACGATGCCGGCCTGGGCATCGGCGACACGCTCTCGCTCAAAGGCGCTTCGGGGTCGGTGCAGGCGCCGATCGTGGCAACGGTCGACACGCTCGAAGCCAACGGAAACGTCGTCACGCTCTCACTGGCGACGATGCGTCGCGTGTACGGAATCGAGAGCGACTCGGTGCTGGCCATCAACGCCACCACGCCCGCCCAGCGGGAATTGATGTCGACCGAAGTCTCGCGGCTGCTGGGCGATCGCTACCCGGGCTTCGAAGCCGTCAGCAACGAGGAGTTCAAGCAGCAGTACCAGGATCAGATCAACCAGCAGTTCGCATTCTTCAACGCGATCATCGGGATCGCCGTCCTGGTCGGCCTGCTGGGGATCATCAACACCCTCTCGATGTCGGTGCTCGAACGGACCCGCGAGATCGGCGTGCTCCGGGCCCTCGGCGGCTCGCGCTGGCGCATCCGCCGCGCGATGCTCGACGAGAGCTTGCTGATCTCGCTCGCCGGAAGCATCGCCGGAATCGCCGCCGGCCTCTTGGTCGGGGCCGTCTGGCTCTTCTCGATCCGCGAAAGCACCCTCGTCGGCCTCGAGATGCGAATCCCGACCGGCATCCTCGTAGTGATCGCTGTCCTCGGCATCGTGATCGGCACCCTCGCCGCGATCCTGCCCGCCCGCCGCGCCGCCCGCCTCGACCCGCTGCAGGCGCTCACGTACGAGTGAGCGCCCCAAAGTCCGCTCAGTAGTTCGCCGCCGGTCGCCGACCGCGGGCTTCAGCTACCAAGCATCCATCCTGCGTCGACGGTAGATGGTGCGGAATCCGGCTCAGCTCAGGCCCACTTGCCCCAGGGCTTGTCCCACGCCCCCTTTGACGACAGTTGTCACGCTCTGAACGTCAGCTATTCCGCTTGCCAAGCGGAATAACGAGACGGGGCAGCCAGGACTCGAACCTGGAATCGCCGGTTTTGGAGACCGGTGCCTTAGCCAATTGGGCCACTGCCCCAGAGAGCGTGATCGTAGCTTGCGGCCGACGATGCCGGCCTCGCAGTGCGGGCGGAGGGACTCGAACCCCCAAGCTCTTACGAGCACCGGCACCTAAAGCCGGCGTGTCTACCAGTTTCACCACGCCCGCAGGGCGCTTAACGCGGCGCCAATGCGGCGCTGTCGCTGTCGGATTCTAGAATCGGCGCATGGCGGTGGGACAGGTGAGGCCCGGCTATGAGCTGTGGCGACCGAATCGGGAGAAAGCCAGCTCGGTCACGATGAAGTGGCTGATCGTGCTGCTGCTGCTGGCGACGGCGCTGCTGGCGGCGCTGATCACGGTCGGCGGCTGGTCGGTGATGAAGGGCGGCAGCGGGATGGGGATCGTCTGCGCGATCTACGCACTGCTCTACCTCCTGTTCGCGATCCGGGTGGCGCTCTGGAGCCGCGGGGTGTTGCCGCTGGCGGCAGCGCTGTCGATGATCCTGGCGATTCTCTGCGCGGTCGGCGCCGAAAGCTGGTTCGAGCGCGACAAGAGCGGCTTCACCGAGCCGCTGCTCTCGTCTCCGCTGGTCGGGACGCTGGTGATCCTCCTCGGGATCCTGCAGATCGTCGTCATCGTCGCCGCCCTCTACGGCTTCAACCAGAACTGGCACGTCGAGGAAGAGCGCCCGATCGGCTCCGGCGAGGACTACGGCGCCGGCGCCACTCCCGGCAGCGGCGCCCCCCAACCTGCCTGACCGCCGGGCTGTTCCTCATGTCGGAATGGCCGACATAAGGAACAGCTGGACGATGCCGGAGGTGGGACTCGAACCCACAAGCCCGCAAGGGCAATCGATTTTGAGTCGATCGCGTATGCCAATTCCGCCACTCCGGCGCGGACCTGGCCAACGATAGAGGCGCGGCGGCGATCCGAGGGCGCCGCCGGCGCTCTCGGCATCGTCTACTGCAGCGAGACCGCGAAGCGGCCCGAGGCCGTATCCTCACTGCCGTGGGGCCGCGCGTCCGGCCGGCGCCGGCGCCAGATGCGCAGCGCCGCAATCGCCGCGAAGGTCCAGGCGGCGACGACGAGCAGGCCGCCGAGCACGTCGCTCGGGAAGTGGGCCTTGATCACCACCAGCCCGATGCCGACCGCGACCGTGAAGGCAGCGCCGACCGCCGCCGCGAACGGCCGCATTCGCGCCGGCACGACCAAGATCAGCGCCACCGCGAGGGAGGCCGCAGCGGTGGTGTGGCCGCTCGGGAACGCGTCGGGCATCGGCTGGTGGATCCCGAGCGCCCACTGATAGCGCTCGTGTTCGAGCAGGTGCTTGGCGATCTGGGTCGTGAGGTTGGCGCCCGCCACGACCGCCACCGCGGCGAGCGTCTCCGGCTTGCGCCGAGTCAGCAGACCGAACGCCACCAACCCGGCGAGGATCGCGAGGAACGGCAACGGGTTGACCAGGTCTGCGATTCCGCTCGCGAGCTGGTACCCGTCCGAGCCTGCGGGCCTCGCGAGGTGCTCGATCAGGGACACGTCGAGGTGAACGGCGGGCCCGAACTCGTAGGCGATCACCGCGACGACGAGGACCAGAAGCGAGCAGGCGGCGCTGGCGAGGATCGGGGTGCGGACGTCCCTGGGCATCCGGAAACGGTAGCGAGGCACCTTTACGGGGGCTTAAGCGGGGCTGAGAAGAACCGCTCAGACCATGCCGAGACCGCCGCTGACGCCGAGCGTCTCGCCGGTCACGTAGGTGGCCTCGTCGGAGGCCAGGAAGGCGACCGCGTCGGCGACCTCCTCGGGCTTGCCGAGGCGGCCGAGCTGGGTCGAGGCGCGCATGTTGTCGATCAGCTTCTCGCCGACCTCGCCGAGCTCCTTGGCGCCCATCAGCAGCGGCGTCTCGATCGGCCCGGGGGCGATCGCGTTGGCCGTGATCGCGTAACGGCCGTTCTCGCGGGCGATCACCTTGGTGAATCCGATCACCCCGGCCTTCGCCGCCGAGTAGGCGGCCGAGCCCTTCGAGCCGACCCGCCCCGCCTCGGAGGAGATGCTGACGATGCGCCCGTAGCGCGCCGCCTGCATCGCCGGGAGTGCAGCGTAGGTGCAGTTCATGACGCCGAGCAGGTTGATCGCGATCACCCGCTGCCACTGCTCGGGCGTGGTCTGGGTGAAGAAGCCGAATTCGTCGGTGCCGGCGTTGTTGACGAGGACGTCGAGGGTGCCGACCTCGCCGATCGCGGCGAGGCAGGCGGCGTGGTCGGTGACGTCGAGCTCGACCGGGTGGCCGGCGACCTCGCCGGCGACGCGCGACGCGCCCTCGGCGTTGACGTCGGCGACCCAGACCTCGGCGCCGTCGGCGCTGAGCCGCGCCGCGATCGCCGCCCCGATCCCGCTGGCCCCGCCGGTTACCAGCGCCTTGCGTCCCTCCAGCCTCATCGCCGCTGAGCATATTCGCCGGCCGCGGCCCGGCGCCCGCGGTCACATAGGATGGCCGCCCCGCTCGTGCCCGACGTCCCCCCCATCCCGATTCTCGGCGGCACCGGCGCCCTGGGCACCGGCTTGGCGCTGCGCTGGGCGACAGCCGGGGCGTCGGTCGTGCTCGGCTCGCGCTCGGCCGAGCGCGGCGAGGAAGCGGCGGCGAAGATCCGCGAGAAGGTCCCGGAGGCCGAGGTGCGCGGGATGGAGAACGCCGACGCCGCCAAGGAAGCGGAGATCGTCTTCCTCACCGTCCCCTTCCGCGCCCAGTCGGAGAACCTGGGAAACCTGCAGGAGGCACTCGAGCCGGGCCAGATCCTGGTCGACTGCACGGTGCCGCTGGCCGCCGCGGTGGGCGGCAAAGCGACCCGTACGCTCGGCGTCTGGCAGGGCTCAGCTGCCCAGCAGGCGCAGGAGATGGTCCCCGACGGCGTTACCGTCGTTGGTGGGCTGCACACGATCAGCGCGCCCAACCTCCACGACCTCGACCACGAGCTCGACGAGGACGTCCTGCTGTGCGGCGACAAAAAGTCCGACAAGGCCCGGGTGGCTCGGCTGATCGAGCTGATCGGCGGGCTGCGGGCGGTGAACGCCGGCTCATTGGAGATGGCACGGATCGTCGAGCAGCTGACCCCGATGTTGATCTCGGTGAACATTCGCTACAAGACCCACGCGGGCATCAAGCTGAGCGGTCTGCCCGACGCCGACCACTGGGGTTAGCCCGGCGTGCGGGTCGCGCTCCTCGCCGGCGGCACCGGCGGCGCCAAGCTCGGCGCCGGCCTGCAGGGTGAGGTCGGCCACGAACTCTCAGTAGTCGTCAATACCGGCGACGACATCGAGGCGCTCGGGGTCCACGTCTCCCCCGACCCCGACCTCGTCACCTACTGGCTCTCGGGCGAAATCGACGCCGAGCGCGGCTGGGGGATCAAGGACGACGGTTTCGTCGCCTTCGAGCGGCTGAAGCGGCTCGGGGCGCCGGACTGGTTCGGCCTCTCCGACTGCGACCTCGCGACCTGCCTCTACCGGCGCCAGTTCCTCGACGACGGTGGCCGACTGACCGAAGCGCAAGCCCAGATCGCCCGGGCGCTGGGGGTCGAGGCGCGGGTGCTGCCGATGGCCGACGCGCCGGTGCGGACCAAGGTGCTGACCGCCGGCGGGCGGCGCGAGCTGCAGGAGTACCTGATCATCGACGGCGGCCAGCCCGAGGTGCTCGGGGTCGAGCTCGAGGGGATCGAGACGGCGGCGCCGACGCCGGAGGTGCTGGAGGCGCTGGCGAGCGCCGAGGCGATCGTCATCGGTCCCTCCAACCCGGTGATCAGCATCGGCCCGATCCTGGCGCTGCCGGGGCTGCGCGAGGCGATCGCCGCCGCACCGGCGCCGGTCGTCGCGGTCAGCCCCTACGTCGCCGGCCAGGTGGTCAAGGGCCCGACCGACCGTTTCATGGCGGCGGTCGGGCGACCGAGCACCGCCGCCGGTGTCGCCTCGCTCTACGCCGGGCTGATCGACGCGATGGTGGTCGACGAGGGCGACCCCGACCCGCCGCCGGACGAGGTGCCGACGCTGGTCACGAGGACCCTGATGGAGGGTCCCGAGGGCCGGGCGGCGCTGGCGCGAACCGTGCTCGACTTCGCCGAGGACCTGGCCGGATGAGCACTGGCGCCAAGGTCGTCGCGGTGCTGACCGTGAAGCGCTTCGACGCCGCCAAGCAGCGGCTGGCGGCGGGAATGGAGGCGGAGCGACGCCGGGCGCTGGCGGCGGCGATGGCGGCCGACGTGCTCGAGGCGATCGGCGCCGCGCGCGCCGTTGAGCGGACGATCGTGGTGACCGGCGACCCCGGCGCCCAGCGGACCGCCGCCGAGTTCGGCGCCGAGGTGGTGCCCGACCCCGAGGACGCCGGCCACATCGATGCGGCGCTGGCGGGGATCGCGCAGGCCGAAGCCGCGGGCGCCGGCACCGTCGTCCTTCTCCCCGGCGACTGCCCGCTGCTCGACCCGCGCGAGCTCGACCGGCTGCTGACCGGGGTCCCTGATCCCTACGTGGCGATCGTCCCCGACCGCCACGGCGAGGGGACCAACTCGCTCGTCCTGCGGCCGCCCGGCGCGATCACCCCGGCCTTCGGCGAGGGCAGCCGCGCCCGCCACGTCGCCGCCGCCCGCGACGCCGGCATCCCCTTCGCGGTCGAGCAGCTCGCCTCGCTCGAACTCGACCTCGATACCCCGGCCGACGTGATCGCCCTGACCCGCGAGCTCGAACGCCGCCGCGGCCGCGCCAAGCGCACCGCCAAGGTGCTGGGGATATGAGCGAGCTGCGGGTCCGCGCAGTCGCCGGGCTGCCGGAGATCGCCGCGGGCGACCCGCTCGGCGCGCTGATCGCCCGCCAGGCCGGCGAGCTCGGCGACGGCGACGTCGTCGTCGTCTCGCAGAAGGTCGTCTCCAAGGCCGAGGGGCAGATCCGCAAGCTCTCCTCGGTGATCCCGAGCGCCGAAGCCCGCCGTCTGGCGGCGGTGCTCGGCAAGGAGCCGAATCTGGTCGAGCTGATCCTGGAGGAGAGCGCCGAGGTGATTCGCGCCGAGCGCACGGTGCTGATCGTCGAGACCAAGCACGGCTTCGTCTGCGCCAATGCCGGCATCGACAGCTCCAACCTGGCCGAGGAGGGCACCGTCTGCCTGCTGCCCGAGGACCCCGACGCCTCTGCCCGTCGCCTGCGCGCCGAACTCACCGCGGCGACCGGCGCCACCCGCCTCGGCGTCGCCATCTCCGACAGCTTCGGCCGCGCCTGGCGTCTCGGCCAGGCCGAGGTGGCGATCGGCTGCGCCGGCCTCCACCCCCTCGACGACTGGCGCGGCCGCACCGACGCCAGCGGCCGCCAGCTCGAGGCCACCCTGATCGCGATCGCCGACGAGGCTGCGAGCGCGGCCGACCTGGTGAGGAACAAGGCGAGCGGCGTACCGGCGGCGGTCGTGCACGGCCTCGGCGATCACGTGAGCGACGAGGACGGACCCGGGGCCGCCGCGCTGCGCCGTCCCCCGGAAGAGGACCTCTTCCGCTGAGGGGCGGCGAGCCGCAGACCTAGTCTTTGCGCAGGAGGTCCTTGACCCTGTCGGTCAGCTTCTCGACCCCGGCCTTGGCCTTGCCGCCGGCCTGGTCGACCTTCCCCTCGCGCTGCAGGTCCTTATCGCCGCTGATGTCGCCGGCCGCCTCCTTCAGGCGCCCTTTGGCATCGTCCGCATTGCGAACCTCGTCACTCATCGTTCCCCCTTTCGGGTGGTTGACTGCCGGGGTCACCTACCCGGCGGAGGAAACGATCAACCGGCGGGCTCAGGCAGCGCTGGCCGCCGGCACCTCGTACCGCTCCACCACCCCGTAGAGCGTCGTCCGCTGCGCCGCCGGCCTACCGGCGGCATGCGCCGCCGCGACCAGCTGCTGCGGCTCGAGCCGCACCCCGTGGTCGGCCCCCGCCATGCGCGAGATGTTCTCCTCCATCAGGGTGCCGCCGAGGTCGTTGACGCCCCACCTGAGCGCCTCGGTCGCCCCCTCGAGCCCCATCTTCACCCAC
>Ga0105249_10002534_pt1 | contig 15805 bp, 19 predicted proteins | sample KBSS44metaG_FD_81522 | JGI IMG/M metagenome (GOLD analysis project Ga0105249, IMG submission 81522) | Switchgrass rhizosphere microbial communities from Kellogg Biological Station, Michigan, USA - KBS S4-4 metaG | ecosystem: Host-associated > Plants > Roots > Rhizosphere > Soil | place...
CGAGAAGTTCGCGACGCGGATGTCGTATTGCTCCTTGTTCTTCAGGATCCACTGGGCGGCAGCGATCACGTCGCTCGTGCGCGCCATGCCCTGGTCGTCCATCACGTCGATCGAGACGATCCCCGCGGTCGGCGCGGCGCCCGAATGCCGGTCACCTGCGCCTGCGGCCAGGCCCGCCACGAAGGTGCCGTGGCCGCGTCCGTCGCCGGCCGAGTTCCCCGGCAGGGAGGTCATGTCCACCTGCGCGCGAATGCGGCCGGCGAAATCGCTGCGCGACGCGTCGATCCCGGAATCGACGAACGCGATGGAGGGATTCCTCTTGCCGGCCGCGCTCTCCGGGTGTGCGCCGGGCAGCAACGGCCAGAGGTTGTCGACCCCGACGGCCGAGGTCCAGAGCTCGCTGGAAGTGAAGTCCTGTGGGCTGTGGCCCCTCGGGAGCTTCCTCTTCTCCTTCGTGTCCTTGAAGCCGTGCAGCCCGTCGAGGGCGACGGGCGTGTCGGGAACGATCACGAGGCCGGAGGTCTCGGCGAGGTCGGGCAAGTCCCCGGCCCGCACGGACCCGGCGGCGGCGTCCACGATCGGGAGCCGTGTGCTGTCGTGGTCGGCGAACTCTTCGAGGGCGTCCTGCGCCTTGCCCGCGCCGCGGTCGCTGTGGACGATCACGCGCACGTCCGCGTTCGGCGTCGAGCTCGCGGCCGTCTGCAACGCGGGGGCGAGGTAGCTGTCGCCGTGCGCGTCCCGTTCGCCCGAGCCGGCGCTCGCCGCCAGCGGAGCCGCGAGAGCGAGAACGACGAGGGCCAGGAGGCCGCGCTTCAGCGTGGCATTGCGCCCGTCCGAGCCCCGCCCGCCGCGCCCTGTTCCCCAGAGCCCGCTCGAACGGGTCTCACCACCGGTGCCGCCGTTCTCGCTCCTCCGCATTCCTCTCCCCTTTCCGCGCCGAGCGCGGGCCGCAAATCGTCAGACCCGACGGTATTCGGAGGGAGAGCCGCTGTTATCACCCCTAAAGGGGATTTGGCTGCCGAATCACTCCTTCGGGGGACCAGGTTCGCCTCGGCGACGTCCCTATACTCGCGGCCGGTGGCAGAGCTCTCCGACTACCGCGGGCGCTTCCCGATCCTCGCGGAGACCACGTACCTGATCAACCACTCGCTGGGCGCGATGCCCGCGGCCGCCGAGGAGCGCGTCCTCGAGTACGCGCACGTGTGGAAGACACGGGGTATCCGGGCCTGGGGCGAAGGCTGGTGGGAGATGGCGCTGACCGTCGGCGACCAGATCGGCCGCCTGATCGGGGCGCCGCCCGGGACCGTCTCGATGCACCAGAACGTGACGATCGCCGAGGCGGTCGTGCTCTCGTGCTTCCGCTTCGACCGCCCGCGCCGCCGGATCGTCTACGAGGAGGGCAACTTCCCCTCTGTTCGCTACCTCTACCAGGCGCAAGCCGAGCGGGGCGGCGCGGACATCCTCGTGGCGGCCGACGACGAGGGCGTGGTGGAGGCGATCGACGACCGGACGCTCCTCGTGCCAGTCACGCACGTCCTGTACAAGACGGGCCAGATTCAGGACGTCGAGGCGATCGTCGAGCGCGCGCACGATCACGGCGCAATGGTCGTGCTCGACGCGTACCAGTCCGTCGGGACGGTGCCTCTCGACGTGACCGCGCTCGGGGTGGACTTCGCGGTCGGCGGCTCGGTCAAGTGGCTCTGCGGCGGCCCCGGCGCCGGGTGGCTGTACGTCCGGCCCGACCTGGCCTCCGTCCTCGAGCCCGGCCTCACGGGCTGGCAGGCGCATGCACGGCCGTTCGACTTCGAGCCGGAACAGGACTACGCGGAGGGCGCGACACGGTTTCTCACGGGCACGCCGAACGTGCCCGCGCTCTACGCCGCGACCGCCGGCTACGACGTGATCGAAGAGGTCGGGATCGACCGGATTCGCGAGCGCTCCGTCGAGCAGACGACGCTGCTGATCGAGCTACTCGAGGAGGCGGGCTTTCCCGTCGGCAGCCCGAGCGACCCCGCCCGGCGAGGAGGCACCGTCGTGGTCCGGCCACCTGAGGCCGAGCGGGTCGACGCGGAGCTGGCCGCGCGCGGAATCCTCTGCGACCACCGGCCGGACGTCGGTTTGCGGCTCGGGCCGCACTTCTTCAATACCGACGACGAGCTTCGCCACACCGTCGAGCAGATCGCCGAGCTCGCGGGTCAGAGAACGAGCTTGCGCCCGTAGAAGGCCTCGGCGAGTCCGCTCGGCGAGCGCGACTCCATCCCCCGGAGCCGGAGGAGCGCCTTGAAGACGTCCTCGTCGAACCACGGCTTGCCCGCCTGCGACGGAAAGGAGCCGAGCAGCGCCTCGACCTTCCGCCGGCAGACCTCGTCGTCCAGGTGGACGAACACGTTCGGGGAGCCGAGGTCGCCGTCGTACTTCGGGATCTCGTACTCGAGGATCAGGTGATCGCGGAAGGTGTTCCAGGTCAGCTCCGCGACGAGCCGGTGGTCCTGGTGCAGGTCGGACCCGTGGTGGGTCAGGATCAGGTCGGGCGAGACCTTCGCCTTCAGCCCCTCGAAGTACTCCTTCACGTCGGGCCCGTAGCGGAAGAACGCGTCCTGGAAGCGCTCCACCTCGATCTCCGCCTCGGCCACGCCTTGGAGGAATGCCTCGGCGCCGGCGCGCGCCTCGTCGCCGCGATCGCCCGCTGCGCTGAGCACCAGCCAGGTCACCTTCAACTCGGGGACCGCCTGGGCAAGCCGGAGGAGCGTGCCGCCGCAGCCGATCTCGATGTCGTCCGAGTGCGCCCCGAGCGCGAGCACCTCGAGAGCGGTCGCGCCGTCGGTTCCGAGCCCGAGCCTCAGCACCCGCCGGCCGCCCGGTCCCATACCTGCCAGACACTGCCGCCGCCGCGAACCAGGCCCTCGAGCCGCTCCCGGTCCTTGATCGTGTCGAGCGGCGCCCAGAAGCCGTCGTACTTGTACGCGTAGAGCTCGCGGTCGGCGATCAGGCGATTGAGCGTCTCGGGGAGGTCCTCGCCCGCCCGGACGTAGTCGTAGACGGCGCGGCGGAAGACGAAGAACCCGCCGTTGATCCACATGCCGCTCTCGGTCACGTCGCCGAACCCGGTGACCACGTGGCTCTCGTCGGCGTCGATCACGTTGAACGTGTAGTTCGGCTTGCTCGCGAGCAGGCTCGCCACCTTGCCGCTGGCCGCATGCGTCTCGATCAGCTGCGGCAGCGGCGCGTCGGTCAGCGTGTCGCCATAGGAGGCGAGGAACACCTCGTCGTCACCGACGTACGCCTGCGTCTGGGCGAAGCGCTCGCCGATGCTCGAGGCCAGACCGGTGTCCAGGAACTCGATCTCCCAGCCGTCGTCGGCGAACTCCCGGCGGTTGAAGTAGTTCTGGATCGTGGCGCCGTGGTGGCCGAGGCAGAGCCCGAACTGCCGGTGCCCGAAGTACGAGTAGTACTTCATGATGTGCCACAGGAGCGGTCGTCCGCCCAGGGAGGCCATCGGCTTCGGAAGCCGCTCGGCCGGGTTCTCGGTCTGGAACCGCATGCCCTGGCCCCCACAGAAGATCACGACCTTCACGGCGTCCGTGAGTATGGAGGAGCCCGTGGCTGTCGGCTACGGCGCGAGCAGCTCCAGCAGCCGGTGCGCGTACAGGGCGCCTCTGGGGTCGTCCTCGTGCTTGAAGTAGCAGTAGACGCGCACGCCCTCGTCGAGCAGCGGCCCCAGGCGGGTGGCCCAGCCGGCGAGCGCGGCCTCGTCATAGGGCGGCTCGCGCAGCCGCAGGTAGCGGAAGGGCGCGTCGGCCTCGAGCGAGTTCACGCGCACCGGCACCTCGGCCCCGGCCCAGGACTCGTGGCGAAAGTCGAACGCGACCTCGAGGTCGGGGTCGAGCGAGTCCTTGAGCAGCATCAGGAAACCGTCGTCTCGCTTGCGGTCGAGCACGACGAGCACCGGGCCGAGCTTGTCGCCGAGTAGCCGGGCCCGTTCGCAGAAGGTGCTCACGAGTCCGAGTCTCGAGGCGTGGGTGATCAGGCGGGGCATTCGGACCGCGAAGCGGAAGCCGGCTGGTACCTGCTCCGCCCAGCCGGTGAAGTGCTCCTCGGAGGGAAGCTGGTACGCACTGGTGTTCAGCTCGACCGAGGTGAGCCGCTCGGCGTAGTGGTGGAGGAAGTCCTTCGGGCGCGCATCCGAAGGGTAGAAACCTCCGCGCCAGGTCGGGTAGGACCAGCCCGAGGTTCCGACATATGCCCCCGGTACACTCGCCCGCGTGGCCGTCACGACACCCGAAGTGATACCCGACGACACCGTCCGCGTCCTCGACCACGGCTTCGTCCGGCTCGACGGCGCCATGGCCGACGACCTCTCGGTCGTGAACGGAGCCCGGGTCAGCTTCGCGCGGCGCCGCGAGGAGATGGACGAGTCCGACGAGGGTCTGATCCGCTTCCTGATGCGCGAGCGGCACGGGACGCCGTTCGAGCACAACTCCTTCCGCTTCCACGTGCGCACGCCGATCTTCGTCGCGCGCGAGTGGTTCCGGCATCGGATCGGCTCGTTCAACGAGTTCTCGATGCGCTACGCCCGCGCAACCGATGAGTTCTACGTCCCGGACGCCGCCGACGTCCGCACCCAGGTGGGCAAGCCGGGCTCGTACTCCTTCGAGCCCGTCGGCGACGAGATCGCCGAGGCGACCCGCCAGAAGATGCAGGCGGTCTACGAGACGGCGTACCTGGCCTACGAGCAGCTCGTCGAGCTCGGCGTCGCTCGGGAGATCGCCCGCGCGGTGCTGCCGGTCGGGGCGTACACCGAGTTCTACTGGACCGTCAACGCCCGCTCGTTGATGAACTTCGTCTCGCTGCGCAACTCGGAGACGGCGCAGCGCGAGATCCGCCGGTACGCAGAGGCCTGCGAAGGGTTCCTCGAGAAGCTGATGCCTGTCACGTACGCCGCGTTCGTCGCGAACGACCGCACCGCGCCCTAGCCGCTAGATTGCCGGCGGGCGATGGGGCCCGCCTTCAACCGCCACCGACGGCTGATGGCTCCTACCGACGAACGGAGGCCCCATGCCGACAGTCCTCGCGGTTGCGATGGGAGGCGCGCTCGGCGCCGTCAGCCGCTACGGGCTCGACCGACTGATCGAGCACCGCAGCTTCGCCGTCTTCCCCTGGAGCACGTTCACGATCAACATCTCGGGCTGCTTCCTGATCGGTGTCGTCATTGCCGCGCTGGTCGACCGGCATCAGGCGCCTGGCTGGCTCCGCGTCGGGCTCGTGGTCGGCGTCCTCGGCGGCTACACGACCTTCTCGACCTTCGCGCAGGAAACGCTAGATCTGCTCCGCTCCGATGACGTCACGGTCGCGCTCGTGTATTCGACCGGAAGCCTCGTCACCGGCGTGCTTGCGGTCCTGGGCGGGACCATGGTCGGCCGCGCGCTCTAGGTCGTGAGCACGACCGGATGCGTGGTGTTCCCGGGACGCTCCCGGGTCACGACCCAGCCGTCGAAGCGGCGCAGGTTGTAGGGGGCGTTCAGCCGTACGGTGTCGCCGGTGCTCGTCACGCGGAAGGTGCCGCACGAGGCGCTCGGCCTGTGTCCGTTCGTGAGAAACATCTCGTAGTACTGGCCCTTCGGGAGTGGCTTCAGGCCGTGGACGACGAGCTTCAGGGGCCAGTTGCCGGCCTCGTCCGCCTTGCCGATGTCGATCGTCGCCGACGAGCTTCTCGTAGCGGCGGTCCCGTGCATCGTGACCGTGAAGACGGTCGAGAACGGCTCCTTGGCGCGCCCGGCGAGGAAGCCGCCGAGGAACGCGGCGACGCCGATCGCGGCCGCGATTCCCAGCAGGAAGCCGGCGCGCCGGCGCGGGAGAAAATCGACGTTCGACTCGCGGGGATCGAGGTCGGGCTCGACGAGGGCGGGCGTGAGCTCGGGCGGCGGGCCGGCTGTGACCAGGAGTTCGTGGACGCGCTCGAGTCGAACACGCTCGTCCTCCGGGAGGTCTTCGCCGACGAGGTCGCGGAAGTCGGGCTTGTCGGTCATTCGAGCTCTCCCTCGAGCTCGTCGGCCAGGTGGGCGAGCGCGGCGCGCGTGCGCGTCTTGACGGTTCCGAGCGGGATCCCCAGGTAGTCCGCGATCTCGGACTGCGAGAGCCCGCTCCAGTACGCCAGTTCGATCACCGACCGTTCGTTCTCCGAGAGCTCCTCGAGAGCCCGATGGATTCGCCAGGCGGTCCAGCCGGCTTCCGCTAGCTCCGCCGGGCCGGAATCGGACGAAGGCTCGTCGGGCGCGTCCGCGGGCGGCTCGGTGCGGGCTCGGCTGCGGTCGATGATCGCGTTGCGCGCGACCGCGTAGAGCCAGGGGGCGCCGGGGCCGCGCTCGGGCCGGTAGCTGCGGGCCGCCCGCCAGATCGAGGCGAACGTCTCCTGAACCGCGTCCTCGGCGCGGCCGCGGTCGCCGAGTCTCCGGAGCGCCAGGCCGAACACAGGTCGAGCGTAGCGGCGGTAGAGGACTTCGAACGCACTGCGGTCGCCGTCGCCGGTGCGGCGGATCAGCTCTCCGTCCGTGCAGTCGTTGACCGCCACCGCGGGCATCGTGGCTGCTTCGGCCGCGCGCGGCAAGCGGAGAGCGTCGAGCGTGAGTTCCATCGGAACTTCTACGCCTCTGGAGCTCGGCTGGTTTGGAGCATCCGTCCACCGTCGACGAATAGCGTCGAGCCGGTGACGAAGTCGGCCCCGGCCAGGTAGACGACCGCGCTTGCGACGTCGTCCGGAGAGCCGATGCGGCCGAGCAGCGTCTCGGCTGCGCGGCGCTCTTCCTGCCCCGGCTCGACCGCGACCGGACCCGGAGCGACGCCGCATACCCGTACCTCGGGCGCGAGCGCGCGCGCGAGCGCGCGCGTGAGCATGGCCTGCGCCGCCTTCGCGGCCGAGTGCGCCGCGAACGAGGGCCAGGGCTGGTAGCCGGCGACGTCCTCGAGCATGACGATGCAGCCGCGCGAAGCCCGCAGGTGCGGCGCCGCGGCCTGCGAGACGAAGAAGCTGCCCTTCGCGGTCGCTCCGAAAGCGGCGTCCCAGTCGGTCTCGTCGAGCTCGTCGAGAGGCTTCGGGGCGAAGCCCTCGCCCGCCGCGTTCACGAGCAGGTCGAGCCCGCCCAGCCGCTCGACCGCTCTGGCCACGAGGCCGCGGGCCTGCTCGACCTGAGCCACGTCGCCGTCCGCCCGGCCGGCCGCGAAGACCGACCAGCCGTCACGATCCAGCCGGCCGGAGATCGCCGACCCGAGCCGCCCGGTGCCGCCGGTGACCAACGCGCGCATTGACGAGTCATAGCACGGCGCAATTTCCGGCCGTTTGCAGCGTCATCTTGAGACCATGACCAAGATGCTCGTCCTGGTGACGATCGCGGGAGCCGCCCTTGCGGCGGCGGCTACCGCAGCAGCACCGACCCTCACCCTCGCCGCAAGCGCACTCAGCGTCGAGTACGGAAAGCCCGTCGTGCTCAGCGGGGCCCTCTCCACCCAGAAGGCAAACCAGTCGATCTCGCTGCAGTCGACCGAGTGCGGCAGCACCAAGGCAGTCAAGACCGCCACCGTCAAGACGGCGGCGACCGGCACCTACACGACCGCGTCGACACCGATCGCAGGGACGAGCTACCAGGTCACGTACAAGAACGCCAAGAGCCCGGTCGTGGCGGTGACCGTGCGGCCGTTGCTCCAGCTGATCCGGGTCGCGCGCGGCTCGTACACGGCGAAGGTGACCGTCGGCCGCTCCCTGAAGGGCAAGGCCGTGCTCTTCCAGCGCTACTCGAGGCTGCGAAAGCGCTGGGTCCAGGTGAAGAGGCTGATCCTCGCGACGGAGACCGTCGGGCCGGCGACGAAGCCGGTCGTTGTCGACTCCGTCTCGTTCCGGGCCAAGGTTCCGGCCAAGACCCGCGTCCGCATGCTGATCACGGCCGCACAGGCCGGTCCGTGCTACCTCAGCGCTTCCAGCGCCGTGCTCCGCGCCTAGTCCTTGCCCTCCTGCACGGCGAGCGCCTGCTCGTAGCGCGCGGAGACGGCGTCCCAGTTGACGACGTTCCACCACGCCTCGAGATATTCCGGTCGCCGGTTCTGGTACTTGAGGTAGTAGGCGTGCTCCCAGACGTCGTTGCCGAGCAGCGGGAAGTCGTCGTTGAGGATCGGCGAGTCCTGGTTTGCCGTCGAGTAGACGGCGAGGCCAGTACCGTCGTGGACGAGCCAGGTCCACCCGGAGCCGAAGCGCTTCACGCCGGTCTCGTTGACGAGCTGCTTCAGGTCGTCGACGCTGCCCCAGAGGTCGTTGATCGCGTCCGCGAGCGGGCCGCTCGGCGCGCCGCCGCCGTCGGGGCCCATGATCTCCCAGAACATCGAGTGGTTGCTGTGGCCGCCGGCGTTGTTCTTGACCAGAGTCTGCTTGTCGTCGGGGAGGACCTCGAGGTTTGTGAGCACGTGCTCGACCGGCTTGTCGGCGAGCTCGGTCCCTTCCAGCGCCTTGTTCGCGTTGTCGACGTAGGCCTGGTGGTGCTTGTCGTGGTGCAGGCGCATCGTCTGCTCGTCGATGTGCGGCTCGAGTGCCCCGTAGTCGTAGGGGAGAGGCGGAACCTCGAAGGCCATGTCGCTCCTTTCCTCGCTTCGGCTGAGGCTAACGGGTTCGGTCGTCCGGCGGGCCGTTATGCTCCGGCGTTCCGCCCGTCCGAAAGGAGTCAATGTTGTCGGAGCTCGCCTTCAATCGTGAGGAGATCACGCCGCGCCAGCTCAAGCCGGCCCTGCTGGAGCTCGACGGCATCTCACGCGAGTCGGTCGAGGCGCATTTCAAGCTCTACGAGGGCTACGTCGCCAAGCGGAACGAGATCCTGGCCAAGCTGGCCGAGGTCGACGCCTCGGCCGCGAACCAGGTCTACTCGGAGCTGCGGGCGCTGAAGGTCGACCTGACCTTCGCGATCGGAGGGATCAAGAACCACGAGATCTACTTCGAGCATCTCGGTGGGGGCGGCGGCAAGGCTCACGGGCCGATCGCCGACCTGATCGCCCGCGACTTCGACTCGTTCGACGACTGGCGGGCCGACCTGAAGGCGACGGGCATGGCCGGCCGTGGCTGGGCCTGGACGGCCTACGACTGGGACGAGGGGCGGCTCTTCAACTACATCGGAGACGCGCAGAACACGTTTCCGATCTGGAACGCGACGCCGCTCGTCGCGTTGGACGTCTACGAGCACGCGTACTTTTTGGACTACCAGACCGACCGTGCGTCCTACATCGAGGCGTTCTTCAACAACCTCGACTGGGACGTGGTCAACGACTGGGTGCAGCAGTACCAGATCAGACCTTGACGAGCTGACGACCTGAACACCGCGCTCTTCGCACTCGCCGGCTACCTCGCCGGGAGCATCCCGACCGGCTACTGGCTCGTGCGTGCGCTGCGGGGGGAGGACATCCGGAAGGTCGGCAGCGGCAACATCGGCGCGACCAACGTTTGGCGCACCTACGGCGCTCGGCTCGGAGTGCCGGTGATGGTTCTCGACACCGCCAAAGGGTTCGTTCCGGCCTTCCTGGCGACCGTCTACGTCGGCCACCTCGCCGGAGTGATCGCAGGCGGCGCCGCGATGCTCGGGCACTGGCGGCCGCTCTTCCTGCGCTTCGCGCGCGGGGGCAAGGTCGTCGCGACCTGCGGTGGCGCCTTCCTGGGCGTCGCCCCGCTCGTCGGCGGGATCGGCGCCGCGGTCTGGCTCATCGTCTTCGCGGTCTTCCGCTACGCCTCGGTGGCGTCGATCACGGCGGCGCTCTCGATGCCGTTGATCGCCGTTGGCCTCGGCGAGCCCTGGCCGGTGATCGCGTTCGCGGCGATTGCCGCCGTCGCCGTGCTGGTCCTCCACCGACAGAACATCAGCCGCCTGCGCGCCGGGACCGAGACGCGCTTCCGATTCCGCCGCCCGACAGCGCCCTCGCCACCATCCCGACCGGTACCTAGGAGCTGAGTCGCTCCGGACGATCGGCTCGACCGGTCAGTTCCTGAGGCCCTAGGAGCTGAGCCACTCCCGGAGCTCGGTGTGCCGGGTCGCCGGGCTGCCGCCGTCCAGCTCGGTCCGTAGCTCGCCGGCCGTGCCGTAGCGCTCGGCGACGACGTCGTGCGAGTGGATCGTCTCCAGGTTCACCTGGCGAGCGAGTAGGAAGTCGGCATCGTCGAGCTCCGGGTAGGCGCCGAGCGTGTCGCGGAGCGAGATCCGGACCGAGTCCTCGACGAAGCGCGGCTGCAGGTGCGCGTGCTCGACCACGAAGAGCTCGTCCGGGCGCTTGAGCAGCTCGTAGACCGGCGAGCTCATCGAGCCTTCGACGACTCGCACCAGTTGCTCGGCGTTGACGGGGGACTCCGACCCGACGAACAGCGTCCCGCGACCGCGCTGGTTGTGGGTTGCGAGCGGAACGAGCTCGAGGATCCGCTCGACGTCGAGCTCGTCGAACCCGGCCTCGCCGAGGCGCGATGCGGCCCGCTCGCGCACGAGGCCCTGGGCGCACGGGCAGGCGTTGATCCCGTTCGCCTCCACCCCGACGAGCCTGCGGGTGCGCTCTTCCGAGGCTGCAGCGAGGCCGATCAGCGAGACCATCTCCTGGGTCGGAAGGCCCGTTACCGGCGTCTCCCGCTCGAGCGGGTAGCGCGCGACGATGCGTACCTCGGCGCGCAGCGCGCGCTGGCGCTTCACGATGTGGGAGGCGATGTGCTCGGCGAGGCTCTCGACCAGCAGCGCCTCGCCGATCACGACCTGCTCGATCGCAGCCTCGAAGAGTTCCGGGAAGCGGGACATGTGCACGCCCTTCTGGCCGGGGTCGAGGTCGACGGTGCAGTCGATGTCGGCCGCGATCAGCTTCTCGCTCCCGCCGTAGCTGATCCGGATCGCCTTCTGGACGCCGCGGACCCCCGCGCGCGAGAGCCCTAGAGGCACCTCGGACGGCGCAGCCTGGAGGTCGGGTGTGAGAAGCTGACGAGGCTCGTCCACGCCGCCAACGCTACTACCAAGGCCCCCTTTGCCCGAAGACCCGCAGTTCGCCCGTCTCGTCATGCTCGCGTGCCATGACCTGCGCACGCCGCTCGCGACCGTCCACGGCTTCGCGCAGACGCTGGTGCGTATGGAGGGCTTCGACGACGCGACGGTTCGCTACCTCGGCATGATCGATTCCGCCTCGGCGCAGATCGCCGAGCTGATCGACGAGCTCTCGCTCGGGGCCCGCATCGAGGGGGGCCGCTACGACCCTGTGCGCGCGAGTGCGAACACGATCGACCTCGCACGCGCTGCCGCAGAGGAGCTCGGCGAGGAACGCGTGGCCGTGGCGGGCGAGGGCGCCGAGATCGAGGTGGACGTCAATGCGAGCCGCCGTGCGGTCGTCTCCCTCGCGCAGTGCGCGCTCCGCCACGGCGGCCTGGAGCGCGTCGAGCTGACCGTCGAGGGCGAGGAGCTCCGGCTCGCGCCGATCACGCCTGCCTCTGCCCCGGTCGTTCTCGGCGAGGACCTGCGCGACCTCGGAGCGGCCATCGCTGTCCGTCTGATCCGGGCGCAGGGCGGGTCGGTTGCCCTGGAGGGCGACACGCTTAAAGTCCGTCTCGCGTGACGGAAGCCCGGATCAACGTTGACGACTTCGAGGAGGCGGCGCGAGCCCGGCTCGGTCCTGGCCCGTACGGCTACATGGCGGGAGGCGCCGGCGACGAGTGCACGCTTCGGGCGAACGCGGCCGCGTTCGAAGGTTGGCAGCTGCGGCCGCGCGTGCTGGTGGACGTGGACGAGGTCTCCACCGCGACGATGGTCCTTGGCACCGAGGTCTCGATGCCGTTGCTCGTCGCGCCGACCGCGTTCCAGCGCCTCGCCGACCCGGACGGGGAGCTCGCGATGGCGAGGGCCGCCGCGGCGGCCGGCACGGTGATGACCCTCTCGACCCTTTCGAGCGTCACGCCCGGGGAGCTGGCCGCCGCGGCCCCCGGGGCCGCTCAGTGGTTCCAGCTCTACTGGTCGCGCGACCGCGGGTTCACCAAGGAGCTCGTCGCCTCCGCGGCGGAGGCGGGTCACCGCGCGATCCTGCTGACGGTCGACTTCCCGGTCGCGGGACGGCGCGAGCGGGACGCTCGGGCCTCGTTTTCGCTTCCGCAGGACCTGCCGCTGCCCAACATCCCCGTCACGCTGCAGCGCGAGGACTTCCACTCCGCGCTCGGGAACATCGTCGATGCGACCCTCACCTGGCGTGACCTCGAGTGGCTGCGCTCCTGCAGCCCCCTCCCGGTCGTCGTCAAGGGGATCCTGACCGCCGAAGACGCGCTGCTGGCCGCCGAGCACGGCGCCGAAGGCGTGGTCGTCTCGAATCACGGCGGACGCCAGCTCGACGGTGTGCCGGCCACGCTCGACGTGCTCCCGGAGGTGGTCGACGCGGTCGGCGAGCGGATCGAGGTGCTCTTCGACGGTGGCGTCCGGCGTGGCACGGACGTCCTCAAGTCCCTCGCGCTCGGCGCCCGTGCCGTCATGTCGGGGCGAGCCGTGCTCTGGGGGCTCGCTGCCGGCGGGGAAGAGGGCGCAACGCAGGTCCTGGCGCTTCTTCGGACCGAGATCGAGGTCGGGCTCAAGCTGCTCGGGTGCATCTCGCCTGCCGAGGTCGGGTGGTCGCACGTGCGACGGGTCGGATCGCCCTTATGATCCCGGGCGCATTGGAGCGCGATGCGACACTGACGACGAAGGACGGGCGCACCCTTGCGTACTTCGAGCGGGGGAGCGCGGACGGCGTTCCCGTGATCGTCTCCCACGGCACGCCGGGGAGCCGATTCGCCCGCCACCCCGACCCGGGCATCTACGAGCGGCACAACGTGCGCGCGGTCGTCTACGACCGGCCCGGCTACGGTCGCTCCGACCCCCACCCCGGCCGGTCGGTGGCCGACGCCGCGGCCGACTTCGAGGCGATTGCCGACGAGCTCGGCTTCGAGCGCTTCGCGGTTGTCGGCGGCTCCGGAGGGGCTCCGCATGTGCTCGCCTGCGGCGCGCTGCTCGGCGACCGCGTGATCCGTGTCGGCGCGCTCGTCACCCCGGCGCCTTCGGACTCGCCCGACTTCGACTTCTTCGACGGGCTGGCGGAGCTGAACGTGAAGGAGTTCGGCGCCGCCCTCGAGGGCAAAGAGGCGATCGACGCGTTCATCGAGCCGTACGTCGAAGGAATTCGCACCGATCCCGACAGCGTGCTCGACCAGATCGCGAGCGAGCTTCCCGAGGTCGACCGCGAGATCATCAATCGCGCGGAGTACCGCAAGGTGATCAAGGACTCGTTCCTCGAGGCGGTGCGGCAGGGAGTCCGCGGCTGGGCCGACGACGACCTCGCGTTCGCCAAGCCGTGGGGCTTCGAGCCCGAGGACGTCCACGCCGAAGTCCGGCTGTGGCAGGGAGAGCTGGACGTGCTCGCGCCGCGCAGCCACGGCGAGTACGTCGCAAGCCGGCTCCCGAACGCCCGCTTCGAGCTCCTCGAGGGCGGCGGCCATTTCCTCGTCGACGAGTGGTCGGTCGTCTTCGACTGGCTTAGCGCGGGGGAACCCCTGGTTCCTCCGCGAGCCCCTTCCTCGACGGCGTAGGCGCGCCTCTAGCGATTCAGGAGCGGCGGATCGACATCGGCGCCGACTGTTCTGCCGGAATGAGGCTCCCGCCGGGCGAAAGCCTGGCTCCGCCGGGACTTCGCCGCGGCCCCAGAAGCCGCTAGCGCAGCAAGCGCGACAGCCGCCGGTCCTTGAGCACCCGCCCGCCCGTCTGGCAGCTCGGGCAGTAGTAGATCGTGTGCTCGTCGAAGTCGACGCGCTCGATCGGCGTCGCGCAGAGGTGACAGGGCTCGTGCAGCTTGTTGTGCACCCGGTAGACCTTCGCGTCCTTCGCGCCTCGCTCGCGTAGCTCCAGCCCACGCAGCAGCTCCGAGTCGATCGCGCCGGCGAGCACATGGACCTGTCCCGGGGTCAGACCCTGGGCCGGGGCGAAAGGAGACAGGCCTGCCGTGTGCAGGATCTCGTTCGCCCACGCGCGGCCGATCCCGGAGACGATGCGCTGGTCGCGCAGGAGCGAGTGCAGCCGTCGGGGCTCCTCTGCGAGGATCTTCCCGAGCCGCTCCGGCCCCAGCCCCAGCGCTTCCGGTCCGAGGTGCGCGAGCTCCTGCTCGATCGCCTCGGGCGTGAGCAGCCAGACGCCGGCGCGCTTCTTCGGGCCCCCCTCGGTCAGGACGAGCTGGGCGCCGCCTTCGAACCGCAGCCGGAAGGCCGGAGCCTTCGGGCCGGCCTCGCCCGCAGCGAGGTAGCGCACGCGCCCGGCCGACATCAGGTGGATGAGCAGGACGAGCTCCCCGTCCTCGGTGGGGAAGAGCAGCCGCTTGGCCCGCCGCTCGGCGCCCGACAGTGCCCGACCGTTGAGCGCGGCGAGCGGCGGATCGAATGTCTTCAGCGTCGCCACGTGCGCCGGGCCCGCCTGCTCGATCGGAAACGCGCGCACGGGGTCGTCGAGCGCGCGCCGCAGCGCTTCTACCTCCGGTAGCTCAGGCATTTACGCTCCCGCCCATGGCTGAGCCGCTCAGGGTAGCCGTGCGACGGGGCTCGATCCTCGAGTGCGTCCACGAGGTGCACGCGGTCGCCGTACACGACGGCTCGGTCGTGGCCGACGCGGGAGACCGGTCCCTGCCCGCCTCGCTGCGCTCGTCCGCCAAGCCGCTGCAGGCGCTGCCGCTTGCCCGTGCGTACGAGGGCCTAGCCGAGGACGAGCTCGCGATCGCGGCGGCCTCGCATTTCGGCACGCCCGAGCACGTCGAGGTCGTGCGCCGGCTGCTGGCGGCGACTGGCGGACGCGAGGACGAGCTCGACTGCGGGCTCCAGGACGGTCGTCCACCGGAGCCGGTGTTCCACAACTGCTCCGGCAAGCATGCCGCGATGATCGCGGTCTGCCGCGACAGCGGCTGGCGGGTCGAGGGCTACCGGCACCCGGATCATCCGCTCCAGCTCGCCCTCCACGAGGAGGTCGCGGCGGCCGCGGGTCTCGAGACTGCCGAGACCTCGACCGGGCCGGACGGCTGCGGAGTCGTCTGCTTCGGGCTCCCGCTGGAGCGCGCCGCCCGCGCCTTCTCCGAGCTCGAGGGCCTCGAGGGTGGGGAACGGATCGCGGCCGCGATGCGCGCCCATCCCGTCCTGATCGGCGGCGAGGGAGCAACCGATACCGCGCTGATGCGGGCCCAACCGCAGTGGCTCGCGAAGGGCGGAGCGGAGGGCCTCATGTGCGCCGCCTCGACCGACGGGGTCGGCGTTGCGGTCAAGGTCGTGGACGGCAACTCCCGTGCGCTGAGGCCGGCGCTTGCGGCGTTCGGCGCTGAGCTCGGCCTCGAACTGCCCGATTTTCACGAGGTTCCGGTCCGGAATTGGCATGGGGAACCGGCCGGCACGGTCTCGCTTCTGTAAGGAAATTGTTTCGAATTTGCGGATTCGTGTGTAACATCCCGTCCGCACAGAGGGTGAGCCGGGGGATGGGAGCCGGCTCTTTCGTTTCTAGGTAGGTCGAAAACCAGCCGCGAGACAGCCGGAGGTCAAGTGCTCACCGTCGACATCTCTCTCCCGGACGTCGAAGAGCTCCACAAGCTCGTCCAGGACGGGCTCGAGAAGGGGTTCCTCACCTACGACGAGATCGTCTCCGGGCTCGAAGAAGTCGAGCTCACCAAGGAGCAGATCGAGGACTTCTACACGTACCTGATCGACCACTCCATCGAGCTGATGGAGGGCGAGAACCACAAGCACCCGCCGCACGAGCAGCCGGCGCTGGCGGAG
>Ga0105249_10002537_pt1 | contig 15802 bp, 12 predicted proteins | sample KBSS44metaG_FD_81522 | JGI IMG/M metagenome (GOLD analysis project Ga0105249, IMG submission 81522) | Switchgrass rhizosphere microbial communities from Kellogg Biological Station, Michigan, USA - KBS S4-4 metaG | ecosystem: Host-associated > Plants > Roots > Rhizosphere > Soil | place...
AGCTCGTCGCACAAATCCAGAATCGTGCGTGATTGTTGAAAGTGTCCGAGACGGATGAAGTTTGCGCCGAGGTCTTTGATCAACTGCATCTCTTTGCGCATGAGATCCTCGGTCATGGCGGCGCCGACACCGGCGTGATCTTCGTGACGCTGCGTACCGCGAATCAGCAGTCGCTCGCCGTTGAGTTTGAATGGTCCGTTTTTGACAAACTCAAACGACCGCACGCCAAAGCGTTCCCCGACTTTCGATACTCCGTAGCTGTCATTTGCGACCGTTACGAAACACCGGTATAGCAATGGATCTTTTGGCGACCACAGCATCGGGGAGTTGATGACAAACGTGGACAGATCGAGAGTGCCTGTCCACGCGTTGAGTTTGGACGTTGCGGAATGAATGATCCGATCATTCACGTCAACAAGCTTGACGCTAAGCTCAACCTCGTCCTTGATTTCAGAAGGATTGTGAAGCCGGCCGCGAACGGTGACTTTCGCCTTTCCGTTTCGCATCAGCTCCGGAATCACGTGAACACGCTCGATGGAAATCGCCGGCACGTAGACCAGATTCACATAGCGGTAAAGCCCGCCGTAAAGATTGAAGTCGCTTAGATTGGACGGAATCATCTCCAGGTCGCGCGAGTTGTCGCACATCACGGCGACGGGCACCGCGGCCTCACCCATAATCTTTGGACGCGCGTTCACCTGGTCAGTGACATCGATTGTGAATTCATCGTAGCCGCCGACATGCGAGCCAACTTTGTCGGTATGGATGAACACCTCGGTCTTTTGTCCCGCACCTTCAAAGTGCAGAAGCGTGCGGCCCGCGTGATACGGATTCTTAATCGCCAGCCTCGTTCGATACCAGCCGGGACCCTGGTAGTAAGGCGCGTCCGGATCGACGGCATCAAACGCGTTGAAGCAATGAGGCGCTTCCACTTTCGCCCAAACGTTCGCATCGTCATTAGCTTTCCGCCACGCCTCCCATGGACCACCGAGACCGCCGCGCCGGTATTCCCACTCCGTTATTCGCTCTGAGAGTAGGAATTTTGCGGTGGTCTTGCCGAGCAGTGTGCTGGCAATTAGCGCTGTTGATGCGGTTTGTAAGAAAGCTCGTCGACTGATGCGCTTCATTTGTTAGCCACGGATTATACGGATAAAAATCCGGATTTCATCCGTTAAATCCGTGGTTAAATGTCCTCCATGAACGCGTACCTGACATTCATTGCATTGCTCTTCCTTTTTCAGAACGGCAACATCGATCTCCGCAAGTCTGCACTCAAATCAACAACTCCATCAGACGAGATAGTCCGTCTCGACATAAATCGCGACGGCAAACCCGACATTCTCGAACGCTGGTGGAACGGCAAGCGTGTCCGTTGGCTCGATGAAAACGGCGACATGCTCCCCACCGACACGCGCGGCGATCAGGTTGGCGACGTGATGCAGATCGACAAAAACGGCGACGGCATTTACGACAGCGAAACAGACATCAACATCAAGTGGGCTGACAACGACGGCGACGGCCGCGCCGATCTGCAAGCATTCGTCACACAGGGGCGCGCGTGGTCCAACGGCACTTTCGATCCCGGCGAGTCGCACTGGATGGTCTTCATCGACGTCGAGAAAGACGGCGTGCTCGGCTGGGTCGACTGGACAAAGTACGATTTCGGTAACGACAACTGGGGTTACACCGGCACGACAGACTGGCTTCCCGATTACAACGGCAACGCTGTTTTTCTGAAAGTTCATCGACCACCGCAGTCACTGCCTGACCCGCGACTCAACTGGGAAAATCCGTTTGCTTTCTTCGATTTCGACGGTGATGGCGCGAGTGAGATGGCGATTCGGTGGCTCGATCCGGTGCCGCCGCTCGACAAAGACGTGACTAGACTTTCAGGCGTGCTGAGTGAGGCGTTCGCGACGTTCGATCTCGATAACGATTCCACCAAAGGCAACGAGACTGATTACGACATGTCGCTGCGTGGCGCGGGTGGTCCGGGTATTCCGTATCGACAGTTTTCGCACAAGTATCCCGCGCTCAAAGGCAATCCGAAGTTCGATGGTTGCTTTCAGTGGAACAACTGGCGCCAGATCGATGAGCTGATGTACATGCCGCACGAGAAGAGCTACGACGAGTTCTTCAACGCGCGCTGGGCGACGATGTATTTCGTGTTTGACGAGGACGACGACGATCACCGCTGGGAACGTGTCGAGATGTATTACCCGATGCATGGCTTTGGTGGTCCGAAGGATATCGATCTGTATTCGACGAAGAAGTGGCGTCGCGGCAATTACGCGGAGCTCGCGATGGCCGGGCCTAACGAGAAGCCGGGGCTCTCAGGTCATCCGCAGGCTGATTCGCTCGGCGATCGTGGTGAGTTTGATGAAGACAATTCCGGTGGCGGCAAGCTCTACGTCGGCATGTTCGATCGCAAGTTGCACCTTGCGGGAGCGGAGTGGGGCGCGTGGACTGTCGATAAGAACGCCGAGTATCACGGTGGGAGTAAGACGCCTTCGCCGAAGCCAATCGCGCCGCGAGTTGAAGAGCTCGTGAAGTACACGGACACGGATAACAACGGATTTTTAGACACGATTGAATATGACTACGACGGCGACCGGACGATCGATCTGCGTGTGTCGCTGCTTGATTATCGCACTCCGAGCAATCCGCATCCGGATGTTGTGCCGTTGATCGATACTCACAAGGAAGGTTGGAAGGGATTGAATGCGCTATTCGGGCAGATCGCGAGCCAGTCGTTCCAGGAAGGGTTGATAATCTATCGCGCGGCGTGGCGGCGTGGACTGACGACGCCCGAGATCGACAAGCTCGCCTCAGCTTCGGCGATCGGTGAGCGTTACGATCACGGTTACTGGCTCAAAGAGAAGATCTTTCGGGAAATCCGGAAGCGCGTTCGGAACACCAAATTGGAGAAAGATCTCACACGTCTCTACTACACCGGCCAGTTCGAGGAATATGCCCGCCGTATCGCGGAAGTACCAGCGCTTTAGGTTTAGAGTTCAACCTTTAGGTTGCTTTCCGGGAATACGCAAGCTAAAGCTTGAACTCTAAACTTGATTCCTAAATAATTCTTATCTTCCTATAAAGATTATAGCTTTGACTCTTGGCCCAACCCTCCGTAGCATTCTCCGTTGCTTGCCCACAGGAGGGAACCCCATGCCACAAAACCGAGTCAGCATCTTCGATACGACTTTGCGTGACGGCGAACAGTCGCCCGGCTGCTCGATGAATCTGACAGAGAAGGTCCGGATGGCTAATAAGCTCCAGGACCTCGGTGTCGACATCATCGAAGCCGGCTTTCCGATTGCTTCCGATGGTGACTTCGCCGCCGTCAAAGCCATCGGCGCCCAGTGCCGGCACGTGAAGGTAGCCGCGCTCTGCCGTACCGCCGAACAGGACGTCGCGCGCGCTGCGGAGGCGCTAAAGTATGCTGCTCGTCCGCGTATTCACACCTTCTGCGCAACGTCTGATATTCATCTCGAGCACAAGCTGAAGAAGACGCGCGCCGAAGTGATCGCGATGACGCGAGCCGCCGTGCGACAAGCACGCAGCTACGCCGATGACGTTGAGTTTTCAGCCGAAGATGCGACGCGCAGCGATATCGATTACCTGTGTGAAGTCCTCGACGCTGCGGTTGATGCTGGCGCGTCAGTGCTGAACGTGCCGGACACGGTTGGATACACGACGCCGAACGAATACACGCGCCTGGTCGAACAAGTGCGCGAGCGCGTTGTGAGAGATCGAGACGACGTGATCATCAGTGTTCACTGTCACAACGATCTTGGTCTCGCAGTCGCAAACAGTCTCGCGGCGATTGAAGCCGGGGCGCGACAGGTCGAGTGTACGATCAACGGTATCGGCGAGCGCGCGGGCAATGCGTCGCTCGAAGAGATCGTGATGGCGCTGCACGTGCGCGCAGATCGTCTGCCGTTTGAAACCGGCATCAAGACCACCGAGCTTTATCCGACGAGTCAACTGCTTTCGAGCATCGTCGGGTTTGACGTGCAACCGAATAAAGCAATCGTCGGCCGCAATGCTTTTGCACATGAGGCCGGGATTCACCAGCACGGCGTGATCAATAATCCGCTTTGTTATGAGATCATGACGCCGGAATCGGTCGGCGTGCCGGCGAATTCGCTCGTGCTAGGAAAGCATTCCGGACGGCACGCTTTATCGCTGCGTTACGCTGAGCTCGGTTACGACGTCACCTCGGCGGAGCTCGATGCGGCTTACATGAGGTTTACAAACCTGGCGGATCGCAAGAAGAACATCTACGATCAGGACTTGATTTCATTGATAGGCAACACCCACAACGTTGTGGCAGCTTAGAAAGAAGATTTATGCGAGCAAGAATTACGATTCTTCCCGGGGATGGGATTGGACCAGAAGTCACGGCGGAAGCAGTCAGAGTGCTGCAAACCATTGCAGCGATTCACGGTTACCGATTTGAATTTGAAGAGCACGCCATTGGTGGCGTTGCGATCAAGAGCTCTGGCTCGCCACTCCCGCGAACCACGCTCGACGCAGCGCTCGCGTCAGACGCTGTGTTGCTCGGCGCGGTAGGGTCGCCGGAATTCGATCGCGTGCCACCGAATCAACGTCCCGAAGCAGGTCTGTTGTTGCTGCGAAGCGCGCTTGGCGGGTATGCGAACCTGCGGCCAGCAATCGCATACTCGTCAATCGCGGCTTGTTCGCCCGTGCGCACCGAAGTCGCGTGCGGCACGGATATTCTCATCGTGCGCGAGTTACTCGGCGGTCTCTATTTCGGCGAGCCGCGCGGTATTGATTCTGATGTCGCGACGAATACGATGCGCTATTCAGTCGAGGAGATCGAGCGCGTCGCGAGGGTCGCGTTTGAAGCCGCGCGCAAACGTCGCGGCAAAGTCACTTCCGTCGATAAAGCGAACGTGCTCGAGACGTCACAACTCTGGCGACAGACGGTGATTCGTGTTTCTCAGGATTATCCTGACGTGACGCTCGAACATCTTTACGTCGATGCGTGTGCGATGCACTTGATTGCGAACCCGCGACGCTTTGATGTGTTGTTAACTGAGAACCTCTTTGGCGACATTCTTTCCGACGAGGCGGCGGTGATTACCGGATCGTTGGGTATGCTCGCGTCGGCGTCGATCGGCGGCGAGGTCGGGCTTTATGAGCCGGTGCACGGCTCGGCGCCTGACATCGTCGGGCAGAACGCGGCGAATCCCTGTGGCGCGATCGCTTCAGCGGCGATGATGTTGCGCTACTCGTTTGGTCTCGAACAGGACGCGAGCGACATCGAGATGGCAATTCAAGACGTGCTCGAAGCTGGGTATCGGACGCCGGATATTGCTGAAGGCACGGGTGGATTTGTCGTGACCACGAGCGAGTTTGGTGAGTTGATTTGCCAGGCCGTCACCGAGATCGCTGACATGCGTCACGCGTATCATGCCGTGTAAGACGTTAGACAGGATTTACAAGATATTGCAGGATTAACATGTCTATCCTGAAACATCTTGTAAATCCTGTCTAAAACTGTTTCTATGCCCACGCTATTCGATAAACTCTGGCAGTCGCATGTCGTCCGTGAAGCGCGTGGTGAGCCCACGCTCCTTTACATCGATCTGCATCTCATTCACGAGGTGACGTCGCCGCAGGCCTTTGACGGTTTACGCCAGGCAGGCCGTAAAGTGCGACGTCCGGATCTCACGTTCGGCACCGTCGATCACAACGTACCCACGACCGATCGCAGTCTTCCGATCGCTGACGCCATCGCCGCTAAACAAGTCGAGACACTGCGCCGAAACTGCAACGAGTTTGGCGTTCAACTCTACGACATCAACTCGCCTGAGCAGGGCATTGTTCACGTCATTGGACCAGAGCTCGGACTGACGCGGCCGGGTATGACGATCGTCTGTGGCGATAGTCACACGAGCACGCATGGCGCGTTCGGCGCGCTCGCATTCGGGATCGGCACGAGCGAGGTCGAACATGTTTTGGCGACGCAATGTCTGCCGCAGAACAAGCCTTTGACGATGAAAGTCGAGACGCGCGGTGCGCTGCCGGAAGGCGTGACGGCGAAAGATCTGGCGCTCGGCATCATCGGGAAGATCGGTACTGACGGTGCGACTGGTTGCGTGATCGAATACGCGGGCGATGCCGTGCGATCGCTTTCGATGGAAGGCCGCATGACGTTGTGCAACATGAGCATCGAAGCCGGCGCGCGTGCGGGCATGGTTGCTCCTGATGAGACTACGTTTGCGTATCTCAAAGGCCGTCGATTTTCTTCAGATAGTGACGAAGCGGTTGATCACTGGAAAACTCTTCGGAGCGATGATGATGCACCGTTCGATCGCATCGTGGAGATTGATGCTTCGCAACTCGAGCCGTTTGTGACGTGGGGCACAAGCCCCGGAATGGTCGTGGGGGTGACGAGTTATGTGCCCGATCCGGCGGACGAGGCCGCTGAGCGCGCGCTCAAGTACATGGCGCTCACGCCAAGGACAAACATTCAGGAGATAGCGATCGATCGCGCGTTCATCGGCTCATGCACAAACGCGCGTATCGAGGATCTGCGTGCGGCGGCGCGTGTAGTGAAGGGTTATCGCATTAATTCGTCGGTGAGCGCGATGGTCGTGCCGGGCTCGCAGGAGGTGAAGCGCGCGGCGGAACGCGAGGGCCTCGATCAGATTTTTCATGAAGCGGGGTTTGAGTGGCGCGAAGCGGGATGCTCGATGTGTTTGGGGATGAATGACGACATATTGCTGCCGGGTGAGCGCTGCGCGTCGACGAGTAATCGCAACTTCGAGGGAAGGCAGGGGCGCGGGGGCCGCACGCATCTCGTCAGTCCGATGATGGCGGCGGCGGCGGCGATCAAGGGACACTTCACGGACGTCCGGGCGTGGGTCTTTAAATAGACAGGATTTACAAGATGCTTTCAGGATTTACATGTTAATCCTGAAAAATCTTGTAAATCCTGTTCAACTATTATGAAACCATTCACGAAACACACGGGCTTAGTAGCGCCACTCGATCGCGCAAACGTCGACACGGATCAGATCATTCCGAAGCAATTTCTCAAACGCATCGAGCGTACTGGATTTGGGGAGTTTCTGTTTTACGATTGGCGTTCGGATCCGTCTTTCGTTCTCAATCAGCAGCGATACAAGGGCGCGTCGATTCTCGTGGCAGGAAAGAATTTCGGTTGTGGCTCGTCGCGGGAGCACGCACCGTGGGCGCTCGGTGAGTTTGGGTTTCGAGTAATCGTCGCGCCGTCGTTTGCTGATATATTCGCGAATAACTGCTTCAAGAATGGCATGCTGCCGATCGCGCTCACGACCGAGCAGGTCGACGAGATCATGTCGCGCGCACAGCAATACGAGGGTTACGAGCTGACGGTCGATCTCGAACGGCAGACGATCGAAGATTCGCGCGGGTTGTCGATTTTATTCGTGGTTAGTGAGTTTCAGCGCTACTGCTTGTTAGAAGGATTGGACGATATCGGGCTCACGTTGAGGCACGAGGCGTTGATCCGTGAGTATGAGTTTAGCCACCGATGACATCGATCTCACTGTAAAAAGTATTGCCCCAGTTGTCGTAAAGCTCGGTGACGTAGATATCGAAAAGCAGGTAACGATGCTTGCCTAAGTCGCTCACGCGGGCGGCGTATTGACCACCCATCTCACCTCCATCAGGAAGCGTGCTCACTAGCGCGATCAATTTCCAGCCACAAGTCGCCGGATCGACACCACGTTTTGGATCGAGATTCAACTTTGGATCTGATCCATCCGCGGCGTAGAGTTTGTACAACTGTGGGCCACGCGAGCTCGGGTGCCACGAGTAAGTGTTGACCTGCGCGATCTGAATCGCTGATCCGAAATCCATGCGGAAGCGCCCGCCCGAGCTTCCAGCCCTGAAGTAAACGTTCGAGCCCGGCTCGTCTTCGTCACGTGGCAGTCGACCGTCTGTGAGCGCTGCGAGCTCAGCGCTACCTCCGTCTAGATCGCCGTCGATCAATGTTAGTTTCGCGTGCGCAGCAGCGTCGTCTCTGGAAGGTGGGGCGATGCGGTTGAATTTGAATTCGCGATTGGCGGTGCTGTTTGGGTTGTGATCGAAGACAACTCCAGGAGCTAGCAAGAGCAACAAGAATATTTTAGCCACGGATGACACGGATTTTTAGTCGGATTTAAACCGATAAATCGTTGTGTGTTTATATTCTTCGCCGGGGCGAAGAACGGTTGACGGGAAGTTCGAGTGGTTTGGAGCGTCGGGGAAGTGCTGCGGTTCGAGGCAAAGACCGGTGTACAGTTCGTACGCGACGCCGTTTCTTCCGATCAAACTCCCGTCGAGAAAATTGCCGGAATAAAACTGCATGCCGGGCTCGGTCGTCAAGATCTCGAGGGTGCGTCCGGATACGGGTTCATGCAGTCGGGCGGCTAATTGAAGCGAGCCGTCCCAGTCGTTCAAGACAAAATTGTGATCGTAGCCGCCTGCGACATTTGCGAGCTCGCAGCCGATGGCCTTGGCTTTGCGAAAGTCCATCGGCGTACCTTCGACAGCTTTGATCTCGCCCGTTGGAATCAGATCTTTGCTAACCGGGGTGAAATGATCGGCCTTCAACATGAGCTCGTGGTCCAGGATCGTGCCCGCGCCGCGCAGGTTGAAGTACGAATGGTTTGTCAGGTTGACGATGGTTTCGCGATCGGTGGTCGCGCGGTAGTCAACACGTAACTCGCTATCGAGCAAAGTGTAATCGACGAAAGCGGTGAGATTGCCGGGATAGCCTTCTTCGCCGTCTTTGCTGAAATATGTCAAATGTAGCGCGTTGTCACTTTCGCGCACATCCCACACGCGTTTATCGAATCCTTTGAACCCGCCATGCAGGTGATTCGCGCCGTTGTTGCACGGAAGCTGGTATTCAACTCTGTCGAGGGAGAAGCGTCCACGCGCAATGCGGTTGGCGTGACGCCCGATCAGCGCGCCGAAATAACGTGGACACTGAACGTATTCGTCGAGCGTTTCAAACCCGAGCACGATCTCGCCTAAGTTTCCGTCGCGATCAGGTGTTTTAAGCGAAGTGACTGCGCCGCCGTAGTTCGTAACAGAGACTTCAAAGCCGGCTTCGCTCTTGAGGTTGTAGACTGTTTTAACCAAGGATGACACGGATTTTTTTACGGATTACTAAAGACGCGGTTCGCTTCTTCCAGTGTCTCGATTGAGCCGACGTCGTACCAAACGCCCGGCACCTTCCACACATAAAATGGGACGCGCGGGTAGAGCCATTGGACCAGGCGGCCCGGCTGATCCGGATTGTTGCCGTCTTCGATGTACTGGTGAAGCAACGGCAGCACCCACTGCGGATAGTAATAAAGCGCGATGCCCGTCAGCGTGCTCTGCGGCTCTTTCGGTTTCTCTTCGAAATAGGTGATGCGATTCTTCTCGTCGATCACGATCGCGTTGTATTTCTTGATCTGTTCGAGATCGCCGACGTCGTACACGCCCGTCACCGGCGCATCTTTCTGTTTGCAGTAATTACCAAACTCGGCGAGGTCTTCGCTGAAGAGATTATCGCCACCGACGACGATCATGTCGTCTTTGATCTTGTGCTGTGTGAGCACGAGATGCATGTCGCCGATCGCGCCGAGCTTGTTTGAGTCGTCAGTGCTCTTGTCGTTGACAATCGTGAAGCGGAAGTGGAGATCGGGACGATAACTCCCGGCCCACTTCTCGAAATGAGTAGCAAACTACGCGTTGGTGACGATGTAAGCCTGATCGATATCGGGAATGGTGGAGATGTTGTCGAGCACGTGCTCGAGCATCGGCTTACCCGCGACCGGCAGCAGCGGCTTGGGTTGATTGAGTGTCAGTGGATAAAGGCGCGTCGCGTAACCCGCCGCTAAGATGATTAGTTTCATGTTGATTCGTGATGTTGATGTCAGTCGTTAGACAGGATTTACAAGATGTTTCAAGATTTACAAGACATATCCTGTTAATCCTGCAAAATCTTGTAAATCCTGTCTAAAACTGACTCACCTCCTCAGCGCCGTTCCCAGCACTGCGAATGTAAATCTCCGGCTTCAATCCCGTGACGCGCTCATACCCCTCAGCCACGCGCGCACGAAACTCATCAGCATTCTCTTCTCTCACCAAATTGACTGTCGAGCCACCAAACCCACCGCCAGTCATGCGCGCGCCATAAACACCGTCGATCTTCTGCGCCAGCTCGACCATCAGATCGAGCTCATCAGAACTGACCTCATAATCATCACGCAAGCTCACGTGCGACTCGCCCATCAACTTCCCGAAGCGACTCAAATCGTGCTGTTCCAGCACCTCACCCGCCTCGAGCACACGCGCATTCTCAGTGATCACGTGCCGGCAACGTCGATAAACCACTTCCGACAATTCACTGCGGTGCTCTTCGAGCTGCCCAAAAGTTACATCACGAAGCGCTCGGATATTCGGATAAAACTGCGACAGCAATCGCACACCCGCTTCACACTGCGCGCGCCGCTCATTGTAAGCGCTCGACGCAAGCTCGTGCTTCACCATCGTGTTGCAAATTATCAACCGAACGTTGTCGGGCAGCGGCAACAGCCTGAATTCGAGTGAACGACAATCGAGCAGAAGCGCGTGCTGCGCCTGCCCAAACAACGAAACAAACTGGTCCATGATACCAACGCGCGCGCCAACAAACTCGTTTTCCGCACGCTGGCACAGCAACGCGAGCTCGCGCCTGTCGATTTCCAGACCGGAATTTGCGGCAAGCGCACACGCTGTCGCGACTTCGATCGCGGCCGATGAGCTGAGCCCCGAGCCGATCGGTACTTCGCCACGAATTCGCAACGACGCGCCGCGCAGACGATAACCCGCGCGCTCTAAGACAACAGCGACACCGATCGGGTAATCACTCCAGTGTCCACGCGCGGCGAGGTTTGGATCGTCGAGATCGACCTCGACTTCTTCGTTGAAGTTTTCTGAAAAGACGTGCAGTTTGCGTTGTTCGAGTGGCGCGAGACGCACCCAGGTGAAGAAATCGAGCGCGGCGGGCATGACGAAGCCGTCGTTGTAATCGGTGTGCTCACCGATGAGATTCACTCTTCCCGGAGCCCTGAATGTACGCACTCATTTAGTTAGCCACAAAAAGGCACAAAAACACAAAAAGTGTAGCTAATGAGAATTTGTGACGTCCATTACGATGCGCCACAGACCGTTTTGTTTCTTCCAGATGCGGACGTAGCTGCCGCGCTCGTCTCCAGCTTCGTACGTGCCGTGTGTGTATCCGAGATCGCCAGCGCTCGATACATCACCACCTATTGGTGTCCACTTAACCTCGCCGGTCGTCTTCGAGAGTTGCTCGATGGCGGCTTCGCGGCCAATGAACGGAAGATTATTCGCGCGATAAAGACGGACCGCACGCGCGGCGTATGCGGCATAGCTCTTAGCAAACCCGCGACTCAACACAGCCGCAGCATAGTTTCGATCACGTTCCAGGAGCGTCTCGCGTGCAATCGGAACGTCAACAGGCTTGAATTCTTTCTTAGGCGTTTCAGCCGGTGTCCACAACGTCTGTGGTCCACCTGACTGCGGATGCGAGATGCCGAGATCGACGACGAACTTCCACGAGCCGTCCGCCTGTTTCTTCCAGACCGTCACGAAATGTCCGTAGCCCTGCGGCTTCTCGTCGTTGATGTCAGCTTTAGCTTCCCATGGTCCAGTGGTGAAACCCAAGTCACCCGACACAGCCATTCCTGCATACGCAGGCTGCCACACGAGCACCGGTCTCTTGTCTGAGGACGGCACGGGATGCTCGCTCATCCACTTCTTGCCATTCACCGCGCCGGGCCGGAATAGCAGTCCATCATCCGCGATGTAGGTCATGAACGCATCGCGAATGCTCTGATCCTGGGCCATCTGCGAGAACGCCTGCTCAGTCTTGACCATGTCGTTCAATGCCGACTGCGCCTGCGCACTCACTGCAAAGCAAATAACGATTAGAATCACTGCTAATCTCATAGCCAAATCCGCCCTTCATCCGTCTAATCCGTGGCCCCGATTGCTGTTTGTAACACAGACTCCGGGGTCCATTCATTGATCGGCCGCACTTCCGACAGCCGCCCGCGACTCATCACCGCCAGTCGATCGCACATCCCAAACAACTCCGGCAAGTAAGAGCTCACCATCAATACGGCTTTGTTCTGCGCCGCACACTCAGCGATCGTTTCGTAAACCTGCGCTTTGCTGCCGATGTCGATGCCGCGCGTCGGCTCGTCGAGCAGAAGCACGTCCGCGTCCTGGTGCAGCAAACGCGCGACGATCACCTTCTGCTGATTGCCGCCCGAAAGCGATCCAACATCCTGCTGCACGCCCTGCGTTCTGATCTTCAACGCCGAAACAAGCTTCTCGGTCTGTTTGCGTTGCGCGCCGAGATCGAGCCAGCCCCAACGCGAGCACGAATTGAATCTGGTGACCGTAACGTTGTCGGCGATCGACTGGTTCAACGTCAAGCCGTCGCCTTTGCGATCTTCGCTGAGATATCCGAGCCCCTCGATTAGACGCATCGCCGGCGTGCTGCTTCCTGGCCGCAAACTCTTTTTATTTACTTTGATCGTTCCACTTTCAGGACGCTCGAGTCCGAAGATCGTGCGCAACAGCGGCGTGCGTCCGGAGCCCATCAAACCCGCAATGCCGAGTATCTCACCACGACGCAACTCAAACGATGCACTCTTCAATAATGGAGGCGATGCAAGATTTTGGACGTCAAGTATCGTTTCGACCTGAACTGCTGTTTGAGAACGTACGGGGAAGAGATTTTGTTGCGCGCGACCGACCATCTTCGCGATCAACTCGTCGTCATTTACGTTTGCGATCTCGCCGTTCGCGACGCTGCGACCATCACGCAAGACTGTGAAGCGATCCGAAATCTGGCGCACTTCTTCAAGAAAATGACTGATGTAGATCACTGAGATTCCTTCAGCGCTCAACTTGCGGATCAGCGTGAAGAGTTGGGCCACGTCTTCGCGTTGCAAACTGCTCGTCGGTTCGTCCATAAGGATGATGCGTGCGTTGGCCGCGAGCGCGCGTGAGATCTCGACGATCTGGCGCGCGGCAACGGAGAGATCGCCGACACGTTTTTCCGGACGAATGTCTGCGTGATGAAATGTTTTGAGAACGTCGTTGGTGCGCGCAATGAGCCCGTCGCGATCGAGCCAGCCGAGGTGCGACGACTCGATGCCCATCAGTACGTTTTCAGCGACGCTCAGGTGCGGGCAGAGTGAGAGCTCCTGGTGGATCAGTGATAGGCCGCGAGTGCGTGCGTCGAGCGGGTTTGAGGGAGCGTACGGCTTGCCGTGGATCTCCATCGTGCCTCGATCGGGATGGAGCGAGCCGGCGATGACGTTCATGAGCGTGCTCTTGCCTGCCCCGTTCTCGCCGATTAGTGCGTGTACTTCACCCGCGCGTAATTCGAGATCGACACCGTCAAGCGCCACCGTTGGGCCGAAGGATTTGTGAATCTTCGAGAGTTTGAGGGCAATCGTCATTCTTTAACCACGGATTACACGGATTGTTTCACGGATTTCGTTCCAGGGTGTCATAGAGTGGGTGAGCGGGCGTCAATGTCGAGCGCTCGTTTGAGCCGGTGATGGCCATGATGCGGACGCGATCGTTGTTTGGAAGTGTTAGCGTTCGCGCATTCGCGGGTACGTCGAGTGTGTACGCGAACAAGTATGAATAGGCATACGCTTCGTTAGCGCCTGCAGGCGTGTGGCGATGCGATGCGAACCAGCCAAGGGGCGTACGCTTGATGAAGCCGGGTGTGATGCCCAGCATCTCGCCGTAGGGATCCAGTCTCGTTCGCGATCTTTGCAAGAGTGCCGCGACGTCAGGCGGTATGTCGGCGGGCGGAGTTCGTGGCTGGAGCCGCACTTCGGTCTGCTTCCACTGTCGGTTGTCCCACTGTCCGATGAAGCCACTCCAATCCTGAATCGTTAGCTTTACTTCTTCACTGCCAACACGAAAAGCAACGTCCTGATCGCCGCCAACCGACGCCGCGAGCACGTACAACCGCGCCACCCTCGCGGGCAATGAAATCTCCTGCCCTCGCGCGACGAGCGCATTTGCTTTATCGGCCGGACCGAGACGAAAAACGATACCGCCGTAAGAAAGCTCATGCGGAAGCATTTCAGCGGGTAGCGCGTAACCTTCACCATCGAAGCCGGCCTTCATCCGCTCACCATCACGATCTGCGCCGGCGAGATCGTAGGGCAAAGTAATCGGCGTCGATTGCGGTGGCGTGAGCTTCGCTGATCGTGGCGCTAGCTTCACTGCAAACGTACGTGGTTGAAATCGTCCAAGGCTAGTCACGAGCTCGCCTTTATTGATCGAAGCATTGCCGACGGGTTGTTCCTGACTGTTAACTTCACGCGCCGCGATCACCGGCGCGGCAAAAGCGATATGCACGTCCGGTTGTTCCCGTCCATCGAGCTCGACGATCCGCACGATCAGCTCGTCCGTATCTTCGGCCTTCTTCAGCGCGAGCACACGAACGCGACTACTGTTCGTTCGTAGAATCGAAAACGTCTTGCCGAGCGTGCCCGCATGTTTCGAGCTCTCAAACGCGATCAGCGGCTGGTTCAAACGTTGCGCCTGCCAGTCAGTTTGTGCACGACGATAATCACCGGCGTGTGACGCAAGCCCGTAAACAATCTCGTGCCGTCCCCAATCCTGTGTTGATTGATCGGCGTACCCTGCACGTGATGCAATGCCGGGCGTTCGCAATAGTGTTAAGCGAAGTGTGTTGTCGTCAGGCTTGTCAGAACCGTACTTGCAGTCGGAAAGAATCGTGACGCCAAACGCACCGCTGCGATCAGTCAGATCAAACCACTGGTGCGACGGCACTTCAAACTTGTGCTCGTCATTGTTGCCACGCTCGATCGTGCCGATGTCCCAGTTATAAGTCGCCTTCCCATTAGCTGCCGTGAGCGGAAACGTCGCTTTGAGATTTGCGTTCGCGGTCTTCCACTCGATGACGTCGCTGAACTCGACACGATTCCCGGCATCTCCCGTCGATAAGCGAATAGTTTGACTAAACTTCGAACCTTCGGTCTCGCGCACAACTTCGACTGCCACACGCACGGGGCCATTTTCAACTACATGTACTTGAGCGTTTCCACTTACATAAGCACGCGGCGGCTTCTGCTGATCGGTCCAATCCATGTTCCACGCCGGCCACTGTGCAGGCGTATCGTCCTTGATCGCCAGGCGTACGGGGGCAGCGAGCAGTTCCCGATTGAGTTGTTTGTCAAAAATACTCGACACATCTCCATCAACATTCAACGCGATCCTGTAACGATGATTCTCGAGCGAGCACTGCGATACTTTCAAGGGCACAGCAACGCCATCGTCACCAGCAAATCGCACGTCGTAAACCGCATAACCAACCGATGCCAGCTTCGCCAGAAACAACACCTTACCATCAGCGACCTGCGTCGGAACCTCGCGCCCATCAGGACCAAATACACGTGGAGCCCCAGGACGAATCGGGATATTTACTTCAACAACGTCTTCACGCTCGATGTTCAGCGGATTGTAGACAACGATCGGCGTTCCAACGGTCTGCGTGTTCAATGCGGTGGCGATTCCTTCCGTCGCGCTCGTCAAAACACCCGCAAACTGATTCATCGCGATCACGTCGTCGTTCCATGAAAAGTTAAAGGGCTTCGGTGTCGCGGTGCGCGGCAGAATGACGTGAAACTGGCGGCCCATCACGAGCGTCAACGCGTTGTACAAACGCTCCAGCCGACACGCA
>Ga0105249_10002543_pt1 | contig 15786 bp, 12 predicted proteins | sample KBSS44metaG_FD_81522 | JGI IMG/M metagenome (GOLD analysis project Ga0105249, IMG submission 81522) | Switchgrass rhizosphere microbial communities from Kellogg Biological Station, Michigan, USA - KBS S4-4 metaG | ecosystem: Host-associated > Plants > Roots > Rhizosphere > Soil | place...
GCTGCCGCCACCGATTCCTCCGAGCCCGCGACCGCAAGCACGTCACCGCTTCGAACGCGGTCGTGGCCCGACGGCACCAGCACCTGCTCACCATCCCGCAGGATCGCCAGCACCGTCGCCCCCGTCACGCCACGCAGATTCAGCTCGGCCAGCGTTCGGTCCGACGCCGGGCTCGACTCCCCAATGCGAACCGAGACCGGATCGCCAAGTCCGGGAAGCGCCAGCCGTACGCGTTCCATGTCCGTCGCAAACGGATCATCGCCATTGGCAGGAGCGTCGGCCATCCCGCTCCCGATCTTCATCGCAATGATCTCGGCGCCCGCCTTCGCGTGGCCCTGCAGGTTCATGGCGCTTCGCCAGAACGCCACGGCTGGAATCGCCACGAGCGCGAGTGGAGCGAGCGCGAAGCGATAGGACGGCAGGAACGGCAGTGTGATCGCCACGATCGGGATGGCGATGACCGCGAGGATCGCGAGCTGCAGCGTGACGACCAACGCCCGGCGCGGCGCGGCGCCGACGTCGACGTCGCCGGGCTTCGGCGCGGGAATGGCCTTCTGCGCGAGCTCGACGCCGAGGTGGCGCGCCGTCCGAGTGAGGCCGATGAGCAGCGGGAGCCCGATGATCGCGGCCGCGGTCGGCACGACGGCCCGCGCGAGCCGTTCCGAGAGCCCGATCGAGTCGTGGATCAGCGTGGCGGAACGGCCAGCCTCCAGCGATGCGCCGATCACGATGGCGATGATGAGAACGGCGTCGAGCAGGAGGAGCCTAACGAGCCGACGCGTCAGCGACAGCTCCGGCGCGCCATCGCCCGACCGCCGCATCCGCTCGATCCACGACCCGTACAGCGACGCGAACGTCTGCAGCGGGGGCGGCAGCTTGCGATCCACCCACTCCGCGACCGGCCCCGCCGCCCGGATCAGCCACGGCGTCGTGAGCGTCGTGATCGCCGAGACGGCCACCGCGACCGGGTACAGAAAGTCGCGTGTGGCGCCTGACGAGAGACCAACACCCGCGATGATGAACGAGAACTCGCCGATCTGCGCGAGGCTCATGCCGGCCTGCACCGACGTTCGCGGACTGTAGCCGGTCAGGAACGAGCTGATCGTCACGAACACCAGCTTGCCGAGGATTACCGCGACCGAGAACGCCAGCACCGCCCCCCAGTGCTGTGCGACAATAGCCGGGTCGATCAGCACCCCTACGGAGACGAAGAAAATGGCGGCGAACACGTCGCGCACCGGCTGCACCAGATGCTCGACGACCTTTTCCTCGCCCGATTCGGCGACGAGCGAGCCCGCGATGAAAGCGCCGAGCGCCACCGAGTACCCGAACGACAAGGCGAGCAGCGCGGCAGCAAAGCAGATGCCGATGCTCGCCACCAGTGTGGTCTCGGGGCGGTTCATGCGAACGACCGCGCGGATCGTTCGCGGCACGACCAGGAGGCCGACGCCTATGAGGCCAGCGAGGAATGTCGCGAGCCGGGCCCCGGTCACCGCGAGACTCGAGGCCGACACCGCAGTGCCGGTCGCGACCGTGGTGAGAATCGCGATGAGGAAGATCCCGATCAGGTCTTCGATGATGAGAACGCCGAAGACGATCTCGGTGAATCGCCCCTTCACGCGCTGCTCCTCGAACGCCTTCGCGATGATCGTCGTGCTCGAGATCGCGATGACGGCGCCGGCGAACACGCTCTCGAGCGTCGTCCAGCCGAGGAGTTGGCCAAGCACGTAACCGATCCAGACCATCCCGCTGCTCTGGGCGACGGCAACGAGCCCCGCCGTCGGGCCGATCCTGAGCAGCTTGCGCAGGCTGAACTCGAGCCCTAACGAGAAGAGCAGCAGAATGACGCCGAGCTCGGACAGCGTTTCCACGATCGCCTCGTCGGCCACGAGCGGGATCGGGATGTGCGGGCCGACGATCATCCCCGCCAGCAGGTAGCCAAAGACCACCGGCTGACGGAGGCGCTGAAAGACGACGGTAGTAACCGCCGCCACGCACAGCACGACGGCGAGGGTCCGCAGGAATTCGTGAGCGTCGTGCATGGGCGACCGTTATGTCGTTGGGACGGCGGACCCCTGGTCCCCGATCCGCGGTGTGACTGGCGGAGACTGGGAACGCGCGGCTGCAGGGGTGCTCCATCGCCGCGAGATCCAGAGCAGCACCGGCGACGCCACGAAGATCGACGAGAACGTTCCGACAATGATACCGAACGTCATTACGAGAGCGAACGGCTTGATGACCTCGCCGGCGAAGAAGGACAGGAAAAGCGCCGTCGCGAGGGTCGTGCCGCCCGTCAGAATCGTCCGTGGCAGCGTCTCGTTGATCGACAGGTTGAGGATCGTCGCCAGCGAGCGGTTCCCGCGCGATTTCAGATTCTCGCGAACGCGGTCGAAGATGACGATCGTGTCGTTCAGCGAGTAGCCGAGGACCGTGAGCACGGCCGCGACGACGACGAGGCTGACCTCGAGATCGAGATAGCGGATGAACGCGATCGTCGCGATCACGTCATGCGCCGTAGCGATGACCGCCGCGAGCCCGAATCGCCACTCGAACCGGAATGCGAGGTAGATGAGTGTCGTGACGAAGCTGACCAGGATGGCGATGAACGCTTTCTGCTGAAGCTCGCCGCCGACCTTGGGGCTCACGCCCTCGTACCGGATCATCTTGTAGGCGCCGGCACCAAGCTCCGAGTCGAGCGCCTTGCTCGCGGCGGCTGCGACGGCTTCGGTCTGCTTCTGACTCGCGCCGCTCGCATCGAGCCGCGCGCGAATGACGAAGTCGCGCGGCGAGCCGAACGACTGAATCTCGGCTTTCGGAACACCGCCGCGCTCGAGCGCACCGCGGAGCCGATTCATCTCCACCACCTCGGTGGTTCGCACCTGCATCATCGTGCCGCCCGTGAACTCGATGCTGTAGGTAATGCCTTTCGCGGCGAGCGTGATCATGCCCGGCACGATGATCGCCGCCGTGATCCCATATGCCCAGCGCCGCACCTTGATGAAGTCGTAGCGCGCGTTGGCGAACAGCCGGATGGTGAAGTGCTTGAGCGTCGTCATCGTGGGCCGACGCTTCACCCAGATGAGGAAGAACGTCCGTGTCACGAACACGGCCGTCACCATCGAAGCGACCAGGCCAATGAGCAGGGTGAGCGCGAAGCCCTGCACGGATTCCGTCCCGACGACATAAAGAATCATCGCCGTGAGCGCGGTGGTGACATTCGAATCGACGATCGCGCTCATGGCGTGGCGGAACCCTTCGTCGATGGCTCGCCTCACGGAGCGCCCGGCGTCGAGCTCCTCGCGCATTCGCTCGAAGATCAGCACGTTCGCGTCCACAGCCATGCCGATCGACAAGGCAAACCCGGCCAGCCCTGGCAGGGTGAGCGTGAAGCCGAACGCTGCAAGCCCGCCCAAGCAATACAGCACGTACAGCCCGAGCGCGCCGACGGCCAGCAGTCCGGAAAGCCCGTAGTACACGCCCATCACGAGCAGCACGAAGCCGACGGCCAGCACCGACGCCCGCACGCCCTCGGCAATGGAATCGCTACCTAACGATGCGCCGATCGTGCGCTGATCGACGACGTGGAGCGGCACCGGCAGTGCGCCCGCGCGCAGCACGAGCGCGAGGTCGTTCGCTTCCTCGAGCGATTTGCCAGCAAGCTCGATCCGGCCATTCATCCCGATCCGGTCGCGGATGACAGCGGGCTCGCCCTGGACGCGCCCGTCGAGCAGGATCGCCAGGTAATTGCCGATGTTCCGGCCGGTCGCGTCCCCGAACTTGCGGCCACCGCCGCGCGTCAGCTCGAACTGGACCTCCGCGGCGTTGGTCATCGGGTCGCGACCGGCAACGGCCTTCTGCAGCTCCTCGCCAGTGATTATCGCCCGCGATTGCACCGCATAGAGCGGTCGCGCCGTTAGGCCACCCCGCGTGATCGCGGTGCCCCAGCGCAGCTCCAGCCCACGCGGCACGAGCTGCTGAAGCTCGGGGCGTGCGAGGAGCCGGTCGACGTCGGCAACCCTGTCTTCGGCGACGAGGAACTCACCCGGCACGCGTCCCTGATTCAACAACCTCGAGAACGGGCCGCCGGTCGCACCGGCGGGTCCGGTTGCGGCGGTCGTCGAGTCGGTGGAGTCTGCGCGCGACGTCAGAAGATCGGTGATCGCCTTGCCGGACGACGGCTCGCCGTCGTTGGCGCGCGTCGCCGCCCCGCCGGAACGACTGGCAGTGACGCCCGCTCGTTGTAACGCCGCGTCGATCGCGGGCAGGGCCAATCGAAACTGATCTCTCGTATCGGTCAGGCGGAACTCGAGAAACGCCGTGCGCTCGACGATCGACCGCGCGCGGGCTGGGTCGGTCTCGCCAGCCAGCTCGACGATGAGCCGACAGTTTCCTGCAACCTGCACGACGGGCTCGGTCGTTCCGAACTCGTCGATGCGCGTGCGCACGACACGCTCCGCGCGACGGATCGCGTCGGAGCAATCTGATATCACACCGCGCGACTCATCGACCTCGAGCGCGAGATGCACGCCGCCTCGGAGATCGAGCCCGAGCTTGATGGGCACTCGGCGAACGGTGGTATCGCGCATCTGTCCGCTCTGCGCGTTGTACACTCGCTGCTTGACGGAACGTGGCACGAGCGCGAGCACGCTCGTGGCCACGAGGGCGAGGATGACAATCACTCGCCACTTGATGGATTTCATGTGGACGGTTCTCCCGCATTCAGGCCATTCGCCGGCCAGGCCGCGTCGCAGGATGCGAGCGGCTCAGCGGTTGGCCGGCGTCGGATTGTTCAGGGCGCGCCTAACGGCGCTAACGGCCTACGCGAGCGCGGGTGGTGCGCGGGCGGGCGGGAGAGCGGCAGGCGCCGAGGCAGGCGCCTGCCGACGCGGCACTGCGATATCGCCGACCCGGACGATTCCCGGGAGGTCGAGACGAGCGTACGCGGACGGGACGAACGGCGTGGTCGCGCGACGCTCCGAGACGTCGGCAGCGAGCAGTCGCTTGCCGAGCGTGATCGACTGCGATGTGGTCTGCGTCCGCGATTCGCGACTCCCGACAGTCAGCTGCCGGGACGCACCCGGGATGCCGAGCAGCGCGAGCTGCAGGGCTCCATAGGTGAGCCAGGCGAACAGCAGGTGTCGGGCGCGAAGCATCATGGGCCGCAAGGTACACTGCGCGAGATTTCGTGACAACGCGAAATGTCGTATCGCGCGGCACCCACGACTCCTCGGGCAAAACTGTCTAAGCCGATATAAAGCAACGATATACGTGTGCCGGGTCGAGTGGTCCTCCGGTTGCTTTTCCACGAGCCTGAAGTTCCGATCGACCTCTCGTGGTGGAGACCACTCCTATGATGACGCTCAAGTGGATCGACCTGCATTGCCCGGTCTGCGAGTCGGTCTTTGAATCGATGGCCGCGTCGGCGAACGACGAAGCCGGCCAGGACTTCTATATCGATCCGAGCACGCCGGCGAGTATCGCTATCGCCGTGCTGCCTTTCCTGGTGCACGTCTGTCCCCGGTGTGGCTATGTCGGCTCCGTGGCCGACTTCGGAGACGAAGTGGAGATCACGGACGACGTCCGCGCGCGCGTACAGGCCGAGCTCGCCCCGCACCTCGGCACGTCGGTGCGCATTCCATGGCTTGCACTCACTGTCGCCGGCTCGGACAAGTACGACGGCGCGGCGAGGATCGCGGAGTGGCGCGGCGACGATGCGCGCCGGGTCGCCGAGCTCTGGGTCCGTGCAGCGTGGTGCTGCGTCGACGAAGGCGACGTGGAGGCGGAGCGCTACTACACACGCCATGCCGCTCGGTGGCTCGCCAACGCGCTCGACTCCTTCGGCGAGTTCGACGAGAACGAGCAAACGACCATGGCGTACCGACTCGGCGAGCTGTGGCTGCGCATCGGCGATACCCGGCAGGCGAACGCGTGGTTCGAGCGCGCGGGGAGGTCGTCATGATCGTGCGGCGAGCCACGCCTAACGTCGCACGGCGCGCGCGCCCGTCGTGTAATCTCGCAATCTCGCGACATGGCGCGACGCGAACCGTCACCAGCGCGCGCGGCGCACGTGCCTTCAGCGTTCGACTGCGTTGGCTGACTTGGACTTACCCGCTCGTCACCGAGACGACCCGGTGTGGCCCTGGCGTTGCTTTTCTCCTTGGTGTAACCGGCGCGAGTTCCGCGCAGACCCCATTCGACTATCCGAGCTCCACATGCCTACTTCATTGATCTCCTTGCCCTCTCGCGTCGGCCTCGTCACTGCTGTCGCTGCGGGCTGCCTTTTCTCGAGCTACAGCACGCTCGAGGCACAGACCACCGCGCCCGGTCCCATGACACTGGGCGGCGCCGCGCGCATGGCTGCCGAGCGGAGCGCGAGCACCGCGGCGGCGCGCGAGCGGTCGTCGCAGGCGGACGCGCGCGTGTCGCAGAGCCGTGCCGCCCTGCTCCCAAACCTGTCGACCACGGCGCAGTACGGCACTCGCAGCTACAACACCGCTTCGTTGGGCTTCGACGTTCCTGCGGGCTCCTCGATACCTATCAATCCGGATGGAGAAGTGCAGGGCCCCGTGCGCAGCATCGATGTGCGGGCGAAGATCACGCAGAACCTCATCAACATCCCGAACGTGTTGAGCTGGCGCGCGACCGCGACGGACGCCGATGCCGCGCACTATAAGGCAGACGATGCCGCTGACAACGCGGCCGAGCGTGGGGCGACGGCGTACCTGAGCGTCCTTCGCGCCGAAGCGCGGATCGCTGCACGTCAGGCCGACTCTTCGCTCGCCGCCGAGCTTCTCGACATCGCGAAGCAGCAGCTCGCCGCGGGCGTCGGGATCTCGCTCGACGTCACGCGTGCGGAGTCGCAGCTCGCCGACGCGAAGGCAAAGCTCATCGCGACCCGTGGTGAGCGCGATCGCGCCGTCCTTCAGCTCCGTCACGAGCTGTCACTGGCCGATGCAGCGCCGCTCGTGATCGGCGATTCGCTGCGCGCGCCGTCGGACGAGGACCGGATGGGTCGTGAGGAAGACATCATGCAGAACGCCCTCCAGCATCGTGCCGATTTCAAGGCCGCGCGTTCGTCGCTCGACGGTGCGCGGATGCATGCACGTGCGGCCGCGGCGGAGCGGTTGCCGTCGGTGGCGCTTTACGCGGACCATGGGTCGAACGGTAAGGAGACCGACCGCATGTTAGGCACATACTCCTACGGCTTGCAGGTATCGCTTCCTATCTTCGACGGTCTGCACATGGAGTCCAAGAAGGCGGAAGAGCGCGCTCGGCAGCGCGAGGCTGAAGTGACGGCGGTCGACACGAAGCGACAGGTCGAGACCGACGTGCGGCAGGCGATGATCAGCGTGAGCTCGGCGCGCGAGGAAGTTGCGGCGGCGCAGGCGCGGCTGGTTTTGGCGGAGCAGGAAGTCAACCAGGCGCGCGAGCGTTTCCGGCAGGGCGTGAGTGGGAATGCCGACGTCATCACGGCGTCGATGACGCTCAACGCGGCGCGCGATCAGGTCATCGACGCGCGGACGTCCTATCATCAGGCACGCGTCGCGCTCGCCAGCGCGCAGGGGATGACGACCATGATTCAATGAGATGGCCGCCAAGGGCGGCAGCGCGTTAGGCGCCAGACAACAGAAGGGACAAGGCGACTGAACGAGGGCAATGGTGCGGGGTGCGCCATTGCCCTCATGTCATCCCGAGCGTAGCGAGGGATCGCGACCTTTTCGATAGAGGCCGAACAAGACGGCAGACGGCAGACAACCCCGACGGCAGACGGCAGAGGGCCGACGGCAGAGGAAGCAGCGCAGTCTCGTCTGCCGTCTGCTGTCTGCTGTCTTCAGTTGTCTGCCGTCTGGTCGCGGCGGTCTGACCCCTTTGATCGGGGTGACGGCTCGAAGAAGAGCGTGGGACTTACCTCGTTCAGGCCGGACGCCGTGAGCCACGATTCGAGGTTGTCGGCCAGCGATTGTCGTGTTCCGTGGTCGAGCGATTCGAAGCCACGGAGCAGTTGCTCCTGGATCGTTTCGGGCGCGTTCGCCAGTATGGCGTCGCCGGCGGGAGTGAGGCTGAGGAACGCGCGGCGGCGATCGATCGAGCTCGGTGCACGACTCACCAGACCGTTTCGAACCAGGCGCGCGACGACCTCGGAGATCGAGCTCTGCGTCGTACGCGTCCGCGCAGCGAGGTCGCTCAGCGACTGACCGGACCTTGCCGACAGTTGGCGGAGGACGAACAGCTGTGCCGTGCTGAGCCCAAACGCGCGCTCTGATGCTCGCGTCGCGATGCGGATTGCGTGCACCACGCGCCGCAGGGCGTCCATTGCACGCGCCGCGTCGGTCGGCTGCATCAGAACCGCTCTCCCTGGGCTTCGCGGGTCTGGCTACCTAACGGGCGAATGCGGGACCACATGGTGTAGAAGAACACCCCGAGCCCGGCGACCTGAACGATCCCGGTCATCACCGTGCCGGCGCGGAGCCACGTCACACTCGAGACCTGGCGTGCGAGCTCGCCGGCGACGCGTCCGGCGGTCCCGCACGCGACGAGCCAGTACGCCACGTTCGCCGCGCGGGGCGAATACCGCGTGTCGTCCTTCGCCGGCCGAGGGAAGAGCCATAGCGCCACACCGAGGATCATCATCATCACGAAACCGACGAAGATCGCGTGCGTGTGCGCGCTCACGAGGTAAGGCGAGGGGAATCGCTGTCGCAGCTCGCGGTCGGCCATCATCCAAAGTCCAAGTCCCAGGCCTAACGCGAGAAACCCGACGCCGGTCTTGAGATAACGGCGCACGAGGGAGTGCACGCGTCACCTCGCAGCGGCGCGCCGTAAAGGAACGGCGGTCGGTGCAGGTGCCTTGCCGGCGGAGTGCTTGCTGCCGGGCGGTCCGTCGATCGTACGCCAGAGGTTGTAGACGAACGCATAGGACGCAGCGGCCGACAGAATTCCGCCGACCGCAACCACGACCCGTGCGAGCGTTCCAAAGGCCGTATTGGGCAGCATCACATAACCCGCAACGAACACTGCGAGGCCACCATTCGAGAGCCACCAATGGATGGCGGCCAGGTGGCGACTGTGGAGCGGATGGCCGGTGAACCGCGGGATCACGTGATACGCGACGCCGAAGATCATCATCGCGACGAAACCCAGCAGGTTCATGTGGAGGTGCGCGGCACGATAGATCGCCCACGCCGGATGGACAGCCATCGCCACGCCGAGTGAGACGCCAGCGGCGAGCCACGCGAGGCTCGCATTGAGAAACGCGTTGACGAACCAGTCCATCAGCCGCCTCGGGTACCGGGTCGCGGCGTGATGGTCGCGAGCAGAACGAGCTCCTCGTCTGCCGCGCGCATGCCGTGGACCTCATTAGGGTCGTAGGTGATGACGTCGCCGGTAGTGATCGGACGCTCCTCGTCGGCACCGCTCGTCAATCCGCTGCCGGAGATCACGGTGAGGGTCACGCTCGACGCATTCCGGTGGGGCGCAACCGACTGGCCGGGAGACAATCGAAAGACGATGAGCCGAGTGTCGGCGCTGTCGTGCACGGTCGCGGTGGCAGGGCGTGTCGGGTTGGCGGCGACTGCCTCGCGAGCCACGCGGCGGAGGTCGAAGATCTTCATGAGCTCTCTCAGTGCGACATGGTGGCGAACTGCTTCGGCGTGCCGACCTGAATGATTCCGACCGCGCCCTTCTCGGCGTCGGCGAAGCTGTGGGTCACGAACGGGTAGAGTCCTTCGCCACTCGCGTTCTTGTCGAACACCGTCTCGAACACGGCGCCGCCGCCGGCGGGAACCATGTAGGTCTGTACGCCCTCGAGCACATGGTCGGGGTTGCCGTCGGGGTACACGCGGTCGAACACCGCGCCGACGACGTGGAAATCGCTGTTGAAGGACGGGCCCGCATTCACGACGAAGAGCCTAACGCGATCGCCGACGTCCACCTTGAGCGGGGTTTCCTTATACTGCCCCGCGCGGCCGTTGAACACGACGTAGCTCGCGTTCTTGGCCATGGCGGCCTGCCAGTCGGGAATGGTACCGCCGGTGGTCGAGTCCTTCTTCGCGTAGAACTCGCTCTGCACGAGCACGAACTCCTTGTCTGCCTTCGTCCCCCAGCCGTCCTTCGGGTCGACGATGATGGCGAAGTACATCCCCTGCATGAGGTGCATCGTCACTGGCGGGGTCCCGCAGTGGACCATGTAGGCGCCGGGATCTCGCGCGGTGAACTCGAAGGAGATCGTGTCGCCCGGGTTGATCATCCGATACGCGACATTGGCGGGGATGCGGGCCGCGTGGAAGTCGATCGAGTGCGGCATCGGGGCCTTGTTCACGACCTTGATGCGGACCAGGTCGCCCTCGCGCACGCGAAGGACCGGGCCGGGCACGGTGCCGCCGAACGTCCATCCCTCGTACTTCACGCCCTTCGCGATCTCGACGGTGTCGTGCGTGATCGGGATGATGAATTCCTTGATTGTCGGGTCGGCGACCGCGGGGACCCGCGCGTCGTAGACGGGCCGAGTGGCGGTGATCGTCTTGCCAAAATCAACGCGGGCGACGGTGGGCTCGCGCCGGGCCGCCGTGACGCTGAGGGCGACCGCTGCCGCGGCCGAGAAAGCGATTGTCGTCGAAAGGAGCGTGTAGGACCGCATTATCGTGCCTCCAAAGTGTCGTGTCGCCTATGGAGGCAAATTGCTTCGGGCCCGATGTATTCTCGGTCGGCGGAGGGGAGGAACCGGCGTAAGGGGATCCCCTACGCGGGAACAGGGAACTGGGAACTGGGAACGGGGAACCGGGAACCGAAGCCCTCTATTCGGTATAGTCGCGATCCACGGTAGAGTGTTCCTGTCCCCGGTTCCCCGTTCCCGGTTCCCTATTTCCCGCCCTAGTGGGCCATCCCCCCACCCACCGTCTTCCCCGTCCGGAAAAACACCAGCAAACACGCCCCGCAGATGAGTGCGATGCCCATGAGCAGGAACAACCGGTCGAACGCCAGCATCGATGCCTGACGGTCGATCACCATGTTGAGCAGCCCATCGGCCCGGTGGCGCGCCTCCTCGAGGGACCCACCCTGGCGCATCGCGCCTAACGTCACGCGCGTAAGCCACTCACGCACTGGTTCGCTTTCCGGCGACAGATGCGTCACAAGCGCCGACCGGCTCTCGGCCGAGTAGTGCGAGAGGAACGTCGACGTCAGCGCAATACCCACGCTGCCGCCGAGCTGGCGCATCAGGTTGAACAAGCCGGTCCCCTGCGGGAGCTGCGAGGGCTTCAGGTCCGCGACCGTCGCGTTGGCGAGCGGTACGAACACCAGGCCTAACGCCAGTCCACGAAGGGTGATCGGCCACACGGCGTCGTGGAGCCCGATCTCGGTCGTGAACTGCGAGTGATCCCACATCGCCAGGAACCAGAGTGCCGACCCGCCGGCGATGAACAGCCGGGCGTCCCACCGCGCGGACAGCTTTCCGCCGATCGCCATCCCGACAGCGCTCGCCAGCGCACCGGGCAACAGCACAAGCCCGGTGTTCCACGCCGTGTGGCCTAACAAGTTCTGCAGGAACACGGGGAGCGCGAAGTTCTGGGCGTAGAGTGCCAGGCCGAACACGAACGCGTACGACATGCCAGCCGTGAACTGCCGGTTCCTGAGCACGCGGAGATCGACCATCGGGTTTTTCGTCCGGAGCTCCTGCCAGATGAACGCCACGATACCGGTGACGAACAGCGCCAGGTACGTCTGGATCTCGCGCGACGCGAACCAGTCCTGCGACTCGCCGCGCTCGAGCATCACCTGAAGCCCGCCAATGCCCACGATGAGGAAGGCGAGCCCGAACCAGTCGACGCTCGGGCTCTGCACCGGCTTGTGCTCCGGCTCCGGCACGAGGCGCCAGGTCATGAAGGCGGCGATCGCGCCGACCGGCAGGTTCACGAAGAAGATCCACGGCCACGAGTAGTGGTCGGTGATCCAGCCACCGATGGTGGGGCCTAACGTCGGCCCGACCATCACGCCGATGCCGAAGATCGCCATCGCCGTTCCTCGCTCTTCCTCGGGGAACACGTCGTACAGGATCGCCTGGGCAGTCGAGATCAGCGCGCCGCCGCCGGTCCCCTGCACGATCCGCCAGAAGACGAGTGCTTCCAGGGAGGTCGAGTTGCCGCAGAAGAAGGACGACACCGTGAAGAGCAGAACGGACCCTGTGTAGTAGTTGCGCCGGCCGAGCCGGTAGGAGAGCCACCCGGTCAGAGGCAGAATGATCACGTTCGCGACGATGTAGCCCGTGTTCACCCACGCGACCTCCTCGAGCGTGACGCCCAGGTGTCCCATCATCTGCGGGATCGCGACATTCACGATGGTGCTGTCGATCAGCTCCAGCATGCTCGCCAACACCACCGCGAACGCGATCAGGTACCGGTTCCGGTAGATCTGTTCGCGGTTCATCTCACTTCACCTCGATCGCCACCTCGGCCGACATGCCCGGCCGAAGCGGGTGAACGTTATCCACGCCGCCAGTGACGGCGATGCGCACCGGAACGCGCTGCACGACCTTCGTGTAGTTGCCAGTCGCGTTGTCGGGCGGCAGGAGGGCGAAGCGAGCGCCGGTTGCCGCGCTCACACTTTCCACCTTGCCCTCGAATCTGTGATCGTCGCCGTAGGCGTCGATCGTGAACTCGACGGTCTGCCCGACCCGAACTTGGGCGAGCTCGGTTTCCTTCAGGTTGGCGGTGATCCACATGTCGTTAGGCACGACCGACAGCAGGAGCTGGCCGACCTGAACGAGCGAGCCGGGCTCGGTGCTGCGTTTGGCGACGACGCCGTCGACCGGCGCGGTGATCACCGCGTAGCTGAGCTGCAGCCTCACCTGGTCGACCGTGGCGCGTGCAGCGAGGAGACGCGCGGTCGCGCCCGATGCGGCGGCGTCGTACGCGGCTACCTGGCTTCCCGCGGCGCGCGCGGTTTCGCGCGTGGCCGCCAGCGTGGCCTTCGTGCCGTCATACGCCGCCTGTGCGGCATCGAGCTGCTGCTCGGAGATGATCTTCTTTGCGGCCAGGCCTCGAAACCGCTCGAGATCGACTGCGGCCTTCGTGAACGCGGCTTCCGCCGCGACGATGGCGGCCTGCGCGCTCGCAGCCTGGGCCTGACTCGAGGCGAGCTGCGCGCGTGCCTGACCGGCGTGACCGTCCGTCCCCGCGGCCGCTTCGGCGTTCGCGAGATCGGCTTCTGCCTGACGGAGTCGTGCGCGAAGGTCGCGATCGTCGAGCAGGACGAGCGTGTCGCCGGCGCGCACGTGCTGGTCGTTGTCGACGAGCATCGCGCCCACGAACGCCTGCACCTTCGCGGACACCGCGGTGATGTGGGCTTCGACCTGCGCGTTGTCAGTGGTGACGTGGCTCGCGCCGTAGGTGTAGCGCTTTCCTCCGTAGACGCCGGCGATGGCGAGCGCTGTCACGCCGGCGATGATCTTCACGGGCTTTGCCCAGCGGTGACCGGAAACGGTCGGCTCGCTGGCGGGAATATCGATAATGGTGGTAGTCACAGTTGGCTCCTGAGGTGGTTCGTGTCGGGAACGACACGAGGAGCCAAGGCAACAATGTGCCCAATCGAGGAGCGCTCGCTGATCAGGCGCGCATGATATTGCGGCGCAAGCAGCTAGGCGGTTTCGGCGACGGTGTTGGTGGAGCGCTGACCGCCGGCGTCACGACGGCATTTCGCGAGTTTTGTCAAATCAAACAACAGGCGACAGGCGGCAGGCGACTGGCGACCGGCAGAAGGCGGAAACCCTCGCGATGCCTCGCTCAGGGAGGAGCATCCCGAGGGTTCCACTGCCGGCCGCCTGTCGCCTGCCGCCTGCCGCCTGCCGCCTGCCGCATGTCGCCAGTCGCCAGTCGCCAGTCGCCTGTCGTTAGGTCTGCTTCCCAATCCCCAGCTTCCTCATCCTCGACCGCAGCGTATTCGCATTGATTCCGAGCAAATCCGCCGCCCCGCCCGGGCCATGCACCTTCCCCTTCGTCGCCGCGAGCGCTCGGCGAATGTGACTCGCCTCGTTCTCGGATAGGTGGACGATTGGGCCGCCGGCCAGTGCAGCGCCGGCGTCTTCGCGCGCGGTCGAGGATCGGTCCACGGACAACAAAGCCCCGTCGATCTGCACGACCGGGCTGTCCGCCAGCACGCACGCGCGCTCGATCACGTTCTGCAGCTCCCGAATGTTGCCCGGCCAGGGATACGCCTGCAGCCGAGCGAGGCTGTCGGCGGACATGCGGCGCAGCGGCTTCGCGAGCTTTCGCTGGAACTGCGCAAGGAAGTGCTGAACCAGCAGCGGAATGTCCGAAGGCCGCTCGCGGAGCGGAGGGACCCGGATCGGAAACACGTTCAATCGATAGAAAAGATCGGGTCGGAAGCGACCCTCGCTCACTTCGACCTCGAGATCCCGATTCGTCGCCGCGACGACCCGCACGTCCACCTTCATGGGGCGCGTGCTGCCGACGCGCTCGAACTCCTGCTCCTGCAGGACACGCAGCAGCTTCACCTGCGTGTCGAGCGGCAGCTCGCCGACTTCATCCATGAACAACGAGCTGGTATGCGCGAGCTCGAAGCGTCCGATCCGGCGCTGCAGCGCGCCCGTGAACGCGCCCTTCTCATGGCCGAATAACTCGCTCTCGACGACACCCTGCGGGATCGCACCGCAGTTCACCTTTATAAGCGGACGGCCTTTGCGCGGGCTGCCCTCGTGGATCGCCCTCGCGATCAGCTCTTTCCCCGTGCCCGTCTCGCCCGTGAGCAGGACGGTCGTCTCCACTGGAGCCACCTGCTGCACTCGCCGCAAGGTGGTGCGCAGCGCCGGGCTGTCGCCGATGATGCCCTCCCATCCGCGCTCCTCGTGGATCTGCTCCTGAAGGTAGGCGTTCTCGACCTCGAGGCGGTCGCGATAGCGCTGCAGCTCGCGGAAGAGGTGCGCGCTCTTGATGGCCATCGCCGCCTGATCGGCGAAGATCCCCATTAACTGGAACTCCTCATCATCGAGCGGGCGCCGCGCGACCATGCCCATTGAGCCGAGCAGCTCGCCGCGGAAGAGGAGCGGGTAGCTCGCGGCGCCGACCGCGCCCAGGGGGCGCAGCATCTCCATCTGCGCCGGTGCAGTTCCGAAGCTCGCGTCGGCGAGAATGTCGTCGGTCCGGATCGGCCGACGCGTGAATGCCGCGATGGCCGGCGCGCTCGACGCTGTCAGCGGAACCAGATGGTGCGGGCGATCGAGGGCGGTCACGACGCCTGCTGACGCGCAGAGATGAAGCCCAGGGACGCCGGGAGCCACCAGCGCGTTGGCGGGTCGGCCATGCGCTCGGCACCAGTCACAGCGGTCGTCGCTCAGGTAGAGCCACACGCGCGCGAAGATCATGTCCGGCTGCGTGGCGAGCGCAGTAGCGACGGAAGACAGGACCGCCTGAAGGTCCTCCGTTGCCGTGATCTCGCGCGTGATGCGCGCGAGCATGTCCTGGTGCGGGCGAACCGGTGTGTGGGGCATCGTTGCGTCGTATCGGCGAGGCCCGGCTACGAGATATCGCGACGTTTGCGGAATCTCGTGCTCCCTTGGGAGGCCGACAAGAGGCTCGCAATCGTGCCGGATGGCCGCTGTCCTCCTCTGAACTCGTTTCCTGTTCAGTAGTTAGACGCGTGTGTCGGGAGGGCGTGGTGGATGCAGCCGGAATGGCATCGGCGTTGCCTTCTCGGTGTGGCCATGAAACCCGCGATCAATACCAACAAGCACGCCGACGACCTCGGATCGAGCTCGCCCCAGCGGTCTCCAGCCAA
>Ga0105249_10002547_pt1 | contig 15780 bp, 12 predicted proteins | sample KBSS44metaG_FD_81522 | JGI IMG/M metagenome (GOLD analysis project Ga0105249, IMG submission 81522) | Switchgrass rhizosphere microbial communities from Kellogg Biological Station, Michigan, USA - KBS S4-4 metaG | ecosystem: Host-associated > Plants > Roots > Rhizosphere > Soil | place...
CAGCGCCTGGCTGATGGCGGCGCTGGTCGCTGTCAGCACCGCAACCAGCGCGCAGCCGGTGACGGGCAACGGACAGCCCGCAAGCGAGGCACGCACGACTGCTGCGTTCACCGCCATTGCGGTGCAGGACTCGATCGGCCTCGAGCTGCGCCAGGGCAGCCCCGCATCAGTGGTGGTGCATGCCGACGGCAATCTGCTGAGCCTGCTGCAGAGCGAGGTCGACAACCAGCAGACGTTGCGACTGCGCTGGCAGCACGGTGTCTCGGTGCACACACGCAATCGCGTCTGGGTCGAGGTCACGGCCCCGGTGGTCCAGGCGTTGTCGAGCGCCGGATCAGCCGACATCGCGGTCGACACGCTGCAGGGCACCAGGTTGTCGGTCTCTCTCCGTGGGTCGGGCGGGTTGAGTGCCAAGGCCCTGCAACTTGACGAACTGTCGCTGGCGCTCAACGGATCGGGCCAGGCCACCCTGGCTGGCAAGGCGACGCGCTGCGACGCCAGCCTGGCCGGCTCGGGCCGCATCGACGCGGCACGCCTGCAGGCTGACAGCGTACGCGTCAGCATCTCCGGCTCCGGCGGAGCCGATGTGCAGGCTGTGCGCGCTCTCACGGTGAACATCGCCGGCTCCGGTGACGTCACCTACAGCGGCGAGCCGTCACTGCAGACGGCGGTGGCCGGGTCCGGCCGCGTGCGCAAGCGCTGACGGCGAAAAGGCGGTGTTCTCGGTCCAGCCGGGCGCCGTAGGACAATCGCTGCATGATGGAGTTCGTGGCCGGTGCACCGGCCTTGTGGCGCCACGCGGAGTTTCGACGTGGCGCACGCGAGATGGCCGGCGTCGCGCTCGGCATCTCGGCCTGGGGCCTGGTGGCCGGCGTGGCGATGGCCAACAGCAGCCTCGGCACCGCCTGGGCGGTGGTGATGTCACTGGTGGTCTTCTCGGGCACCGGACAGATCGCGTCGTTGCCATTGCTGAGCAGCGGCGCCCCGCTGTGGGTGGTGTGGGCCACCGTGGTATGCGTCAACCTGCGCTTCGTGATTTTCAGCTTGCAATGGCGGCCGTACTGGGTGCATCTACCGCTGCGCTGGCGCTTGGTGGTGGCGTACTTCAGCGCCGACCTGAACTACTTCACCTTCGTGCGACGCTTTCCCGACCCGCGGCCCGCCCCGGAGCAGTGGCCGTACTTCTGGGGCGGCATGGCGGTCAACTGGGGGTCGTGGCAGCTGTCATCGCTGTCGGGCATCGCACTGGCGCATCACCTGCCGATGCAGTGGGGACTGAGCTTCGCCGGCACGACCGCGCTGCTGGCACTGACCTACACGATGGTGACCGATCGCGCCACCTGGATCGCCGCCGCGGTGGCCGCCTGTGCCGCGGTGGCCGCCTTTGCGCTGCCGCTGCGCTTGAACATCCTGGTGGCGATCGCCGCAGCGGTGGCGGTGGGCGTGCTGCTCGACAACCTGGGGCCGAAGCCCCCGCGCCACGCCGCCAAGGAGGCCGCATGAGCAGCTGGGAGCTGGTGCTCGTGATCGTCGGCATGACAGCGATCACCCTGCTCACCCGCGGCTTCTTTTTCCTGCAGCGCTCCCAGCTGCCTGTGCCCCCGTGGTTGAACGAGGGGCTGCGCTACGCGCCGTTGGCCGCGATGGTCGCCGTGGTCGCGCCCGAGATCGTGATGACCCAGGGCCACGTGATCACCACCTGGAAGGACGCGCGGTTGTACGGCGCGATCGCCGCCACCACCTGGTTCTTCTGGCGACGCGACATGTTCGGCACGATCGTCGCGGGCACAGCCGTGCTGCTGGCACTGCGCCTGACGCTAGGCTGGTAGCGTGTGTGGCAAAGCCACGAGAATCCGAACCATCCTGCACCCATGAAAATCCTTCGCTTCCAAGACTTGATCGCGCAAGGCGGCGTCGCCGGCAAGCGTGTGTTCATTCGCGCCGACCTCAACGTGCCGCTCGACGATGCCGGGCGCATCACCGAAGACACGCGCATCCGCGCGTCGCTGCCGTGCATCCGTATGGCGCTGGACGCCCGTGCGGCGGTGATGGTGACGTCGCACCTCGGGCGGCCGACCGAGGGACAGTTCAAGGCCGAGGATTCGCTCGCACCGGTGGCCCGGCGTCTGGCCGAGTTGCTCGGCCGCGAGGTGCCGCTGCGCAGCCAGTGGGTCGATGGCGTCGAGGTCGCGACCGGCCAACTGGTGCTGCTGGAGAACTGCCGCCTCAACAAGGGCGAGAAGAAGAACGACGAAGGCCTGGCCCGCAGAATGGCGTCGCTGTGCGACATCTTCGTGCACGACGCATTCGGCACCGCTCACCGCGCCGAGGGCAGCACCTATGGGATCGCACAGTTTGCCAAGGTGGCCTGCGCGGGGCCGCTGCTGTCGGCGGAGATCGACGCCATCGGCAAGGCCCTGCAGGCGCCGAAGCGTCCGCTGCTGGCCATCGTTGCGGGCAGCAAGGTGAGCACCAAGCTCACGATTCTGCAGAGTCTGGCCGACAAGGTCGATGGCCTGATCGTCGGCGGCGGCATCGCCAACACCTTCATGTCGGCCGCCGGGTTGCCGATCGGCAAGAGTCTCGCCGAGGCCGACCTGGTGGAACAGGCGCGCGCGGTGATGCAGGCGATGAAGGCGCGCGGCGCCGAGGTGCCGATTCCCCAGGACGTGGTGGTGGCCACCGAGTTCAAGCCCGATGCCCGCGCCACGGTGAAGGCCGCCGGCGACGTGCTTGCCGACGAGATGATCCTCGACATCGGACCACGCACCGCCGCGCAGTTGGCAGCCAGGCTGAAGTCTGCCGGCACGATCGTCTGGAACGGTCCGGTGGGCGTGTTCGAGTTCGATGCCTTCGCCAAAGGCACCGAAGCGATCGCGCGCGCGATCGCCGCCAGCCCGGCCTTCAGCATCGCCGGCGGCGGCGACACGCTCGCAGCGATCGCCAAATACGGCATCGAGAAGAACATCGGCTACATATCCACCGGCGGCGGTGCGTTCCTCGAAGTGCTCGAGGGCAAGACGCTGCCGGCGTTCGAAATCCTGCAGCGACGCGCCCTCGGCTAACGGCTCGCGCAAGGGCGACCACGATAATGCCGCCGCCAACGACCCTGAACAACAAACGCCAACCACCGTGAACCGCGCCACCAAGATCGTCGCCACACTCGGCCCTGCCACCAGCGACCCCGGCGTGCTCGAGCAGTTGCTGCGCGCCGGTGTCGACGTGGTGCGCTTGAACTTCAGCCACGGCGCGGCGAAAGACCACATCGACCGTGCGCAGCTGGTTCGGGACACCGCGGTGCGTGTGGGCAAGCCGGTGGCGCTGATGGCCGACCTGCAAGGCCCGAAGATCCGCGTCGGCAGGTTCGCCGACGGCAAGGTGATGCTGAAGGCGGGCGATCCCTTTGTGCTCGACGCAGCGCGCAGCGATCTCGGGGACCAACAGGCGGTGGGCCTCGACTACAAGGAGCTGCCGCGCGACGTGAAGCCCGGCGACACGCTGCTGCTGAACGACGGCCTGATCGTGCTGACGGTCGATCTGGTACAGGCGGAGCGCGTGCACACCAAGGTGAAGGTCGGCGGCTTGCTGTCCAACAACAAGGGCATCAACAAGCAAGGCGGCGGCCTGACCGCCCCAGCATTGACCGCCAAGGACATGGAGGACATCAAGACCGCGATGGCCTTTCAGGCCGATTACGTGGCGGTCAGCTTTCCCAAGAGTGCCACCGACATGGAGATGGCGCGCCAGCTCGCGTACGTGGCCGGCGAATCACACCGCCACAAGCCGGCGATGATCGCCAAGATCGAGCGCAGCGAGGCGATCCCGCAGCTGGAGAACATTCTGCGCGCCAGCGACGGGATCATGGTGGCGCGTGGCGACCTGGCCATCGAGGTCGGCAACGCGGCCGTACCGGCGCTGCAGAAACGCATGATCCGCATGGCACGCGAGCTGGACAAGACGGTCATCACCGCCACTCAGATGATGGAGAGCATGATCGTCAACCCGGTGCCCACGCGTGCCGAGGTGAGCGACGTCGCCAACGCGGTGCTCGATGGCACCGACGCCGTCATGCTCAGCGCCGAGACCGCAGCCGGCAAATACCCGGTGGAGACCGTCGAGCACATGGCGCTGATCGCGCTGGAGGCCGAGCGTGCCGAGGAAGTGCGGCTCGAAGCCGACTTCACCAACAAGCACTTCGGCCGCATCGACCAGAGCATCGCGATGGGTGCGCTGTTCACCGCGCATCACCTCGGCTGCAAGGCGATCATCGCGCTCACCGAAAGCGGCTCCACGGCATTGTGGATGAGCCGCCATCTGATTCACGTGCCGATCTTCGGGCTCACGTCGAAGGCAACCTCCGAGCGCCGCATGGCGCTGTACCGCAACGTGCAACCGATCCTGATGCCCTCATTCACCGACCGCGACAAAGCGTTGGCGGAAGCCGAGCGCTTGCTGGTGCAGCGCGGCGTGCTGAAGCCCGGTGACACCTATGCCATCACCTGCGGCGAGCCGATGGGCTACCCGGGTGGCACCAACATGCTGAAGGTCGGTCGCGTGGGTTGACCACCTCGGCCGACCCTGATTGGGCGTGCGATTTGCTCCCACGAGCGGGCGTCGCGATCGCCACGAGACCCCTCGTAAAATCGCTGGGTTGACGGGCCAGTGCAGCGTGTTCCGCGCCCTGTTCTGACCTTCTCGATCCACTCCTGTAGGGCCTCACACCATGGCAATCGTCTCGATGCGACAGCTGCTGGACCATGCCGCTGAAAACGGCTACGGCATTCCAGCCTTCAACGTCAACAACCTCGAGCAGGTGCAGGCGGTGATGACCGCCGCCGCCGAGGTCGGTGCGCCGGTGATCCTGCAAGCCAGCGCCGGTGCGCGCAAATACGCCGGGGAGCCGTTCATCAAACACCTCATCCTGGCGGCGCTGGAAGGCTACCCGCAGGTGCCGCTGGTGATGCACCAGGACCACGGCCAGAGCCCGGACGTTTGCAAGGGCGCCATCGGCCTCGGCTTCAGCTCGGTGATGATGGACGGCTCGCTGCAGGCCGACGGAAAGAGCATCGCCACCTACGACTACAACGTCGACGTCACGCGCAAGGTCGTCTCGATGGCGCACGAGCAGGGCATCACGGTGGAGGGTGAGCTCGGTTGCCTGGGCTCGTTGGAGACGATGAAGGGTGACAAGGAGGACGGGCACGGCGCCGAAGGAACGATGACGCGCGAGCAGCTGCTGACCGACCCCGAGCAGGCGGCTGACTTCGTCGAGCGCACGCAGCTCGACGCGCTGGCGATCGCGATCGGCACGAGCCATGGCGCCTACAAGTTCACCCGCAAACCTACCGGCGACATCCTGGCGATCGATCGCATCAAGGAGATCAACCGCCGGATCCCGAACACCCATCTGGTGATGCACGGAAGCTCCAGCGTGCCGCAGGATCTGTTGGAGCAGATCCGCCAGTTTGGCGGGCAGATGAAGGAGACTTACGGCGTGCCGGTCGAGGAGATCCAGGAAGCGATCAAGCACGGCGTGCGCAAGATCAACATCGACACCGACATCCGATTGGCGATGACCGGCGCGGTGCGCAAGTTCTTGGCCGAGAACCCCGAGAAGTTCGATGCCCGAGAGTGGCTGAAGCCGGCGCGTGAAGCTGCTTACCGCATCTGCAAGGAGCGCTACCTGCAGTTCGGCTGTGAGGGCCAGGCGAGCAAGATCAAACCGGTGCCGCTGCCGGCAATGGCCCAAAAGTACAAGCGCGGCGAGCTGGCTCAAACGGTGGTTTGACGCGCCCGTCGACGGCAAGCTTCCAAGCGAGGCCCGCCCGCTCTGTGAGCCGGCGGGCCTTGTCTCGTCGGCGACGCCCGGGCTGTGCCTTTCGTCCGCACGTTGAGCGGCGCAGGCTCTGGGCACAATAGCGCTTTGATCCGCCGCTGCGACGGCGATGGACGGCACCATGACCCGCGCGTTGTACGAGTCCAACCTGCATTCGTTTCCGTTGATCGCCCGCGGCAAGGTGCGCGACAACTACGCGGTGGGCAACGACCGCATCCTGATGGTGGCCAGCGACCGCATCTCGGCATTCGACGTCGTGATGAGCGAGCCTATCCCCGGCAAGGGCGAGACGCTCACCCGCATGGCCTTGTTCTGGTTCGACAGGCTCCGGCACGTGGTGCCCAACCACCTCACCGGCATCGCGCCCGAAAGCGTTGTCGCGCCCGACGAGGTGCCGCAGGTGCAGGGCCGCTCGATGCTGGTGAAGCGGCTCAAGCCGCTGCCGATCGAGGCCGTGGTGCGCGGCTACCTGGCGGGATCGGGATGGAAGGAGTACCAGCAGCAGGGAACGGTGTGCGGCATCACGCTGCCAGGCGGCCTAACGCAGGCTGCCAAGCTGCCCGAACCGATTTTCACACCGGCTACCAAGGCCGAAGCCGGCGCGCACGACGAGAACATCTCGTTTGCGCAGACCCAAGAGTTGATCGGCTCGCAACTGGCCGACAACGTGCAGCGCATTGCGATTGAGCTGTACCGGCAGGCCGCTGAATATGCATTGACGAGAGGCATCGTCATCGCCGACACGAAGTTCGAGTTCGGCCTCGACGCCAACGGCGTCTTGACGTTGATGGATGAGGTGCTGACTCCGGATTCCTCTCGCTTCTGGCCGGTGGACTCGTATCGAACCGGGGGATCGCCGCCCAGCTATGACAAGCAGTATTTGAGGGATTGGTTGGAAGGTGTGCGCATTGCCGAGAGCCCGTGGAACAAGAAGGCACCCGCACCGGTCCTGCTGCCGGAAGTGATCGCTCAAACTGCGAGAAGGTATGGGGAAGCTTCGCTTGCCCTATTGAGTTAGCGCGAAATGGAATCGAAGCTGCTTCGAGAACTCAGGGCGATAAGTCGCTCCACGACCGACCGACTGGTCTGGGCTCGCTCTATGTGCCGCCAAGCGTCACACCACGCGAGACAAGGGGAGACCACCGAAGCGCTGGGTGCAATCGGAAGTGTTCGATCGGAGTTCGGGAATTCACTTGAGCCCGAGGTTGCTGCCTGGCTCATGCTCACTGAGGGAATTCTTAAATACTTCTCGGGTGAAGCGGACCTAGGAGTGGATCGTCTGCTGCGAGCCTATGCCGTTGCCGCAGCCTCTCCTAATTGCGCCGCACGGCCAACATGCGCTGCGTGGCTAGCTCTCTACTACTTCAACACTAGGCATTTCATTCAGATGTTGGAAATGCTTAGAGAGTCTTTACAACTCGCGGCACATGACGATCACCAGGCTCAGGCTAGGGCATCACTAGTAGTAGCAGATGCATTTCATCTCGGAGGGCGATTTGACTTAGCGCGGCCGTGGTACGAACGAGCCCGCCAACACGCAACAGTAGAAGGTGACGAACCCGCCATCAGCGCAATGCTCCACAACGTAGCAGCGTTTCGAGCATGCAATCTGAAGCTTGCCAGTGCTCTGGGAGAGCATGCGCCAGAGGAAGCGCAGCGCGCCAACATGGAGGCCAGTTCTGCTCTAGCGTATGACCTAGCAGTTGGAACGAGATCGTTTGCAAGTTTCCTGCCGCACGTCGTCGCTCAAATACTTATCGTTGACCGGAAATACCAAGAGGCGCTCGCCACATTGTTGAAAATCAAAGTTGGTGAACTACCAAGTAGAGCGCACGCGGTCCACTACGTAGACTTAGCAACATGTGCTTTGCACTTGTCTGATTCCACTTTACTGGAATTCAATCTTCGCTCTGCTCAGGATGCGTTGACACGATCCACCGATCCGGACGACCGTGTGTACGTATGCTGCCGCCTAGCATCGATCTTTGATGCTATTGGCAATGAACAGCTAGCTACTCACTTCCGCGTCCGCGCTCAGAGCGAAGTCGAGGCTTACAGGGTCGCTCAGAAGGAGTTGGTGGCTGGACTCATTCAAATGATTCGTGACGTGAGCGGAACATAAGACCTGCAAAAAAAAAGCCCGGCAATCACCGGGCTTTGCGTTCGAGTTTTTCGTGCTCAGGGCTTGTTTCCCGTAGGGAAAGGCCAAGCCGCGGCGGGACTCAACGCGGTCTTCGCAGCGGGAACAGCCGCTGCCGCAGGCGCAGCCTTGGCTGGCGCCTTCTTCTTTGAAGCAGCCTTCTTCTTAGCCGGCTTTTTTTTGGCAGCCTTCTTTTTGGCGGCCTTCTTCTTGGCAGGCGCCTTCTTCTTCTTGGCAGCCTTCTTCTTCGCAGGGGCCTTCTTCTTGGCAGCCTTCTTCTTGGCACCCTTCTTCTTCGCAGGCGCCTTACGCGCAGCCGACTTCTTGGCCGGGGCCTTCTTCTTGGCCGGGGCCTTCTTCTTCGCTGCCTTCTTGGCCGGAGCCTTCTTCTTCGCAGTTGCCATTTCGATCTCCTTGATCAAGTTGACAAAAACACCGCGCTGCTTCTGCAGGTCGGCGATTCACCGTTGAGCATCACCATCGGCTCGCGCCGTTGGTCGATCCCCCATCGGTGAATGGGGCGGGGGTGGCGTTCGTCGTTTCTGACGTCGACGATTTCGCCGCCCACCAATCTTGATCTCTCTATCGACCCAGCGTCACTGCGCTTGAGAAGCGCCGTGCATCAGTCCCAGGTCAGCGCGCCACCGGATTGGTACTCGATGACGCGAGTTTCGAAAAAGTTGCGTTCCTTCTTGAGGTCGATCATTTCGCTCATCCACGGGAACGGGTTTTCCTCGTTCGGGAAGAGCGCCTCCAGGCCGATCTGCGTAGCGCGCCGGTTGGCGATGTAGCGCAGATAGCCCTTGAACATCGATGCGTTGAGGCCCAGCACGCCGCGCGGCATCGTGTCCTCGGCGTAGCGGTATTCGAGCTCCACCGCCTTCAGAAACAGCGCCTTGATCTCGGCGCGGAACTGCGGCGTCCACAAGTGCGGGTTCTCGAGCTTGATCTGGTTGATCAGGTCGATGCCGAAGTTGCAGTGCATCGACTCATCGCGCAGGATGTACTGGTACTGCTCGGCCGCACCGGTCATCTTGTTCTGGCGGCCCAGCGCCAGGATCTGCGTGAATCCGACGTAGAAGAACAGCCCCTCCATCAGACAGGCGAAGACGATGATCGACTTCAGCAGCGTCTGATCGGCCTCGGGCGTGCCGGTCTTGAAGTTCGGATCCATGATCGCGTCGATGAACGGGATCAGGAACTCGTCCTTGTCGCGGATCGACGCGACCTCGTGGTAGGCGTTGAAGATCTCGCCATCGTCCAAGCCCAGCGACTCCACGATGTACTGGTAGGCGTGGGTGTGGATCGCCTCTTCGAAGGCCTGCCGCAGCAGGAACTGGCGGCACTCCGGCGCCGTGATATGGCGGTAGGTGCCCAGCGTGATGTTGTTGGCCGCCAGCGAGTCGGCTGTGACGAAGAAGCCGAGATTGCGCTTGATCAGCCGGCGCTCGTCTTCCGTCAGACCGTTGGGATCCTTCCAGGTCGCGATGTCACGCGACATGTTGATCTCTTGCGGCATCCAGTGGTTGGCGCAGGTGGCGAGGTACTTCTCCCAGGCCCACTTGTACTTGAACGGCACCAGCTGGTTGACGTCGGTCTGGCCATTGATGATGCGCTTCTCGGCGACGTTGACGCGGCGCGTGCTGGGCGCCTGTGCACCGGCCGTCGGCGCGGCCGGCTTGAACGGCAGAGGGGAGACTTGCGGTTCTGCGGCGCGCAGGGTCTGCAGCTGCGGGGAAGAGAGGGCCGCCGCCCGCACAGCGTCCGAGTGGGGATGTGCGGGGCTTCTGGGGGTGATCGTCGATGTGGATCGGATGTCTTCGTCCCAGACCAGCATGTGAGTGCTTCCTGTGGTTGCGGATTATGAGAGTGTTGTGTTCAAACACCAAGCACTTCTTGACATTTGCGCCGCTGCGTTGTTGCGCCTGTGCATCGGTACTGCTGTTTGAACGAGGCTCGCGCAGTGATCACGTCGCAGCGCATGCGTGCCATGTGGTCACGCGGCGTTGCTGCACACGCGCTCGATCGCTCACTGACACGCTTCGCAATCCGGGTTGTCGATTGAGCAGAACTTCACGCTCGCGCTGTCGTCCAGTGCGTCGGCTGTGGGTGATGCGGAGGCAGCAGAGAAGCCGCTCACCGCGCCATCGGCCATCGGCACCGCATTGAGTGCGCCGCTCTTGACGGTTGATTTTTCCGCATGGGTGGCGCCCATCGTGCGCAGGTAATAGGTGGTCTTCAGGCCACGCAGCCAGGCCAGCTTGTAGATCTCGTCGAGCTTGCGGCCCGATGCGCCGGCCATGTAGATGTTGAGCGACTGCGCTTGGTCGATCCACTTCTGGCGCCGCGCCGCGGCCTCCACCAGCCACTGTGGCTCAACCTCGAACGCGGTGGCGTACAGCTGCTTGATCTCCTCGGGCACGCGGTCAATGCGGCGCAGCGAGCCGTCGAAGTGCTTGAGGTCCATCACCATCACGTCGTCCCACAAGTTCAGACGCTTGAGATCGCGCACCAGGTACTCGTTGACGATGGTGAACTCGCCAGACAGGTTGCTCTTGACCGACAGATTGCCAAAGCACGGCTCGATTGACGCGTCGACGCCGACGATGTTGCTGATGGTCGCCGTCGGTGCGATGGCCACACAGTTGGAATTGCGCATGCCGTGTTGGGCAATGCGCGCGCGCAGCGCGGCCCAGTCCATCGACTGGCTGCGGTCGACCTCCACATACGACGGCGCGCCGGCGGGCTTGCCGCTGTCGCGCTGCTGGGCCAGCAGGTCCAGTGAGTACTGCGGCAGGATGCCGCGCTCCCACAACGAACCGCGGTAGCTGAAATAGCGCCCGCGCTCCTCGGCCAGCTCGGTCGACGCCCAATAGGCGTGGTAGCACAGTGCTTCCATCGACCGGTCGGCAAACTCCACGGCCGCTTCGGATGCATATGGCACCTGCAATTGATACAGCGCGTCCTGGAAGCCCATCACGCCCAGCCCCACCGGACGGTGGCGCAAGTTGCTGTCGCGCGCCTTCTTGACCGCGTAGTAGTTGATGTCGATCACGTTGTCGAGCATGCGCATCGCGGTGGCGACCGTCTTCTTGAGCTTGGTCTGGTCGACCTGCCCGTCCAACAGGTGCTGCGCCAGGTTGACCGAACCGAGGTTGCACACGGCGATCTCGGTAGGCCCAGTGTTCAGCGTGATCTCGGTGCACAGGTTCGACGAATGCACCACCCCCACGTGCTGCTGCGGGCTGCGCACATTGCAGGCGTCCTTGAACGTGATCCACGGATGCCCGGTCTCGAACAGCATCGTCAGCATCTTGCGCCACAGGTCGCGCGCCGGCAGGCGTCTGTGCAGCTTCAGCTCGCCGCGGTCGACCTTGGCCTCGTAGGCGATGTAGGCCGTCTCGAACTCGGCGCCGAACTTGTCGTGCAGGTCGGGGCATGTCGACGGCGAGAACAGCGTCCAGTCGCTGCCCTCCATCACCCGCTTCATGAACAGGTCGGGAATCCAGTTGGCGGTGTTCATGTCGTGCGTTCGCCGCCGGTCGTCGCCGGTGTTCTTGCGCAGCTCGAGGAACTCCTCGATGTCGAGGTGCCAGCTCTCCAGGTACGCACATACCGCGCCCTTGCGCTTGCCGCCCTGGTTGACCGCCACCGCTGTGTCGTTGACCACCTTCAGGAACGGCACCACGCCCTGGCTCTTGCCGTTGGTGCCCTTGATGTAGGAGCCGAGCGCGCGCACCGGCGTCCAGTCATTGCCGAGGCCGCCGGCGTACTTGGACAGCAGCGCGTTTTCCTTCAATGCCTCGTAGATGCCGTCGAGGTCGTCGGCCACCGTGGTCAGGTAGCAGCTCGACAGCTGCGAGCGCAACGTGCCGGAATTGAACAGCGTGGGCGTGCTCGACATGAAATCGAAGCTCGATAGCACGTCATAGAACTCGATCGCGCGCGCTTCGCGGTCGATCTCGCTGAGCGCCAGGCCCATCGCAACGCGCATGAAGAATGCCTGCGGCAACTCGATGCGGCGCTCGCGCACGTGCAGGAAGTAGCGGTCGTACAGCGTCTGCAACCCCAGGTAGTCGAACTGCAGATCCCGCTCGGGCTTCAAGGCGGCGCCGAGGCGCGCCAGGTCGAACTGGCGCAGCGCCGGGTCGAGCAGTTCGGCCTCGATGCCGCTGCCGATGAACTGTGGAAAGTATTCGGCATAGCGCTGCGCCATCCCCGCCTGGCTCACCTCTTCGCCGAGCACCTCCTTGCGGATCGTGTGCAGCAGCAGGCGAGCGGTGGCGCGGGTGTAGGCCGGCTCCTTTTCGATCAGCGTGCGCGCCGCAAGGATCGCGGCCTTGTGCACTTCATCGATCGGAACGCCGTCGTACAGGTTGCGCCGCGTCTCCGACAGGATCGGTTCGGCCTGCACGTCGGCGCCGAGTCCGGCGCAGGCGTCGGTCATCAACGCATGCAGCGCGGTCAGATCCAGCGGCACGCGGCGGCCGTCGGCGACCACGTGCAGCGGCGCCTCGCGCGGCGCCGCCTCGGTGGCCTGCTTGGCGCGCTCCTGCGCGCGCCGCTCCCGATACAGCACGTATGCGCGCGCCACCTCGTGGTGTCCGCCGCGCATCAGGCCAAGTTCGACCTGGTCCTGCACGTCTTCGATGTGAAAGGTGCCGCCGCCCGGACGCGAGCGCAGCAGTGCTCGCACCACCGTTTCTGTCAGAAGGTCAACGGTCTCTCGCACGCTGGCCGACGCTGCGCCCTGCGTGCCATGCACCGCCAGAAAGGCCTTCATCAAGGCCACCGCGATCTTGTTGGGCTCGAACATCACCACCGCGCCGTTGCGGCGGATGATCTGATAGCCGGCGTAGGCCGACTCGGCGGCGACTGTCGCGACGACCGCGCGCGGCATCGCGGTCAGCTCGGCAGTCCGGGACGTCACTGATTGCATGGGGTCCTCTGTCAATTCGTGTCTTGCACTGGAGTCATTGAAAGAATGCCGACACCGCTCGCCCTGCGATCAGGCGACCCCTCAATGCACCGATGGCACGCAGCGGGTTTGCGTGCCACCTTCCATGGGCATCGAGGTGTTGGGGGCAGCGCTGCGCGGCTGCGCATGGGGCGCTTCAACTGCGACGGTCACCGCAAGCCATGGGGCGTGGACCCTGGATGGAAACCGATGCATGTCGAGGCGACTGGGTGTGAAGCTTATCACGCAAGGGACACTATATCTGGGGCCCCCGACGGGTACAACCCACTACAGGTAGCGTGCTTCTCCCTCTTGACGTCGGTCGACGAATGTCCGCCGCAATTGACCTCGATTGCGCTACCGGGGCGATGCGCATGCAGCCCGCATGCTCCCAGGCACGAGAATCCGCCACGCGCGCCAGCGTTGGTTCTGCGCGCGAATTCGCGCTGCGATGCGCGTCAATCCTGCGGTGCGAACGGCAGACGCGCACGCGACCAGCGCAGTGCCTGTGCGAGCCGCGCCCAATCAAAACCACTGCCGGGGTCGTGTTTTCGCGTCGGCGCGACATGTTCGTGCCCGACCACCGCGTCGATCGCGTAGCGCCGCGACAACGCGCGCAGCAAAGCCACGAGTTGCGCGTACTGCGCGGCAGCGAAGCGGCGCCCCTCGAGGCCTTCGAGCTCGATGCCGATCGAGTAGTCGTTGCAGTTCGGGCGTCCGCGCCACGACGAGGGACCAGCGTGCCATGCGCGCCGATCGCACGATACGAACTGCAACAACTTGCCCGATCGCCGAATCACGAAATGCGCCGACACCTGCAGGCCGCGAATCGACTCGAAGTACGGGTGCGCGCTCCAGTCCAGCCGATTGGTGAACAGTCGTTCGATCGCATCGCCGCGATAGTGGCCAGGTGGCAGGCTGATCGAATGCACCACCGCGAGCGACACCTCGGACCCGGTGGGTCGAGCGTTGTGGTTCGGTGACGCGCAGCACTGCGCGTGTCGCCACCAGCCGTCGTGCCACGCGTGGCGTCGGCGAGGCGAATCGGCCGGTGACGCAGGCTTCGATGCCGAATTCGCGTCGCCCGGCATGCAAGGCGGTCAGAACGCGCTGTCGCCGCGCTCGCCGACATGGTCGGCCACGTTCACGCCCAGCCGCGCCATCCGGTAGCGCATTTGGCGCAGCGACAAGCCGAGGCTCGCGCCCGCTGCGGTGCGATTGAAACGGTGCTGTTCGAGCGCGCGAATCAAGATGTCGCGTTCGACCTGATCGAGGTAGGCCACCAGGTCGCTCGGCAGCTCGCCCGGCGGGGCAGCCGCGACGGCTTTGCGCGCCGCTTCACTGGCGGCGTGCAGCGCGTCGAGGTCGACGATGCCGCTGTCGACGAACACGTCGTCGGGCAGCCCGAGATCGGCCCATTCGATCACTTCGCCGCTCGACAGCGCAAGCGCCCGATGCAGCAGGTTCTCGAGTTCGCGCACGTTGCCTGGGAACGCGTAGTCCGACAGCCGCTCCATCGCCTGCGACGAGAGCTTGGGCGACGGCGAGATCCCGGCCTCGCCGGCGATGCGGGCCAGCACCAGGTCGCAGATTGCCGACAGATCGTCGATGCGCTCGCGCAGTGCCGGCACGCGAATCTGGATCACGTTGAGGCGATAGAACAGGTCCTGCCGGAAGCGTCCCTCGTGCACCTCCGTGGCCAGATCCTTGTGGGTGGCGCTGACCACGCGCACGTTGATCGGCGTCTCGGTCACCGCACCGACGGGGCGCACCGTGCGCTCCTGGATCACGCGCAGCAACTTGCTTTGCATTGCCAACGGCAGGTCGCCGATCTCGTCGAGGAACAGCGTGCCGCCTTGTGCAGCCTGCACGAAACCCTCGCGGTCTTCGTGCGCGCCGGTGAACGAGCCCTTGCGGTAGCCGAAGAACTCGGCCTCCAGCAGCTGCTCCGGAATGGCGCCGCAGTTGACCGCGATGAACGGTGCCTCGCTGCGCGACGAGCACGCATGGATGGCGCGTGCGACCAGCTCCTTGCCGGTGCCTGACTCGCCCTGAACCAACACCGGCGCCATGCTGCGCGCAACGCGCTCGACCAGCGAACGCACCTGCTGCATCGCCTGCGAGCGGCCAGCCAGCCGCGACAGCGCCGGATGTGCACGGCCCGGGTCGGTACCGGCGTCGTCATTGGCGCGGGCGGCCTGGCCCGCTGCTGCATCGCGCGGGCCGGGGGTGGCTGGTCCTCGGCCGAGCGCCGACGCGACGACGCTGCGGAACTGGCGCAGGTCGACCGGCTTGGTGAGGTAGTCGAAGGCGCCTGCCTTCAGCGCCTCGACGGCGCCCTCGGCGGACCCATAGGCGGTGATCACGATGGCCTTTTCGCGCCGCTTGGCGAGATCGAGCCGCTTCAGCAGATCGAGCCCCGAGCCATCGGGCAGGCGCATGTCGGTGATCACGGCGCTGTAGGTCCGGCTCGACAAACGTTGCCACGCATCGTCGACCGACGCCGCCGATTCGACGTCGTAGCCCTCGCGCAGCAGGGTCAGCTCGTACAACGTGCGCAGATCCGGCTCGTCGTCGACTACCAGCAGGCTGTAATGGGCGGGGCTAGTCATGCTTGGCTCGGTGCCTCCTGTGTCGCCAGCGCGGCGCGCTGCATCGTCACGCGGAACTCGTTGCGGTGTCGTTGCACACCGTCCAACGGCCTGAACTCGATGCTGGCGCCGTGACGCACACACAGCTCGCGGCAAATATACAGGCCCAGCCCGGTGCCACGGCTGCGCGTCGAGAAGAATGGCTCGAACAGGTGCCGCTCGACATCGGCCGCGATCGCCGCGCCGTCGCTCGCCA
>Ga0105249_10002552_pt1 | contig 15764 bp, 13 predicted proteins | sample KBSS44metaG_FD_81522 | JGI IMG/M metagenome (GOLD analysis project Ga0105249, IMG submission 81522) | Switchgrass rhizosphere microbial communities from Kellogg Biological Station, Michigan, USA - KBS S4-4 metaG | ecosystem: Host-associated > Plants > Roots > Rhizosphere > Soil | place...
GGAATGACGAATAAACAATTTGGACGTGTTGGTGATAGTCCTATTATTGGTATTGGCACTTATGCAAATAATAAAACTTGTGCAATCAGTTGTACGGGTCACGGTGAACCTTTTATAAAAGCTGTTGCAGCTTATGATGTAAGTTGTTTAATGGAGTATAAAGGTTTATCATTAGAAGAAGCAATGAATATTGTAGTGATAGATAAATTAATGAAGATCGATGGAGAGGGTGGAATGATCGGTGTTGATGCAAATGGAAATGCTTCACTTATTTTTAATTCTGAGGGGATGTATCGGGGTTTTTGTTCGAGTGATGAAAAGAGAGAAGTGGCGATTTACAAATGATTACAATAGATACTCTTATTTATCGTTTTGAAGGTGATGCGATTGTTTTTAATCTTCATATTAGTTTTCTGCTTCACTAAAGGCAATGCTCAAGACTGCAAGCCAAATACAGATATAAAAGTGACTGTTTGTGGTGTAAGTATGCTGCCAGGGATTCTATGATTTGCGTACAATGTCCTGCTTGTCAGCCCGGACTTAGAGTTTCTGATAGTAGGTTTACAATTATAAGTTATAAACTAAGATGGGATGCTATGGCGATGCATATAACGGCTCCAGAAGAGGTCCTAAACATAGGAGCAGATTTTAATGAGGCAAAAATAATAATAGACCAATTGAAACCCGGTCTATTTCTTGAGTTCAGCTGTATAAAAGCAAAGGATACGAAGGGGAATATCCACATACTCCAACCTTTTGTGATGACGGTTAAATAAAAGATCTCTTCTTTACAACATTTCAGTTATAACTTATTTTGTTCAATAGAATTACCAAACGTAAAAGAGTGCGACGCAACGAAAGTTTAATAGTAGTAATTAAGCTGGCTACATAATAGATTCCTCGCTTCGCTCGGAATGACAACCCTAAAAACGCAATTCACCATTCACCATTGACCATTCACTAATAATGCCATCTCACAAATGCTTCCATCGCTGCATAGTGAGTGAGGCCGAGATCAGCATAGAGATTCGCAGTTGCTTCATTTCTTGCTTCGGCACGTTGCCAGAACTCTCTTGAATCACTTCCCTGGAATGGCACCATATCTTTTTGCGATTGATGTATAAAAATTCCAAAACGTTTTTTCATTACCTGGTCGGGACTCATGGGTATGGCCATTTCAATTTCTTCAATGTTCCATTCCTGCCATGCGCCTTTGTATAACCAGAGCCAGCAATCATTGATCCATTTATCGCCGGCATCTTTGATACGCTTGAGCGCTTCCAATACCACATTGAAACAAACGATATGGGTACCATGCGGATCAGCAAAATCACCGGCGCAATAAACCTGTTGAGGTTTTATTTCACGAAGAAGCTCTATTGTGATCTTTACATCTTTCTCACTCATCGGCTTTTTCTCAATGGAACCTGTTTCATAAAAAGGAAGGTTTTGAAAATGTATGTTTTCATCTTTGATGCCAACATAACGACAGGTTGCTTTTGCTTCACATCTTCTTATCAAACCTTTAATAGCACGAATAGCTGGCGTATCAGTTTGATTTGCTTTTTTACGGGCAATAAATCTTCTTGCATCTTCTAAAATTTTTCCTGACGTCTTTGTATCGATGCCCGCGATCTCTTCAAAGCCAACTGCAAAATCAAGAAATCTTGTAACGAATTCATCTGTCACCGCAATATTACCGGAGGTTTGATATGCTACATGCACATCATGTCCCTGGTCATGCAATCGCTGAAAGGTCCCTCCCATGCTGATGATATCATCATCTGGGTGAGGAGAAAAGATGACAATACGTTTTGGGTATGGTTCGCTGCGTTCAGGGTGTGTAGGTAAATTCACATTTGGTTTGCCACCGGGCCAGCCTGTGATCGAATCACGCAGCATATAATAAACTTTCAGATTTATTTCATATGCATCGCCTTCTTCAACCAACAGGTCACTTAAACCATATTCGTTATAATCAGTATTGGTTAAGCTTAAAACAGGTTTCTTCAATTTCAAAGCCATATTCACCACCGCTTTCTTGATCATCTTTGGTGTCCAATCGCAATCACCGGTAAGCCATGGAGATTTGAATCTAGTGAGTTCAGAGGCGGCTGCCTCATCAACAATAAAGGTTACATCATCATGAGTTTGCAATAAAGAAGCAGGCACATGGTCTGTATGATCTTCTTCCACTGCTTCTTTTATTACCGGAGCTTTTGCCGGTCCCCAGGCTAACAGGATGATCTTTTTTGCTTTTAGTATTTCGCCGATTCCCATAGTGATAGCGAGACGGGGCACTTCTGATATATTGGCAAATTCATATGCATTTGCAATTCTTGTTGAGTTATCAAGACTAATCAATCTTGTTTTGGAATGAATGCTGGAACCGGGCTCATTAAAACCAATATGGCCATTATTACCGATACCTAGTATCTGCAGATCAATACCACCTGCATCTTCTATCATCTTTTCGTATTGGCGGCAATGTTCTTTTATATCTTCTTTTTTTATTTCACCATTCGGTATATGTGTATTCTTTGGATCTATATCAACGTGGTTGAACAAATTCACCTTCATAAAACGCTGATAGCTTTGCAGTGCATCATTGCTGATAGGATAGTACTGGTCAAGATTGAAAGTGATCACATTTTTAAAGCTGAGCTTTTCTTCTTTATGTATTCTTACTAACTCAGCATATAAAGTTTTTGGGGTAGATCCTGTTGCAAGACCAAGTACGCATTTTTCTTTTTTCTTTTGTTTCTCCCGAATGAAATCGGCTATCTGTTTTGCAACTGCTTTTGAGCCAGCCTTAAGATCAGGATATATTTTTACCGGGATCTTTTCAAATGAATCAACCATGGTCATGTTGGCAAGGGGGGTTTAAGCGAAAATACCGAAAAACCCCCTGTCCCCCTAAATGGGAGACTTAGAAAGGATTTTTCTTATTTAATTCTCAATATCCAATAATCAATTTATAAATCTTATGAGCTTCATGTGCCCCTTTTAGGGGGTTGGGGGATTCACTTCTATTTCATCTACAAATAACCATGCCTTATTACCAGCGCCGGGATTACCGGATGGAATTTCACCCCAATTCTTTACAATTATTTTTACATAACGAGCATTCTTTTGCGCAAATTCAACTTTCATTGTTCCTGTCTCAAGCCCCTTTGTTTTAATAATAAAATCATTAGTAAGCCCGGCAGAAGTGAAATCAGTTCCATTAGAAGAAATAAAAACTTCTATGGTTTGTGGTTGATATATCCAGCTTCCGGTTTCTCTCAAACAATGAACGATCACCTTGGAAATTTTTTCTTCTTTACCAAGATCGATCAACGCTTCACAATCTGAACCCGAGAAGCCAAGAAACTCCTTGCTTTTCGCAAGGCCTTTTTCATTTTGTATGCCATTTACTAATGTAAATGCACCATCACCTTTATAAGTATTTGATGGTTGCGTGGTCAGCGTAATTTTTTTACCGGTCGCTTTATTAAATAAAATATTTTGGGAGATGGGGTTACTTATTGGTTTTCCATTTACCATTGAAATAGCTGCAACTAATTGTGTTGCTTTAACTGGAATGGGTGCTGTATATACTATTCCTTCATTAAATTTTAGTTCATAAGGTCTGCCGGCAAAGTGTGTAACGGTTTTAATTTCTGCAGATGGAACTTTTGTCTCCAGTTTCCATAAAACCCCATCAAAATTTTCAGTTGGAACTATAGTTGATTTCAAATCATAATATGCCCTGCTATAATTTGCTTTCCACAGATCATATCGTTTGAATTGTACCTGCAATCTTTTTTCAAAATCATTCCAGTTCTTCTTTTCTTTCGGGCTCCAAAGTACTTCACTTAAGGCTGTAAGCCGGGGAAAGATCATGTACTCGACCTTTCGTGGATTATTCATGTATTCCGTCCATACGTTGGCTTGTGCACCTAATATATATTTTCCCTGTTCTTTAGTGAGTGTATCAGGAATAGGTTCATAGCCATAAACTTTTTCGACGGGAAGATTGCCCCCAATAACAATGCTGTCTTCATTATCACTTTGCGCATAATCAAAATAAACATAAGTTGTTGGCGTCATGATCACCTTATGATTTTGCATAGCTGCTTCAATTCCGCCCTTTTCGCCCCGCCAGCTCATAACAACTGCATTTGGTGCAAGGCCACCTTCGAGTATCTCATCCCAGCCTATCAATGTTTTTCCTTTGCTGTTGATATATTTTTCCATTCGTTGTACAAAATAGCTCTGTAACTCATGCTCGTCTTTCAGATTATTGTTCTTAATTATTTTCTGGCAATTAGGACAACGTTTCCAGTTTGCTTTTGGACATTCGTCAGCGCCAACATGAATATATTGTCCGGGAAATAAAGTAACTACTTCATCGATCACATCCTGTAAAAATTTAAATGTCTCTTCTTTGCCCGCACAAAAAACATCACTATAAATTCCCCATGCCTGTTGCACTTGTTTGCCTGTTGTGTCGCCTGCCCATTTTGCATTTTTTGGAAAATAATTTTTTGTCGGTTCATCAGGAAAACAACTTAGGTAAGGATAAGCCGCAATAGCAGCACTGCCATGCCCGGGCATTTCTATTTCAGGAACAATAGTGATGTAGCGGTCGGCAGCATATTTAACGATCTCTTTTATTTGATCCTGTGTATAAAACCCGCCGGCTTTTTTGTTATCATTCCCCAAGCCGGGATGACGACCAATAATAGTTCCATTTCTCCAGGCGCCAACTGATGTAAGCTTTGGATATTTTTTTATTTCAATCCGCCAGCCCTGGTCTTCTGTTAAATGCCAATGGAAATAATTCATTTTATGCAAAGCGATATAATCAATATACTTTTTAATAAAATCAATGGGCATAAAGTTGCGGCCACAATCGAGATGCAAACCACGATAACCGAAGCGGGGATGATCTTTAATTGTAAGAAACGGAATTTCAATCCTGGAATTAGAAACATGTGGTGGTAATAGCTGGATAAAAGTTTGTATTCCATAAAAAACGCCTTCTTCGTCATGTCCCTTGATACTAATGCCATTTTTATTAACTTCTAATGTATAAGAACCTGCTGATGGGTTTTGAGATACATCAATTCCCAGGGAAATAGGATGAGGCGAAGGGGGAAGTTTTTCTTTGGATCCCAGCCAGGATCTATAATAAGTTTCAAGATATGAAGTAAGAAAATCAATCGACTTTTTAAAATTGGCGTTGTTGCCTGTCGTTGAAATTATCCCTGCATTTATTGGAAGCATGAACGTTCCATTTCCCATATTAATTGATTCGGGCTGCGGAATAATATTTACCTGCGAATAAATAGCTGGGCATAAGGCAAGACTAATGATCAGAGCAATTGTTCTCATTTCAAAATATTTTTACAATGATACAAAAAGTCCCGCCTTAGGCGGGACCATTATTTCGAGCAAATGTTTTATTTCATTATGGGTAAAATAATATTACTACTGTTCGTTGCATCATGATAGACCTTGATCGTCGCCTTTTGAAAATCTTTTTCATCTGCATCTGGTATTCGCATAAACTTTTGCGGGTTCCTGTCTACTAATGGGAACCAGCTACTTTGCACTTGCACCATAATACGATGACCTTTTTTGAATGTATGCAACACATCGTTCAATTCAAATTTTACTTCACTGACCTTGCCCGGCACAAAAGCCTCCGGTTTTGAAAAACTATTCCTGAACTTTCCACGAAACACTTCTGCTCTTACCATTCGCTGCATATCTGCCATCATAAAACCGCGGGAGGCATTCTTAATATTTGGTTCATTGGGTGGTAATACGTCAATCAGTTTTACAATAAAATCAGCATCGGTTCCGGTTGTGCTTACAAAAAGATCGGCAATTATTTTTCCAGCAAGTGTGACGTCCTCAGTTAAAGTATCAGTTTCAAAAAAGATAACATCGGGCCGCAATGCAGCGAATCGCTGATCTTCCACCATATATTCATTATTGCGTCCTCTGAAAATTCCGTTTGTATACGGAACAGGTTTGTTTGGATCGCTGATATATTCAGAAAAGCTTTTTGATTCTGTATTTTTTGATCTTGACAACTTATTGTTTGCAGAAAAATAATAAGGAACAGCAGTTGAGTTGGATGGCGGCCATACATCAAACTGTTTCCAGATATTCGTTCCTGTTTCAAAAACCGTTGCTTCAGCCCGGTTAAATTGTCCTTTGTCTTTTAAATAATAATTAAAAAAAGCCGTTTCAATTGAGTCTTTAAAAAATTTACTTGTATTGCTTCCAAATTCATAAGTACCAAATTTTGTCCATTCAGGAGCTGCCCATGCGCCATGTGTCCAGGGTCCCATCACCAAAAAATTTTTATTATCCGGACTTTGTGTTTCGATAGCCTCATAGGTTCGCAGTGCACCAAAAAGATCTTCAGCATCAAACCACCCACCAACAACCAATGTTGGTATATTGATATTTTTTAAATGAGGCCTTATATTTCTTGCCTGCCAATAAGCATCATATGTATCATGTTCAAGATACTCATTCCATATCCTGCTTTTCTTGTTATAATATTTTTCTGAATTAGTTGCTTTAATAGTTTTCATCTTCAAATAAAAACTATAAGCATCATTATAATTGGCAGTAAAAAGAGGTGTAGTGTATCTCTTTACCGGCCCACTTCTTTCCCTGTCAAAAAATCCCATAAAGCCGAAATTGTCCAATAAGAAAAAAGCTCCTTTATGATTGGCATCGTCACCGATAAATTCATCCGTTACAGGCGCCTGCGGACTTACCGCTTTAATAGCAGGATGTGCGCCGGGTAAACTTGCTGTAGCATAAAAACCGGGATAAGATATTCCATGAATGCCAACTCTTCCGTTATCATTTTTTAAAAATGCAAGCAACCAGTCAATAGTATCATAAGTGTCACTGCTTTCATCTACGTCTTTATTGCCTGCCTGTCCGGCAGACAGGGTTTTTTTGTTGGGATTATTGGGGGTTACCTCTTCATTGATCCCTTCACTCATATAGCGGCCTCTTACATCCTGCATTACAAAAATGTATTTTTCTTTCATCAATGAATCATTTGGCCCAAGTGAAGAAGCATAGTTATCCGCGCCATAAGGTCCGCAACTATAAGGCGTACGTTCCATTAATATGGGATATTGTTGCGACTCATCCTTTGGTATATAAATACATGTATACAGCCTGATACCATCACGCATTGTAATAGTGGTATCTATTTTTTTATAATTTTCCTTTACATAATTATTGCCTTGCTGTGCATTGATTGAAAAAGCAAAGAAGATCAAGACAAAAAAAGAAATGAGTTTCATTATTTATTTCATTACGGGTAAAGTAATACTGCTGCTGTTCGTTGCATCATGATGAATTCTTATTGTTGCCTTTTGAAAATCGGTAATATCAGCTTCATAGATATTTACAAACTTCTGCGGATTACGATCTGCCAAAGGAAACCAACTGCTTTGTATCTGTATCATCAGTCGATGACCTTTTTTAAACGTGTGTGCAATATCGGGCAGATCGAATTTTACTTTCTCAATTTTATTTGGAGTAAACGGAGCAGGAGTTTCAAAGCTGTTTCTGAATTTACCTCTCATAATTTCTCCTCGTACCAGCATTTGATAACCACCCATTGGATAACTGCCACCACCTGCACGGCCTTGTTGCGCTGCAGCACCTGGATAACTGAAATCATCAGGAAATACATCAATGATCTTTACAACAAAATCTGCGTCTGTTCCAGTAATGCTAACTGCGAGATCAGCAACAACAGGACCAGCAAGTGTTAAGTCCTCATTCAATACATCGGTTTGAAAAGTCAATACATCAGTTCTTCTTGCAGCAAAACGTTGATCATCGTTCATGTAAGCAGCTGTGCGATTAAAATGTACATCTTCAGTATATGGAACTGGATGTGCGGGGTCGCTGATATATTCACTTGCACTTTTTGCTACCGTTGGTTTATTCCATGATAAGCCGCCGTTTGCCTGAAAATAGATAGATTGATTTGTTGTATTTGCCGGTGGCCATTGATTTAAATTATGCCATTGATTTTCTCCGCTAAAGAAGATTGTTGCTTCAGATAAATTTGGATCAGTCCCTTTTCCTTTCAGGTAATAATTAAAAAATGGTATTTCAATATTATTCTGATACCACAAGGCCGTGTTTGAACCAAACTGTATATTTCCCATTCTAGTACCATCGCGACTGCTCCATTGTCCATGACTCCACGGGCCTATCACTAGTTTATTGTGTATACCGGGATTTTGTTTTTCAATTGCTTTGTATAAGTTCCATGCCCCATAACAATCTTCTGCATCAAACAAGCCACCAACAGTAAGCATAGCAGGTTTTATATTATACATTGCATTTCTTGCATTACGTGCCTTCCACCAATCATCATAGTTGGGATGTGAATACATCTCTTTCCAAAATTTTATGCTGTCTCCCATTATTTTCCCAAGATTCTTTAATGTGCCGGCTTGTAAATAGAATTCATAATTGTCCCTGATCTTAAAATCAAATCCTGTTGGCCCGACTGTTGTTGGTTTAGGTCTTGGTTTTCCAAAACCAGAATAAAAACTAAATCCATCCATTTGGAAAAATGCACCGTTATGATGAAAATCATCTCCTAAAAACCATTCGGTAACTGGTGCTTGCGGGCTTACTGCCTTTAATGCAGGATGTCCCGAAGCCGCAGCCATTGTAGAATAAAATCCGGGATATGAAATTCCAAACACTCCAACATTACCATTATTGTTTTGTAAATTTTTTATCAGCCAGTCAATAGCATCATAAGTATCGCTGGCTTCGTCAATATCTTTATTTGTTTTTTTGTCTTTAATAAATGGACGAACATCTTCAAATTCACCTTCACTCATCCATCTTCCTCTTACATCCTGGATAACGATTATATAATTTTCACGACAATAATATTTCCAATGACTGCCTGTTAAACGACCAGAAAAATCCGCGCCATAAGGAGCACACGAATAAGGAGTGCGGTTCATTAGTATCGGGTGTTTTTCACTCATATCTTTTGGTGTATAAACCGCAGTGAAAAGCTTAACACCGTCCCTCATAGGAATATAAATTTCTTTCTTTGTATAATTTTCACGGATCCAGAGGCTGTCCTGGTCGGTTTGTGCTGTTGTAAATAAAAAAGCAAATAAAAACGAAAGAAGAAACAGTTTGCGTAGCATGATGATTTAGATTTGAGAAATAAATGTAACTAATCTCTCCTTTTAATAAGTAATTTTTTTATGAGTGATAATAAACAGATCATCGAAAAGTTTTATTCTGCTTTTCAGAAGCTTGACTATAAAACCATGAATGATTGCTATAGTGATGATATAATTTTCAGCGATCCTGTATTTCTTACATTAAAAGCTGATGAAGTAAAAAGCATGTGGGAAATGCTGTGTAAAAATGCAAAGGATTTTTCTCTTACATTTTCAGATATTGAACTGATCGATGAAGAATATGCAACTTGTAAATGGGTGGCGAAATATACTTTTTCAAAAACAGGAAATAAGGTAACTAATAATATAAAAGCCTTTATGAGAATAAAAGATGAAAAGATTATTGAACACAGTGATGCATTCAGACTGAGCACATGGATCGGACAGGCACTTGGATGGAAAGGAGTATGGTTTGGCTGGACAGGATTTATGAAAAGAGCCGTTCAGAAAAATGCAAGAAGGAATCTTATGAATTTTATGGCGAAAAAAGATGGTATATAAGGTAAAAAGGTATATAAAGTGAGAAACTCTATATACCTAATATACTTTATAAACTTACACCTCACTCAGTCCGCAAGCACTCCAAACTTTCCCGCATTTACATCATTCACTGCTTGTTCTATTTCTTCCCAGGTATTCATTACAAATGGTCCGTAAGCAACTACAGGTTCATTGATGGGTTCGCCAGATAAAATTAATACAATTGAATCTTCTGTTGCTTCGATAGAAAAATCTTCTCCGTCATTTTTTAATAAAACAAAATGATCGGCATGAGCATTAATGCCATTCACTTTTACATTTCCTTCTATTATCAGCAAGCCGGTATTGTATTCTTTTGGAAAACTTAGATCCAACTTCGCATCTTTTTTCAATCTCGCATTATAGGCATGTATGGGAGTAAATGTTGATGCAGGTCCTTTTACTCCGCCGTATTCACCAGCAATCACCTCAACAAAACCTTTTTCATTCGGCAAATTATACCGACCCATTTTGCTATTGGTGATCTCCTGGTACTTTGGTTTTGTTTTTTTATCTTTTGCCGGAAGATTCACCCATAACTGCACCATCTGGAATGGCCCGCCTTTCTTGCTAAACTCTTCTTCATGATATTCCTTATGCAAAAGCCCTGAACCTGCAGTCATCCATTGTACATCTCCTTCTCCAATGATGCCGCTGTTACCTGCACTGTCATGATGTGCTACTTTACCCTGGTAGGCAATCGTTACTGTTTCAAATCCTGCATGGGGATGCACACCAACACCACGGGGTTCTTCTTTTGGGCTGAATTCAATTTTAGAACCATAGTCCAACATAAAGAAAGGACTCATTCTTGTTTTCCCGATCTGTTTTGTGCCGGGAAAAAAATTATGTACCCTGAAACCATCACCAACCATGTGTGGTGGAGGCGGGGCTATTACTGCTTCAATTGATCTTTTATTGCTCATAATATTTTATTTAATTATAAAGTGGAATTTCCATTAATAATAATTCTGCATCACTGTTGGCATTAATTTTCAATTCATCTGTTGCTGAAATTGCCAACCCATCTCTCTTCTCTAATTTTTCTCCATTGATAGAAACAGAACCTTCGATCACAAATGCATAAACGCCATTCTTGTTATTCTTTAATTTATAATCCGTACTGAAATCTTTATCCAAGTTGCCCAAGCTAAACCACGCATCCTGGTGGATCTGTACGCCACCATCATTTGTGCCGATGGGTGAAACAACCGTCAATAATTTATTATGCTTATCGGCATCAGAAAAATTTTTCTGATCATACCGCGGCTCTACATTTTTCTTATTAGGAAAAACCCATATCTGGAAAAACGTAACCGGCTTATCAGGGTTTTTATTTTTTTCACCATGCTGAATACCTGTTCCGGCACTCATTGCCTGCACATCACCCTGGCGTATCACCTGCGTATTGCCCATGCTGTCTTTATGTTCAAGGTCACCGCTGGTAGGAATGGAAATGATCTCCATATTATCATGGGGATGCGTGCCGAAACCCATGCCGCCGGCAACCGTATCGTCATTCAAAACTCTTAAGGCGCCAAAATGAACTCTTTCAGGATCGTGATATCCTGCGAAACTAAAGCTGTGATAACTGTCGAGCCAGCCATGATTCGCATGGCCCCTCGTATTTGCTTTATGAAGAATTTTCTTCATGATAATTCCTTTTTTATTTTTTTACAAACTGAATTACTACTATTAAACTTTTGCTGCGACGCTCCGTTTGTCTTTCTGTGATCACTTCAGCAACTTATACAACAGCTTTTTCTGTCACCACTTTTTCCGCTAACCACAAAAATTCTGAAATGAAGTTGTGAATACTTTTTTCAAAACTACTATCCAGCAAATTCCCTTGCTCATCAAACTTTTTATCTACCGTTGGAACGATCAGTAAATATGGTGATACGATGCCAAATAACGAAGGTATTAATTGAAGCAGTTGTTGTGAAGCTCTTATACCACCAAATGCACCGGGAGATGCAGTTACGATTCCAAATGGTTTGTGATGTTGTTTTGGAAAATGATCCAACAAATTTTTCATTGCAGGTGAATAACTGCCATTGTATTCAGGTGTGGCAAGAATAAATGCATCTGCTTCAAAAATTCTTTTAGCAAGTGCCTTGAATTCATCTGGTGTTCTCTCAATCGATACAAAAACAGATTGCACCGGAGGCAGATTCCAGTCTTTCATATCTATAATATCTGTGTCATGGCTTGTATTATTATCGAGCCATTTTTTAAGATTTATTGCGACTCTTCTTGTAACACTATTTATTCTTGGACTGCCTGAGATTATTTCAATTTTCATAATGAATGTATTTTGTCAAAATCCGTTCCTGTTTACCTGACTATTACTGTTTTGACAAAGTTCCGGCTTTATGACAGGACTTGAGTTGATGTATGTTAATTGAAACATCGTTTTGTCAGTTTTAAAGCAAAGTTTTGAGTGAATCCTTTAATTTCGGCTGCATAAACTATAAACAATGATCAACAGGAGAAAGTTTATACAAGCTTCAGCATTTACTTCTTTCGCAACTTTATTGGACAAAAAGATAATAGCGGCACCCTTGCATGGAACAATCACCGGCAAACCAGTCGTCATTTCTACATGGGATGCAGGGCTTGCGGCTAATAAAGGCGCCTGGGAAGTTTTAAGCAAAAAAGGAAAAGCAATCGACGCAGTGGAAAAAGGTGTGATGATTACAGAAGCATCACAAAACTGTTGTGTTGGTTTAGGAGCTAATCCTGATCGTGATGGTTTTGTGACACTTGATGCATGTATTATGGATGATAAATTCAATTGTGGCAGTGTTGCTTTTTTGGAAAGAATAAAGCATCCTATTTCAGTTGCAAGAAGAGTGATGGAAAAAACACCGCATGTGATGTTAGTTGGCGTCGGCGCACAACAGTTTGCAGTTGCAGAAGGATTTCCCTTAGAAGAGCAAAAGCTTTCACCAGAAGCACAGAAAGCATACGATAATTGGTTAAAAAAATCAGAATACAAGCCCCCGGCTATAAACGTAGAAAACAAACAAGGCCACGGACCATTTGCGCCAGCTAAATTAGACAGTGGCGAATGGAATCATGACACGATTGGAATGGTGGCTATGGATACATTTGGGAATTTAAGCGGAAGTTGTACAACCAGTGGCGCTGGTTTTAAAATGCGAGGAAGGGTAGGAGATTCACCGATCATTGGTGCGGGATTATTTGTAGATAATGAAGTTGGAGCTTGTACAGCAACCGGCCAAGGTGAAGATGTAATTCGTGTGGCAGGTTCACATTCAGTTATAGAATTAATGCGACAAGGTTTATCGCCCGAGGCAGCTTGCAAAAAGATCATTGAAAGAATTGTAAAGATCAAGGGAGAAAAAGTAAAAGAAATACAGGTTGCCTTCCTTGCTGTAAATAAAAAAGGACAGGTTGGAACATTTGCAATTCATCCCGGATTTGAATATGCGATCAGAACAAATGAGATAGAGAAACTTGTAAAATCTAAAAGCTGGTTTAACTCGTGAGACGTGAATCGTCAGTCGTGAGCATTACTCACGATTCACATCTCACGTTTGACGAAGCAAAGTTTTATGAACTACATTATAGAAATTGCTACATCCGATTTTCTGACAACTAAATCAGCTGTTGAAGGTGGCGCTGATCGTATTGAGCTTTGTGCCAATCTTGCGGAGGGTGGTACAACTCCATCTTATGCTCATATAAAAAAATGCAGGGAAGCCTTTGATATCGCTTTGTTTCCAATCATTCGTCCAAGAGGCGGAGATTTTTTATATACCAAGGACGAGTTTGAAATAATGAAGAATGATATTAGGCTGTGTAAAGAATTGGGATGTGAAGGAATAGTAATTGGCTTACTTAATATGGATGGAACGATTGATATGACAAGAACTTCGGAACTTATTGACCTTGCCTATCCTTTGGAAGTCACTTTTCATCGTGCATTTGATCGTTGTAAAGATCCATTTATTGCGTTGGAAGAATTAATTGAAATAGGTTGCCAGCGAATACTTACTTCGGGACAAAAGCCAACTGTAAGTGAAGGCGTTGACCTGATCGCTGAACTAAATAAAATGGCAGATGATCGTATTATTATTATGCCGGGCAGTGGTGTAAGAAAAGAAAATATTAAAATGCTTGCTGATAAAACAGGCTGTGTAGAATTTCATTCTTCACTTCGCGGAAAAACAAAAAGTCCAATGCAATTTGTCCATCCTGCTTTTGCAAACTCAGAAGAGAGTTATTCTAATAATGAAATAAGCCCCGACGAAGTCAGGGCTTTAAGAAATGCTTTAAACTGATCGTTTAAATTGATAAGCTCTTCATATACTTTGCATCAGTTGCTGCTGCCTGCAATGGTGTAGTTCCATCCCATTTTTCCTGCTCAACAATAAAATATTGTACACCAGCTTTCTTAGCAGACTTTAAAATTTTCGGATAATCTATACTACCGGTACCAAGATCACAACTTGCATCTTTATCAGTTGCAGCGGCGCCTTTCTTACGGTCTTTTACATGACATAAGCGAAAACGATTTGGATATTTTTTTAACCATGCGTTGATATCCTGTCCTGCAGCCACCACCCAATACATATCCATTTCAAAATCCACCAGTTTTGGATCTGTATTTTTCATCATAACATTCTGCCCCATTTCACCATTCATAACTGCAAAAGAATAATCATGATTGTGATAGGCAAAACGAATTCCATTCTTCTTGCATATTTCGCCTTTCTGATTAAACTCATCTGCAAATTTTTTAAATGCATCAAGATCTTTCTGCGGTCCTTTATATGGGCAGATGAGATATTTCATTCCGATAGCAGCAGCATCCGCCGCTTTCTTTTCAAAATCTTTATTGATATCGCAATGGCTGGAAATTATTTTCATTCCTAACGTATCCATCTCAGCTTTAAATTCTGTATTAGTCATACCCCAAAACATTCCTTTACCACCTTCAAAACTTTCTATTTGTTTATAGCCATAAGATGATAATTGTTTTAATACTCCTTTCGGATCTTTTGCAAGATCATCACGAACACTCCATAATTGGATCCCAAAGTTGGTCAGTTTTGCTTCTTCCCCGGCAAACGAAGCGAAACCTGACTTTGACGCAAGACCCGCTAATGCAAGTCCACCGCTTAATTTCAAAAACTCGTTTCTTTTCATGTGTATATTGATTAACTGTTAAACAAATAATTTATCACCTTTTTTATAAGGAACGGCGCCATCATATTTGCCAGGCGTCTGTTGATAATTGAAGTTTTGTTCCAATCCCGGTTTTGATGTAAAGTAACCAAGTAAAGTGAGTTGTTTCATCATTAAAAAATAATGATTTGGATCTTCTTTCTTTTTATTCTTCATGTATTCCTTTGCTTCTTTATCAAGCGAAGCCAACAATTCTTTACGATGAACTGGTTCAGTCTTCATAAAACTATGGCCATGCAAATTTTTGCATGCCATATCCAATTTCTTGATCCCTTCATGAAATATTTTCTGATCAGCTTCTTCATAACAATCATTCACCATTACAGTCATGAACTTACCCACTTCTGCTTCTTTAGCGCCGGCAGTAGTTGTTTTGGGTATGATAGTCTCGGCAACTTCATCAAGAAATGCAATGTCATTGTCTGAAAAAGTAGTCCCGCCAACTGCAGCATCTTTGCTTTTACATCCGGCAAGAAAAAATTCTCCGCCAATTACAACTCCACCTGTTGCCAGTGCGACCATTTTTAAGAGCTCTCTTCTGTCCATTTGGTTGTATTTGTGAGTTAAAGATTTCCTTTTTTAAGTTCGCTTACCGCATAATCAGTTGCTCTTGCGGTCAATGCCATGTAAGTGATTGAAGGATTCTGGCAAGCTGATGATGTCATACAAGCACCATCAGTATTAAATACATTTTTTACTTCGTGCACCTGGTTCCATTTGTTTAGCACAGAAGTTTTAGGGTCTTTTCCCATTCTTGCTGTTCCCATTTCA
>Ga0105249_10002553_pt1 | contig 15763 bp, 22 predicted proteins | sample KBSS44metaG_FD_81522 | JGI IMG/M metagenome (GOLD analysis project Ga0105249, IMG submission 81522) | Switchgrass rhizosphere microbial communities from Kellogg Biological Station, Michigan, USA - KBS S4-4 metaG | ecosystem: Host-associated > Plants > Roots > Rhizosphere > Soil | place...
GCACGAGAGGTCGGCGCCGTCGGGGCGGCGACACCAGGCGGTCATGCGCGCGTGGCTCCTCCCGGTGGGAGTGCATTGCAACGTCACGGACCGCGCGAACCATGCCTGCCCGTATGGTCCAGGATCCTCGTGGCTGAGCGACGCGCCGATCACGCGCGTCGCCATGATGCGGCGCTGGACCATGGGATTACCCGGGATGCAGGGCTGATTGGGGCGGCAACTGCCGTCGGTTTCGGTCGCACCAATCCCCTGCAACCGGACCTTCTCGCCCGACAAACAGTGGATCGGACCATCGACGTCGTGCAACGCGATCGCCTCGCACGTGAAGCCGCGGCCGACGGCCGCGAGCGCCAGCAATTCGAGTAGCATCGGGTGGTCAGGACCTCCGGCCGTCGGCCCGGGCCAGCCTCAGGGGCACTTGGTGAACTGGCCCTTCTTCGGACCCGAAGCAAAGTGGCATTTGCCGTTCTTGTCCTTGGTGACACCTGTCGCCGCCGCCGAAGCCGCCGCCGGTGGGCACTTGGTGAACTTGCCCTTGGCGTCGCGGCATTTTTCCGCCGCGAGCGCGGGGGCGACGATCAGCGAGGCAGCGGCGAGCACGGTAAAGAGCTTCATGGCAACCCTCCTATGAGTCGGTTCCAGACTGTCGCATGCCCGACAGTAAGCGCAAGCTGGCATTGCTGCCGAAGCGTAACTACCGTGATCGCGAACAACTATTTGGGGGGGGGGGGGAATAGATGCACGTGCGGACGATGATCGCGTTGCTGTTGGCGTCAGGCATCACGTCCACAGGTCATGCGCAGGCGTGGAAGAAATGCATCCCCAACTCGGTCGGGCCGGGAGGCTGCGACTCTGTTGGCCCAGGCGGCGGCAAGTCGGTCGGGCCGGGCGGCGGTCTCTCCGTTGGCCCGGGTGGCGGCATGTCGGTGGGACCGGGCGGCGGGCAGTCGATGGGGTCTGGCGGTGGCCGATCCATTGCTCCGGGTGGCGGGCTCGCTCCCGACCGGAACTGGAACCGCGGCGTCGATCCGCGCACGATGCGACCCGCGCCCGGAGCTCCGAACCTGCCGGGCGGCAAGCGTCAGGAGGGACAGCAGCCTGAAGGTTGAACGCTGAGAGCTGCGCTCCGATCAGTGCAGTCGATGTCCCGGCGGCAGGTCCCCGGTATCGTGCGGCACGCCACCGATTTGGTCGCCAAAATGGATTCCCGTCCGCTCGAAATGCGCGCGAAGAAAGGTAAGATAGCGCAGGACGACACTGCCATGTTGCTCGGCGGAACGCCTGAGATGACTGCGTGCGGAAACATTCGGATCCATGTCGAGGATGACCGAGGCGACGAATGCGAGGGCGTCGAGGCAGAGCTCGGCATCGACGCGGTTGTCGCCGGGCTCCATCAAGGCATGCATGACCTGGCCCACCTTGGCGTTGAGCTGCGCGTGCGTATAGCCGGCTTCTTCCGTCATATCAGGGTGCCTTCTGCCGGCGCCGGCGGGGTTCTGCGCTGAACCCACGGTTCGCTCGTCCGCACCATTTCGATGAGTTCGTCGGGGAAGCAGCGCTTCTGGAACGACACCGCGTCGTCGAAGCTACCGCGTAGCCATTGGTCATATTCGTCGGCGTGAAGCAGCACCGGCATGCGGTCGTGGACTGGCCGGATGGCCTCGTTGCAGTCGGTCATTACGCCCGAATATACTGGCCCCCATTCATCGCTGCCGCGCCAGAGGCCGGCCCAGGCGAAAATCGGCTGGCCTTTCACATTGAACCAAGTCCGCTTCTTCGATCCTTTCTCGCCTTCCGCCTCCGCAAAGTTGGTGAGCGGGATCAGGCACCGCCATTGCGGGCGAGCAGCAAGGCCCTTCCACATTCCCTTGTTGAGATCGGCGATATTGTTGACCGGCTTGGGTTTGGCGGTCGGTGACATCGTCTTCAGCCGCAGCGGAAAGCCCCAGACCATCGATTGCAGGACGCGCGCGCCGTCCTGCTCCCGAACGACGAGGCCGGGTTGGCCGGGGTAGACCTCGGGCGGCGCGTTGGTCTGGATGGGGACGCTGACACCGAAGTGCTTGGCCACTTCGTCGACGCTCTTTCGGACGGTGTAGAGATTGCACATGAGTTGTTTTTACCATGCAAATGCGTGATGTCAGCAGCTTGGCCGGCAACGATCCAACGACCTCTCGACTTCAAATCCCGAAAAATAGATCGCCCCGAAGGGAGCATCCAACTCGAATTCCCGCTCACAGCAAGAGCCGAAGCAGCGGGGGGACTCTGCGGTTCACCCGCTTGAACCTTTCACGCAGCGGGCATTTAGTTGCTCCGTCTGCAGTTGAGCGTCCTTGAAATGAGGCGTTAACATCAGCATAATCAGCACGTGGTCAATGCAACCGCGAGGCGAGACTATGACTAACGATCGCGAAATCCGTAGTGTAGGTTCTGACTCTAAGCGGTTAGACGCGTCGGGCAATCACGCACCTTCGCGATTGGACGCATCAGGAAACCATATGCCTCCTCGGCTGGATGCATCAGGAAACCATATGCCCCCTCGGATGGATGCGTCGGGTAATCACATGCCTCCACGAACCGGCGCCTTCGGCAACAACTTACCTCCTTGGGTTGGTTCTCAGGGAATTGATAGCTTCGGCGCACAGCCGCGATTTTAGCTGCGGTACGCTCCGTTAGAGCTCTGGCCCCTTCGACAGGAAATGGAAGATCACCTCCGCGAGCACGTTAATTAATCGATCGATAGAATTGAAGTGTGTCAGAGCAATTGATGAACGTCTCTGGCGGCCAGACTGGCGCCCATGGTTCTTTGAGCTCGTGTTTCGGAACCGTGTTCTGAGAGTGGCTAAATGAAATGCTCGTGTTCAGTGCGCCGAGTTGCAGTATCGGAATGCTCCAGTTTCCGGTGAACGACAGCTCCTCTCCTCGCTGGTCGTCATCCCAAAATGACGTACGCGCAAGTAATTCGCGTTTGATGCACCAAGTTCCCAGTGTAGCGTGCATTTCCGAAAACGGGCCGACCTGAAAGATCTCCCAGTTGCGCCTGTCAAATACTAGCATGTCGGAAGACCCAGCCATCAGCAGGTCGGAGCGAGCCAAAGAATTGACCGAAACGGAAACCCGATGGGGGAAGGCGTAATTATCATCATCGAAATATATGATGTAATCGCCCCGAGATACCTCATTGGCGATATTTCGCTTGAAGCCGACATTGTTTGCGCCCGCGATACGGATGTATCGGGCAAATTCAACATCATCCACTAAATCTTCAACCGTTTCCTCACCGTCCTCTACAATAACCCACTCTATGTCGAAATCTGAGGCAAGTTGCTGGCGCACGTTGCGAATGGCGTGCACAAAGAACCGCCGTCTATTTGCGGTGATGGTCGCAATTGTGACGCGAGTTCTCATTGAGCGAGCTTACTGGATGTGCCGAAACGGGTGCCCCTAGTCCGGATATCCCAGTCGATCAATCGCTTGGAATTTCCCACCTGCATTGCCTGTGTCAATTTTGAATATCGGTCGCCGAACACCGTGGAAATCAATATCTTTGCATCGGACCCCAGCCCCTTTTCGGCCATTTCGGCCTCGCTTGCCCCGCGGTGAATTGTTCTGATATCCATGAGTATCACATCGCCGGAATGCACACTGACGTCCACGACACTGGCGTTCCCGGTCGGAATGACCCTCTCGTCTGCCGAAAGATCGATCGGATGCCTGTGTGATCCTGGAACCAATTGGAGCGAGGCGCCATCCTGCAGGTACAGAAGCGCTTTCAAGCAAGGGAGAGCCTCCGTGTCCCAGCAGATTTCCTGGGTCAGATGTACTGAATAGGCACCTCGTAACAAATCCGTATGCCAAGGCTGAGACCGATTCACTGTGATGTCGGTAAGACCGAGACAGATCATTCGACGCTTTTCATACACACCATCAAGAACCCGCAATATTTTTGAATTGGTAGATAGAGAGGTGTGAATGGCCTCCAAAGAGGGAAACCGGTGGAATCCCGCTATATGAAATGAAGTCGGCGTTGGACGTGTGTTGCTCATGATCTGAAGGTTGCGCAATACAGAAAGACGCATCTGATCGATTGCGCGATGGTCAAATGCGCCTGGGATTACGGTATACCCGCTTTCCTCTAGATTTTTGAGCGCGCTATTCATTCCCTTTGCCATATGCTGGGATATCGATCCCATGCAGCCGACACTGGCGCGCAACAAACGAATCGGGCGCCGGTTTGACTTTGAGGCTGCCGAGCATGTGGTTCCAGAAATGGATGCCGACGGTATTATCAGTCAGCATGGACGCTGCCGGGTCGCCAGCTTCAAATGGAAGATGATAATCTCGCCAATGCACCGGATAAAATACATCGGGTGAACATGCGTGACACGTAACTTGATGCCGGCAAGCCAGGTATGTGACAAGCTTGGGTCCCGTCGTTGCCCATGGAAGGTCTGCTAGCCTGAGTGCAGATCCCTCGGACACGGCCTTTTCCTGCCGCTCCGTCAACTCCTTGTCCCACCAAGGCGCGAAGAAAGGACTGTCAGAAATCAGCGAGTGAATGTCGGCTAGCATAGGACTGTTGCCCGGAATGCTTAGTATCGCGGTATTAATATACCTATCGTCCTCCCACCCGAATATGTAATCGCTATCCTGCGAAATCGGACGCAGAAGTAACATATCGGTATCTACCCAGATGCATGGGAAGCGCGAGAGGAGATTATATCTGAAGAGATCGCTGCCTAAGGCATAGCTACCGTTGCGATATTGGGAAAATTTCTCACTTCCCATGATCTCCGAAGCTTGCCGGACCTCAACCCCGTGCGGCACGTCGTGGATGTCGCCATAGCAGTACAAGATAGTCTTGTGACCGACGCTGACCATCGCTGTAAGGCAAAGCTTCTCAAGATATGAAAGCTCGCTTCCCAGCCACGCGGTGACAACCGGTAGGGCGGAAATTCGTGAACCCGAAATGTGACTGCCCATCTGCGCCCCCCGACCGCAATGACTTTACCATTGGATAATGTGGGACACACGGGCCTAAAAATGTGGATTGATTCGGCCTTTTCGCTTAAAGGCCTAGGCCGCCCTGCCGCGGCACTATTCCGCTCCGCCACAGGTCGTCGGTCCGCGTGACGGCCATTCGCTCGGCGTCAATCGGTTCGCGAAACTGGAAGCCGATCACGTCGCGAATCGACCCGTGCAGCCATCGGTCATATTCGTTCGGGTCCAGCAGGGCCGGCATGCGTTCGTTGGTCTCGGCGACCACCGAATTCGCCTCCATCGTCATGCCGGCATAGACCGCGCCGAATTCGGGCGTGTTCCGGCAGAACCCCGCCCAGGCCATGATCGGCTGGTCCTTGAGCGAATACCAGGTGCGCGTTTTCTCACGCGGTTGCCCATCGGGATTGGCAAAATGGGTGAGCACGATCAGGCAGCGGTAGCGCGGATCGGCGACGGTCTTGTCCCACAGTCGATTGGTGAGGTCGGCGACGAGGCCGATGCGCCCCACCGGCTCGCCACGGTCTCGCATCTCCTGTGTCAGGCGGGGAAAGCCCCAGGTCATCGTCTGGAGCACGCGCCGGCCATGGCTTTCGCGCACGACCAGACCGCGATTGCCCTCGACCATCTCGTAGGCATGGTCGACCTGCGGCACCGGATCGACGCCGAAATGGGCGGCGATCTCGGGCCCACTGGCGAGAATGGTATGGAGCCGTGACATCGATCAGGACCTGTAGCGCGCAACGAAGCGCTTCCATTCGCGCTCCGACGGATAAGGATAAGGGGTTTCGCCGGGCGGATCATTCGTGATCATCACGCGCGGTCCGCGCACCTTGTGGCCCTCCCTCCTGCACTGGCTGCAATAAAAGCGCCGCGGCACGTCGGACAGGAAGCCGCACCAGCCCTTCTTCTCGAACAGCCACCAGATCGGCACCGCATCCCAGTGGCGGACGTGCGGACATTTGCGGCAATTCACGCGCAGCGTGCGACGATAGAGTGCGCATTCCATCAGCGTCGTGATGCGCCGGTCGGTGTGCGTGAGGTCAGGCCGGATCGCCATTGGCCGGCTCCGCTCGCGGCACCAGCAGTTCGGGCGTGACGCGCAACGCCTTGGCCAGCGCCTCCAGTTCGTCGGCATGCGGCAAGGCGCGGCCCGCCTCGAACGCGAGCAGGCGATTGATGTCGATGCCGGTCAGCCGGACGAGCTTGCGCAGCGTGGTAGTGTTCTCGACCCGCCACGCCTGGAAGGTGGTCTCGCCATCGGCAAGGCGGTGCGCGATGCCCTGCGTCGGCTCGGTGCGGACGCGGTTGCGTTCGGCGACGAGCCAAGGCGAATCCTGGCGCCGCCTCACGAGGCGAGCCGATCATATTCGCGCTCGGCATCGTCGAGCGCCTCGAACGCGTCGCCGTCGGCGCCGACGGCGCTGAAGCGCGCGCGGACGTCGTCGGCGCTTCCCTTTTTCGGAAATTGACGATCGGTCCGCGCGGCCTTGGCGAGCTCGCCGATGATGCCCTTGCGCGCGGTCTGGTCGAGCAGCCAGGAGGCGAATGACGGCGACATGGGTTCCTCCAGGATGACGGGTGGCACCGGCGGTGCCGGCGCAAGTGGGGCCGGTGCCGTGACAGCGATCGATGGCGCGGGAGCCGCTCGTGAGACCGGGGCCGCCATCCGCAATTCCATCTGCGCCGGCATCGACGCCGCCGCTGAGGAAGGCGAGGCGGCGCGCGCCGCACGGTGTCGATCGGGGCGGACCTGGATCGGGCGGTCGACCTCGAACCACAATTGTTGCGGCCGCCAATCCGCGACGGCGGTATCCACGTCAGATCAGCTCCAGTTGCGCGGCGAGCGCGCGAGCAGGCCGCGCGCCTGGCGAGCGGCATCGACCGCCTGGCGGTAATGGATCGTGCCAAGCCGCTCGGCTTCGGCGAACGGGACCGGCGACCAGTCCTCGGACGGATAGACGGTGTCATAGATGGCGCGCGCGACAGCGCGCAGCCGCACGTCGTGCTGCATGAACGGGCTCCAGCGATGGTTCGACTCGCCGCTGCGGCGGCAGCGCGAGAACTAGAACAAACAAGGAACACCGATCAAGCCGATTCCGTTCCCCTTCATCATGCCACCATGCAAAAAGCCGCGCGCCGACGCCTCAAGGGCGGCGGCGCGCGGCCGTTATTGGATGAGGTTCCTGAGAGGCGGCGGGTATCTCCTTTGTCCGCCGCCTCTCGAACCAATCAAGCCGCGAGCGCCTCGGGCTCGACCGGAGCGCTCGGCGCGGGAAGGGCGAGGATCGGCGCGGGCGCGGGCGGCTCGGGCTCGGGCTCCGGCTTGGCGGAGGCAAGGATCGCGGCGGCGGCGACGGTGCCGACGCCGCCTCGCGCGGTGTAGGCGGACGGCGGGAATGCCATCCATTTCGGCACCCACCGCCCGACCTGTTCGCGCCCGTTGGTGCCATCAAGGCAGTCGCGCACGATACGCTTGAGCGCCTTGGCCTTCTCGCCGGCATTGCCGCTGGCGACGCGCTCGCCCGCGACATCGCCGACGATGCGCAGCATGACTTCCTTGTCGCGGATCAGTTCGAAGAAGGCGGCATCCGCCTGCCACCAATCCGCCATCTGGACGCCAAGGTGCTGGCCGACCGCCTCGACCGCCGCGCTACCGCTCGCCAGCGTCTCGCCCATCACGACCGCGACCACGTCGAGCAAAGCCGGGTCGGGCAAATCGAGCAGGCGCAGCAACAGGGTAACCAGATCATGGTCGCACGACCGCGACGCGGTGATGGTCGGGCGCTCGGGATCGAAGCCCAGCAAGGCGAGCACCGCGCGCCGCTTCTCGTCGAATTCGGTCTCGCCCCGGCACGTCTCGACCAATTCCTGCACGTCAGGGTTGCGCGTCGCCTGCGGTTCGATCCGCACGTTCCACAGGGGCGACCCGACGATCACATGGGCGACCATCAACCGCAGCGCGACGCCCGGCGCGCCGGTCAAGGCGGCGCGGACGGCGGCGTGGCGGTGGAGGTCGAGATAGGCCTGCATCGTGCTGGTGATCTCGGGGCGGGCGACCCGCTGCGCGCTCTCCCCTGCATCGCCCTGTTCGAGCCGCCGCGCCTCGCGGCGGGTAACGAATCCCTCGTGGAAGACGACCTCGCCATTGCCACGCACCTCGACATAGACGCGGCCGCCCCGGCGCTTGGCCGCCTTCTCATATTCCCACGAATGGAAATATTGGCTCGGCGGCACGATCACGACATCGCTCCATCCCGCCGCGAGATAGTCGGCCTTGCGCGCCTCGATCGCTGCATTCTGCGCGGTCCAGAACTGGTCGGCGTCGGCGAAATAACGCTCCTCCCCGAACAGGTCGGCGACGGTGGCGAGCCCGCTTGCGTCCACGTCGAACAAGGCAACATCGGCCTTGATCGACTGCCCGCCGAACAGCCACGCCTTCAACTGGTGGCCGGTCGGTACGTGGGCGTCGGGATCGGCCAGCAAGGCAAGCCATGCCTGCTGCTGGCGCTTGCTCGCCATCGTCAAGTGCCGGACCGTGACTGCATCGATCTCCTCGCGACGGTACAGCTCGCGGATGCGCGGCAGCAGATTGCCGAGCGCGAGGATGCGGCGGACGGCAAGCTCGGGCAGGCAGAAGGTCGCGCCGATATCCTCGGGCGAGAGGCCCTGCCTGAGAAGTCGCACGAAGCTTTCCCATTGGGTGACCTCGTCGGGGTCGAGCCGCGCCATATTCTCGATCATCGACGCCTCGATCGCGGCGGCATCGTCGCTTTCGTCGAGAATGGCGCAGGGAAGCAGGCAGGGGTCGGCATCGCCCTCCCCGTCCGCGCGCCGCTCCTCGGCAACGAGGCTGGCGGCGAGGAAGCGGCGCCGACCCGCCGCGACCCCGAACAAGCCTTCACCATTGGCCGGGCGGACGAGCAGGGTCTGCAGCACCCCGCGCTTGCGGATGCTCGGTAGAATATCGGATAGATCGGGGGCCTTGCGCCCGTGGCGCATGTTGGTCCGGTCGACGAAAAGCTTGTCGGTGGGGATGAAGTCGAGTTTCATGGCATATACTCCAAAGGAGTGCCGGTCCGCCGAATTCCCTCTCTTAAGGCTCCAAGCGGACCGGCTTTCGCTCGGCGGCAGGCGGCCGCCACGCCTTGCCGCTCCTCACCGCTGCGAGGGGTCGGGAAGCTCGGTGCCGGGCACGGCGCGACGAAGAAGGGTTTCGGCCCAGATGATCGATCCGGCGCTGCGCGCCGCCTCAGCCCATTCGGACAGCCGGTGCGTAGTCGAGAAATGCAGGTCGCGCTCGATGCCGAGCCCGAACGGCAGCCGCACGCTGGTCATCTCGCTGAGCGAGAAGCTGCCTAGTTCGGGATAGCCGAAGCCCAGGTCGGCGAGGCCGAACAAGGTGTCGCCATCCTCGTCCAGCTCGGTCGCAAGCCACGTCCCCGCACCCATCGGGTTGAAGAACTTCACGACGGGCACCGGGTCACGGTCGAGCCCGTCCCGATTATCGGCATTGGCCCGCAGCCTCGCGCGCAGCCTCTCGGTAAGCAGGTCCATCGCAAGCCTCCTCCTGCCTGCCCACAGCATGACGCTCCCGGCGAGCGGGGGTGGGCGGCAGGGCGACCGGGAGAGGCCCGCGACAGCGGGCGCCCGCACCCAGCGGGCCGCAATGCACATGGAGGAGCCGGCGTGCCGGCTTGCGGGCGGCGGCGGCGGGCCTAGACGGGCGCGCCGGCCACACCCGTTCGTCCGGGAGCGGCCCTTTCAGACGCCGCCGCGCATGCAGGCGCGGCGACCGCCAGCCGGAGCCACCAGGCTCCGGCACCGCGCCAGTCGATCGTCACCTCGGGCCGGGACGCAGCAGCGGCCCGGCGGAGCCCGAGCCTGGCTCGGGTGGAGTAGAGCGCGGTCGCGCGATCAGCGCCGCCAGCGATGAAAACGAACAAGCAGCACTCTTGCGAGGCACCGTGGTGCGAAGGCGTGCGCGCGGGCGTGGGCGCCAGCCGCCGCAGCACCCTCCGAAGACGAGCAAGTGTGCCGACGCGGGGCCAGGACACCGCGCGGACCCTGGTGGCTGCGCAGCAGTCCTCCAGTGTCCGCCCCGCACCCCGCGTGCCGCAGACATCGCCCGGCGCCGCGCGAGGCGCAGGCACCCTTCCTCCCTATTGCAGTGTCGTCCCCGAGCCCAGGGTGAGAGCAACCGCATTGCGAATGACGAACCACGAGGACAGCGCCTCGTAATCACCCTCCACCATGAGTTCGTCGATCTTGTCCTGGAGGACACGCGCGACATCGTCGCCGTGCAGGGCGATCAGTTCGCGTGCTGCCAAAAAGGCGCTGGCGTCGTCGCGGATGACCACGCCGACCAAATAGCCCGCATCAAAAGCCGTTTCCATCGCGCTGCGGCCGAACCGCCGCGCATCAAGTCGGACGGCGCGCCCCAAACGCAACCAGAGCATTGCCAAGGCCGTCTCCAATGATCCAGCGGGCCCGCTCGAGGTGGGAACGCCAGCAGGCTTCCGCAGACGAGTCGTCGTTATCCAGGCCCATCAAGACCCTCGCTGACTCCTGCCACGGCTGGCCTGCCGCATCGGCGTCGAGGAGCGCAGCGTAGAGGGCGAGCTGACGCTGATCGTAGGCGGTCACGGTCTCGCCGACCGGAGCATGCGCATCAATCAGGGACCCCGGAGACACTGCGGACAAAACCTTTCAACACGGTTTGTAGAGTATACTCCGTGGATCGCCGCTCGACAATCCGGACCATCTCTCTCCATGTCGAGCCGCGAAAATTTGGCGAGAAACCTCAGGGTTCTCAGGACTGCCCGCGGATTTTCGCAGGAGGCACTGGCCGACGCGGCCGGTATCGACCGAACCTACGTGAGCGCGCTCGAACGACGCAAATACAGCATCAGTATCGATCGCCTCGACCAGCTTGCTGCTTCACTGGAGGTCGAACCGCACATTCTCTTGATGGAGGAACTGCCGGCATCGATTCACTAGCGGACACCCAGAACTGCAACAGGGCCGGCGCGCACCATACCGTGACCCTTGGCGAGCAGGCGCCGCACGCGCGATTTGCGATGCTCCCCCTCCCCTGGCCAGTCGCCTGGACCGAACAGGAGATCGGCGGTGCCGCGCAGGCTGATACCGTTCTCGCGGGCGTCGAAGGTCCACAGCGCGAGAAGGCCCTCTTCCAATCCAGACCCGGCGCTCGGCAGCGGCGGCAGGCCCGAAACGAGCTGATGGAAAGCGCGGGCAGAATCCAGTTGCTCCGCGAGGTTCGAGTTATGCTCGATCTCGAAGCAGAGCGAAACCGGGTCAGCGGGGAGCGTGCCGCCGAATATGTCGAGGCGGGCGACCACGCCGAGATGATCCACCCGGACATGCTCGCGTTGCGGCCCGACCAGCCGCCGGAGGGAGAATAGGCGCGGATCGATGCAAACAGGCGCAGAACCGGTCCCGGCCGTCGCGGGCGGACGGACCCGCGCCCGCAGGACGCGCGGGTCCAGCCTTGCCGACCAGACTGGCAAGACCGCCGCGCACGAGCGCGCCGGATCGTCAGCGAAAGTGCAGCCCCCAGCGCGCCGTGAAGGACGGATCGGCGGCGACGCCCTCGGTAGCCGGTCCCGAGAGACGAACCGCAGCTTGATAGTCCCGATCGCGCCGCAGGACCTCCCAGGCGAGAGCGGCTCGACCGAGCCGCCGCACCGCGGCCATGGCATCGGGATCGGGCGAAACGACAATCATCTAGCCAAGTTCGCCCATCTGGGAGCGGACGTAGAGGTCGGCAGCCTTGGCCTGGTCGGGACGAAGCGCATCGATCGAAGGCAAGAAATCGGGCACGCGGTCTTGCAACAGGATCGACGGGCACTGTCCTTCGACATTGCCAAGGTTCGGGCGATGCTGTGCATAACCGACAAGCGAGGCCAGTTCTGGCGGGAAGTGCCGCGCGACCTGCGGGGGATAGACAAGCCATTGCAACTCGAACGGCTTCAGCCAGCCGAGGCAATAACTGATCACTATGCCGCGGCGAGGTCGGGCGCTTCGGTTCCCGCCACCGCCGTGCAGTGTCGACCCGAGGAACAGCAGTGCGTCGCCGACGCCAACCGACGGGACGACAGCATCCTCTTCGGGCAAAACGAGGACGTCCTGGTCGATGTGGCTTCCCGTCCAAAGGCGCGTGCCACCATTCTCGCGGGTGAATGGCACCAGCGGCCACATCACGTTGACGAGATATTCGACGCTACCCTTGGGCCCCTGCCACATGTCCTGGTCGCGATGCGGCAATTGCGGCAGCGCGCCGGGATGGATTTCGATCGCCTGGGTGAGATTGAGCGCGATCCGCTCGCACCAGGGCAGCAGCATCTGCTCGACGATGTCCAGCACGCGCGGATGCATGACAAGCTGCTCCACGCGCGGCGAGCGCGACAGAAGCGCGCCGAAGCGGCGGGTGCGCTCGCCATAGAAGGCGCCCTGGCACAAAGGCGTCTCGCGGAAGCGCGGCTCGAGGTCGGCTTCGACCCGACGCAGCAAGTCGGGTTCGAGGGCACGCTCGATCACGCACCAGCCGTCGCATCCAAGGCGAGCCGCGAAGCTGTCGCCTAGCGCGCTCATGCGCGCAGCTCCTCGATGCCGGTATAGGTGCCAGTCCACCGTAGCCGGGCTGGTGTATCGGGCCCGATCTGGATGAGGAAGGCGCCGACGCCGCCGCCCTGCATGCGCACGGCCGGGCCGAGCGGCTCGGCACGCCAGCCCATGGCAAGCACCTCCTTGCGGAAGGCCTCTGGAATGAGGCCGGTATAATATTCGATGCCGCGATCGAGGGCGAAATCGACCATGGCGGAGATAAGCAGGTTGCGGAGCGCGCGGCGCCGCTCGGCGCCGTGGCGTTGCGGAAGGCACAGCCGGCTGCTCTCCCAGATCGTCTCGCCGACCGGCACGCCCAAGGGACAGAGGTGCGGGAAGACGCTATTCAGCATATGCGGCTGCGTGCTCGGGAACAGCCGCATCGAAGCTTCGTGTTCCTCGTTCGCATTGGCCGCGATCAGGTAGACGGCATGCTCATTGTCGAACTGGTCCATCTCATATTGCCCGTCGACGACGGGCACGTCCCATCCGAAGAGGTCGACGAATAGCCGCTTGCGGTCGGCGAACATGGATTGAAGCAGTGGCTGGCGCCCACCCGTGTTGGGCCGTTCGATGACGTGGATCATGGGTCACTCCCGCTGGATTGCGGGAGCAGCGATGCACGCGATCCTCGCGTGAATCAGGCCGAGCAATTACTCGGGTTGACCGCGGGCGAGTTCGTCGAGGCCGACCTCACCGGCGAGGACCGCGCTGACCACAAGTTCGGTGCGGTCATGCGCGTCGAACAGCTGCCGTGCCTCGGTCATGTATCCGTCGACCGTGCGAGGCGCGATCGCGAGGGAGCGGGCGATCTCCTTGTTGGAATATCCTCGACCGGCGAGAACGACGCAGTCGCGCGGGCGCGGTTGGAGCCGCGGAGGCGCCGCCGGTGGCGGAGGTTCCACCGAGGCGAGGCGGATCGCGGACTGGAAGGCGAAGATGCCGATCATCTGCGCGGGCCCGAGCATGTCGTTGGCGCGATCCGGCCGGCTTGTACCGGCGAAGGTGCAGGATCCGGCGCGATGGCCCAGCCTGAAATACGGAACGGTGATGCCTTCATTGAGCCCCTCGCGGGCGCCCAACGCAAGGCTCGCTTGGTCGTACCGGTCGAGGCGTATCAAGCGAGACAGGTCCGACCACAGGAAAGCACCGTCCGCGAACACGCAGCTGCGTATTACCGGGTCCCGCCGATAGCGGCGCTGGCCGAACAGGCGCTCGACGATTGCCGAGGGATAGTCCTTGATGTCGACCAGGCCGGGCTGCGATGCTGGCAGATCGTCGTGGTGGATCAACGCAAAATGGCGAAACGCCATCTCGCGCGTGACGGCGCGGAGGAGCTCGGCGAGTTGCTCTGGCGTATTGGTCGATCGAAGTGCGCTGACTACGGCACTGGTCAGGGAAAGGCAGGAAAGGCTCCGCAGGTAAGCGGCATCCGGCAACATGAACTCACGTCCTCTGCTCCCCCCGCTCTCTTTGGCGTTAGCGGCCTCCCCCACCTTGGCGTGCGGAACATTGCGTGCCGACCGCGGTGTCCTCAGAAGATAATCTCGGTGGTGGCCGGATCGACGATACCCGCGCGCGCATCGTGTCAGTCCGGTTCATTGGGCGACGTCATCGCAACCGCCCAGCGTCCGCCGCAAAAATTCGGCGCAACCGATGAGCGGATCGGGGCTCGCAAGCAGCGAGCAGGACACCGCCGCGACGTAACGCCCGTATTTGGGTCGATCGGCGAGCCGGTTGTGGAACCGGCTCATCGCATCCGGCAGGCGGAGCTTGGCGGCGTGACGCCCAGTCAGGATCACGCCGCTCCACGCACCGGTGGCCAGGACCAGGTTCCCGACGAACTCCCCGGCCGTTTCAGACCAAGCCAGCTGGTTCGGGACCAGCGGGTTGGATTCGGACAGGACATGTTCCCACGAGACATGCGGCCGTTGGCGCAGCAACTCGGCCAAGGCCACACATTCCGCGCCATTCGATGGCGCGAAGGCCATGTGGCCCGGCTCGCAAGCCGCGACCGTCGCGCTTCGATCATCGTCCATCGACAGCACGGCCGCGCCCACGCCGTCATCCAACGTGACCACCACCCACCTGCCAGGCCGGTCAAAATGCAACGCCTGGCCAGCCAACGGGTCGAGCTTGACCCCACTGGCGCTGAGCAGTGACCAACCGAGCGCCGCGACATCGTTCACGACATCGGCGCCGCCGTCGAAGACCGACTTCAGTCCAGTTCGCGAGATCGTCCATCGCGACCGCGCGATGACCACAATGTCGGAGACGGGCGGGCCGGCGACCGACAGCACGCATCCGCAATGTCTGGGATCGGCCTGCACGGCCCGGCAATAGGTCAAGACAGCATCGGTAAAGGTGGGATGATCCGCGCTATCGTAGAATTCCGGCCACTTGATAATCCAGGTTTCGTCGTCGATCAGCGCGAACCGCACCAACCCCTGCCGGGAGCTATCTGCCAAGACCCATTGGCGCACCGGCTCTATTCCGCGGTGTTCGATGCGGGCTGGTTGTCGGGCGCGGCTGACGCCTTGACCGCGTCGACGCGGAACTGGCAAAATGCCGACGTGGAAGGAGTTGGCGACCTCTGCGACGCCCCTGCCTGTCGCGGCTTCCGTTGCCAATGATACTTCCAGGAAGCCGTCATCATCGAGAGCGCCGGCAGCCTCAGTGCCGCGGCGACCTCCTCTTGAGAAAGGCGATCAGGTGCGCGGGATCGTTGGTGAATAGGGCATCCACGCCACGCTGGAGATAGTTGTCCCATCCCTCTTCGTTGTCGATCACGTCGGAGAAGACGAGCACGCCGGCTTTTTGAAGACGAGCAACCTCGTCGGGGCCGGCATCTTGCAGGCGCAGGAGCATGCACGTGGCGTGGTGCTCCTTGGCCAGATCGAGATAGTCCTTCTTGCCGAGCCAGGGATAAAGCAAGCACGTTCGAATACGCGGATTGATCGCGTACATCGCATCGATCGTGCGATAATCCGAGGATTGGAGAATGAACCGGCTCTCGAGATGGTATTTGCGAACGACCGCCTCGATTTTCCTCGCGAACAGGACCGGATCTACGTTACCCTCGCCAGGCCCCGGCATCTTTGCCTCGCCATAGAAGACGACTTTGGCGCTCTTGTACCGA
>Ga0105249_10002554_pt1 | contig 15761 bp, 10 predicted proteins | sample KBSS44metaG_FD_81522 | JGI IMG/M metagenome (GOLD analysis project Ga0105249, IMG submission 81522) | Switchgrass rhizosphere microbial communities from Kellogg Biological Station, Michigan, USA - KBS S4-4 metaG | ecosystem: Host-associated > Plants > Roots > Rhizosphere > Soil | place...
AGAGGCTCCGCCTCACTCTTGCGGCTGTGCCGCCCGATGAGCGGAAAGGCTTTGCCTTTCCGTCAGGCAGTATTAAATCTGGGAGGCTCCGCCTCCGGGCACTGAGGCGGAGCCTCAGGAAGTTTAGGGGAGCTCCGGAAAGGCAGAGCCTTTCCGCTCATCGGGCGGCACAGCCGCAAGAGTGAGGCAAAGCCTTTCCGCTCATCGGCAGGCACAGCCCGAAGAAAGTTCCGATTCACCTCTAAAGCAGGACCAAATCCGGCGCTTCCCGAGACCATCACTTGGTTCCGCGTTCATCCGCCTCGACCTGATCCCTACCTGTCATTTCCTACAGTTACCTCGTCACAGACACGTCGCTAAAATCCACATACGCTGCCGACACTGCGAGCGAGATTACCGCTCGGGGTCTAAGTTAACCGCAACGATGTGGATCGAACCCTCCCAGGCTCAAGAAGTATTGACCGAGCAGAAACGTTCGACGCGCACGCTCATTCACAAACTTCGCAAGATGCTTTCTCGTTCGAACGATCGCGGAACGGCGGGAGATGGCAACGGCCGCCGGACCGACAAAGCAAAACAAGAGGAGAAACGAAATGGAAATCAAACCTTCCGCGATGGCGATGCCGAGGGACACCTCAACACTAAAGCAAGGTAAGTACGGCCCGGTGTTTCCGAAGAGCCCGGCCTGTCACGGGTTTACGATCATCGCGAAGATCAAGCCCGGACGCGAGGACATCTTTTACCAGTACGCGCAGAATATAGAGGACGCCGTCGCAAGTCTTCCCGACTGCCTTGCACCGCTCAAGCTGCATTATCTGCGCTGGGTATTATTCCCGATCAATGGCGAGACGTACTTCATGTATCAGGGAATCTTCGATACGGACTTCGACAAGTACACGGAGGATGCGGTCATGTTGTTCACCACACTCGGAGTGAAGACCGTGTTCGAAAATCTCGAAGGCTTTCCCGAAGACTGGCAGACGAATCCCGAAGCATTCATCCGATTCGTACGAGATCATCAGTGCCCGAGCTTCCTCGAGTACGGCGAATATCCGTATGTCAGCGCCGACGAGATCAAGAAAGCGATCAACATAAAAAATGCATTCACGGGAATGCTCGATCAGTTGCAATAAGCAGGAGGGGCACCATGAGTTCATCCAAACCGGCGGCACGCACATATAACCAGGACCACATCGCCCGAACGTATACGCCGGGGAAACGCCGCCTGAGTATCTATTGGACGTGGAGCTATCCATGGGAATCTCAGCGCGATCCGGCGGCGATGGAAAATCGTTTCTCGACGATGACCGAAGTGCGAAATGTACTTTGGCCCGGATACGAAAAACCGGAGTGGCAGTCCGCGATGTTTCTTCAGGGCATTGCGGGGACGCTCGAGCTGTTTCATCGCTCGGCTCTGAGCTTTCAAAAGATCGCCGGAGAATTGACCGGTCATCCGGTCGCCGTGTTTCAGCGAGTCGATCAGGCGGGATATTACCAGCCGATCGATGAACGGATACTCGATGACACGGACACGCTTCTGGTTTTCGGATTGGATCATTTGCTTTGCAATCTCGAGGCGGAGTCGGGCGAGATCGAGGCGATCAATAAATGGCTTCAGCGCGAGGGCACATGTCTTCTCATCGCGCCGCATCACGACGTTGGCTTTACCGATGATCTCGAGCAGCGTCAGATGGAATATCTCCATCACGGCGACAACCTTGTTCCGCGGCAGCAGAGGTTCAGTCAGTTCACGCGTTCGCTGATGAAGGAGCTGAACGTGCCCGTCATAAACAAATGGGGCCTGCGTCCCGCGGTTGTCCCGGGAACGCGAGACATCGCTCCGCTGACCAAGTTTGGCGACCTGGATAAACTCGGGCTTCTGAAGGATGTTCCGACATTGAATTTCCATCCGCACTTGCCGCACTACGAGGTGATCGACAACGGAACGGAGATACATGTGCTTGCGCGTCAGCCGGTCGATGCAGATCGGCCGCATCCGTTTACTGCCGCGGGGAACACGGAAATGAATTCACTTTTGTGGATGCCGCCGGCGGGAGATCGAGCGGGTGACATGCTGCTCGTCGACTCGACGCATTTCACGACGCTCTTCGGTGGTACCGAGAGTCTGGAAAATTTCTGGCGAAATCTCGCCACCGCAAAGTGAGCCGACTGTGCTTGAGCTTGATGACATTCAGAGCGGAGTCCTCCGGCCACGGCCTTCTCCGTATGTCGCGACTTACATCGCGTTTCGCATCGACGATCCGAAAGCCGGGCGCGAGTTGATGCGACGCATCAGTCTCGTCGTTACGCCGGCTTCAAATCCAACCAGTCCACTCGCCGACACTTGGGTCAGCGTCGCGCTGACGCATGAAGGTCTCAAAGCGCTCGGTGTGCCGCCAGCGGCGCTCGAAACATTCTCATGGGAGTTTCGTCAGGGGATGGCGTCGCGTGCGGACGATCTCGGCGATGTAGGCGCGAGTAGTCCTGAGAATTGGGAGTCGCCGCTCGGGTCGAAAGATTTGCATGTGATCCTCGTCGCAGTTTCTCCCGACGAAGAACATCTCGAACGAGCCCTCGATCGGGCTCGCGAAACGTATCGTCAGATGACAGGGATCGAAGCGATCTGGCGACAGAACTGCCATGCGCTGCCTTGCGACACCGAGCCGTTCGGATTCAAGGACGGTATCAGTCATCCGGCGATCGAAGGCAGCGGCATCCCCGGAACGAATCCGAAAGAGACGCCGCTAAAGGCAGGCGAGTTTGTGCTCGGCTATCAGGATGAGATGGGAGGAATTCAGAAGACCGATCCCGAGATCCTCGGCCGCAACGGAACATACGTAGTTTTTCGAAAGCTCTATCAAAACGTCGCCGAGTTTCGGAAGTACTTAAAAGCAAACTCAAAAGGTCCCGACGACGAAGAGCTGATGGCGGCGAAGATGATGGGACGCTGGCGTAGCGGAGCTCCACTCGCACTTTGCCCGTTCCACGATGACCCGGAACTTGGCGCCGATCCGAAACGCAACAACGACTTCATGTTCAAAGATGACGATCAGGCTGGATACAAGACTCCGGGTGGATCGCATATCCGCCGATCGAATCCGCGCGATTCGCAGATCGCCGGAGTCGCGCGGATCCATCGAATGATTCGTCGCGGAACTGCATATGGGCCTCTACTTCCCGAAGGTGAGCTTGAGGATGACGGCGCCGATCGCGGTCTGATGTTCGCATTTGTCGGAGCACATATCGGACGACAGTTTGAGTTCGTCCAATCGGAATGGATCAACGACGGGATCTTCTTTGGCGCGGCGCGCGACAAGGACCCGCTGATCGGATCGAATCACGACGGTGGAAATCTTACCGTGCCTCACCGGCCGGTTCGCAGACGCCTTCAAGGCATCCCGAACTTCGTCGTCACACGCGGCGGCGAATACGCCTTTATGCCGAGCATCAGCGCCCTTCACTGGCTCGCTGAACTCGATACATAGAAATCCATCTCATGGCGATGAATTCAAACATCGAAAAACTTTGGTCCGTCGGATTGTATTTCTTTGCGTGCGTGTGCATCGGGCTGACGCAAGCCGATGCACAAGTCCGTGGCCTGTATCCGCTCGGGATCAGCGCGACGAACTCTGGTGTCACACCCGAACCGGGATTTTCTTTCTCGACATATCTTGCGATCTACACACGCAGCAAACTCAAAGGACCGCATGGCGAAGTCACCGCGACCGGCAAGCAGTCGGTGGCGATGGATCTCAACACTCTGGCATGGGTGAGTAAAAAAGAGATCCTCGGTGGGGCGAAGTTCTCGATGATGGCGTCGATACCGGTTGCGAACAATTCCTTGACGAACGATCTGACAGGTCCGGTCAGCGGCGGCTCCGGATTAGCCGACTCGTTCTATCAACCGTTTATTTTAGGTTGGAACAAGAAGCGGATCGCGGTTCGAACGACGTACGGATTTCTCGCGCCGACGGGAAGTTACACACTCGGTGCGAACGATAACGTCGGCTCCGGTTACTGGACCCACATCGTGTCGTCGGGCCAGACATTTTTTCTGACGAAGAATAAGGCGACGACCATCTCTACTTTTCAGATGTACGAGTGGCACACGACGCAGAAGGGAACGAATATTCATCCGGGCCAGACGATGAATCTCGACTACTCGGTGATGCAGGCGATTCCGCTCCGGGAGGACATTCGTCTGCAGATCGGTCTGGTCGGATACAACCAATGGCAGACGACGGACAAGACCGGTCCGACGATCACACCCGAGCAATCGAAAGCGCACTACAAAGCTAACGCCGTTGGCTTTGCGACGAATTTGAGCTTGCCTGAAAAGGTGAACATCGGCTTCAAATATTTTCAGGAGTTCGGTAACAGAAATACATTTCAGGGCTACTCGGTGCAGGCAGTTGCCGGGATCAGATTTTGAATGAGCACAACGTCGGATAAAAAGTTGGACGTTCTTGTGATCGGCGGTGGCCCGGCTGGAATGTTGGCCGCGCTTCGAGCGGGAGATCTCGGTGCGACGACTGCGCTCGTTACGCGTGACGAGTTTGGCGGGATGGCTGCGAACGACGGGCCCGTTCCGGTGCGAACCCTCGCACACGCCGCGCGTCTGTTGCGAAATGCGCGCCAGCTCGATCGGTACGGAATCGCGACCGGTGATACCAAGCTTGATTATTCACGGCTGTTGCGGCGCGTTCAGGAAGTCGTCAAGGATGTTCGCATGCACTCGACGTTTCGTGCGCAAATCGATTCCGTAGGCGTGGACGTTCACGAAGGATGCGGCATCGCAGGTTTCGTCGATACGCATACGATCGAAACAGAGAGCGGGCTGCGGTTGACAGCCGACAAGATCATCATCTGCACGGGCGGCATGAACAGGCGACTCACGATTCCAGGTTCCGAGCTCACTGCGACGCACAGCGACGCGTGGGCGCTGACTTCGGTTCCGGAGTCGATCATCGTCGTCGGTGGCGGAGCGACCGGAGCTCAAGTCGCGTCGATCTTCAACGCATTCGGTTCGCAGATCCAATTCTTCCAGGCAGGGCCGCGCATACTGCCGACCGAAGACGAAGAAGTCTCGACGGCCGTGGCTGAATCTTTTCGAGCCTCCGGGATCACCATTCGAGAAAACTTCGGGACTATCGATTCGTTCGAAAAGACCACGAACGGAACGCGGATGTATTTTTCGAAAGACGGTAAGCAGGAAAGTACGGAAGCCGCTCTCGTCGTGACAGCGATCGGTTGGGTCGCGGATGTAGAGGGTCTCCATCTGGGTAATGCCGGTGTCGAGACAAACGCGAGAGGCTATATTCAGGTCGATGATTTTCTCACGACTTCTGCACCACATGTTTTTGCCGCGGGCGATGTCACGGGCCGGATGATGCTCGTTCCGCAAGCGATCCAGGACGGATTTGTAGCGGCGACTAATGCGTTCAAGGGAACGCGTCTGACACCGTCGAAGCAGGCCGTTCCGGTCGGGAGTTTTACCGATCCTGAATATGCGCAGGTTGGTTTGACGGAAACGAAAGCACGCGAAGGTCACGACATCGTCACGTCTATCATCAACTTCGACTCGACCGCTCGGACGATCATCGATGGACGAACGAACGGGTTTTGTAAGCTGATCGCGGATCGCGAAACTCGGAAGATCCTAGGATGTCACGTAGTCGGCGAGCGTGCGGTCGAGATCACGCAAGTCGCGGCCGTGGCGATGTCGGCGAAGATGTGTGTGGATGAATTGGCTCAGGTACCGCTCTCGTTCCCAACATACGCCGGTGTCCTCGGTCGCGTCGCGGCGATGGCGACACGCCAATTGAACTTGACGTCGCACTGGCCGGCGAGTGGAGTTGAGGGAACGTAGCGATTTGGGATGTGGGATTTCCCGATTGCGAATTTGGGTTTTCAATCCGCCGCGGAGCGGTGATCTCGACTTTAATTCTTTGGGCTATGCCCGCCGATGAGCGGAAAGGCACAGCCTTTCAGCTCATCGGCGGGCATAGCCCAAAGAATTGGCCGGCACAACCCAGAGAAAGTCCCGATTCATCCTGAAGCAGGACCTCCGAACCGCGGCAATCACTCGCCGTCGGCGGCTCGATTGGAACGTACCAAAACTTCAAACAAGCCCTTTGCCGCACAACGAAATAGCGGTAATATTCCGTAACCCTTTCCCTCGCTCTTTGTAGCCCACTTATGAAACGTTGTCCGGAATGTCGCCGCGACTACTTCGACGAGAGTCTACTTTTCTGTCTTGATGACGGAACTCGGCTGCTCGATGGACCTGTGTCTGTTGACGAGCCGGCGACAGCTCTTCTGCATTCGACTGCACCAATTAAGCCGCTACACCGATCGAGATCACAAATCCCACGACCATACTTTCTTCGCCCGATTCAGTCACTGTAGATGGAAAAAGAACTTGCTGCTAATTCAACCGTCTCTCACTACCGGATCGTGTCCAAGATCGGCGCCGGAGGGATGGGTGAGGTTTATCGCGCCGTCGACGAGCGTCTCGATCGTGAGGTCGCGATCAAAGTGCTCCCGGCTGAAGTCGCCGGTGACCAGGATCGCCTGCGACGTTTCGAACAGGAAGCGAGAGCGACGTCCGCGCTCAATCATCCGAACATTCTCACTGTCTACGACATCGGCGAGCACGAGGGCGTGCCGTTCATCGTCAGCGAGCTGCTCGTCGGCGAAGAACTGCGCGATCGTTTGAACGACGGTCCGATACCGCTTCGGAAAACGATCGACTACGCGCAGCAGGTCGTCAGCGGACTCGCTGCGGCTCACGAGCGCGGGATCACTCATCGCGATCTCAAACCGGAGAATCTTTTTATCACGAAGGACGATCGAGTAAAGATCCTCGACTTCGGTCTCGCAAAGCTTCGAGAATCTCCGATGCAATCCCAAGGCTCTGAAGACGCGACGAGAAGAGCTCTCACGGATCCGGGGATCGTCATGGGCACGGTCGGTTACATGTCGCCGGAACAAGTACGCGGCGGCGTTTCGGATAACCGGTCGGACATTTTTTCGTTTGGTGTGATCCTTTACGAGATGCTCACCGGCAAGCGTGCGTTCGGCGGTGAGTCGGTCGTCGAGACGATGCACGCGATCCTGAAGGAAGACGTTCCGGACTTTGAGGACAGCGGTACGCGTGTTCCACCGGCGGTTGAAAAACTGATGCGTCGATGTTTGGAGAAGAAACCCGAGCACCGCTTTCACTCGGCGCATGATCTTGGATTCGCGCTCGACGCGGTCTCGTCTCCGACGAGTTCGTCCGGCTCGGGGCTGACAGTCGCAGCGAATAGTTTGCGCGATACACCTGTTACCAGTCGTGCTAACTGGCTAAGCCGGGCTGCGTGGATTGCTGCCGCGGCGTTCCTGATCTCGACGATCGTCCTTGCCGCTCTATATTTCCGCCGCGAAACGCCGCACGGCGAGACGATGAGGTTCACGATCCCGGCGCCCGAAAAGAGCTCGTTCACCGAAGCATTCGAGATCGCGCCGAATGGTCAGACTCTGGCATTCGTTGCCCGCGGAACCTCCGGCGACACGGCGTTGTGGGTCCGGCCGATCGCATCAGTCGAGGCAAGACAACTACCCGGAACCGAGGGTGCAGCATTTCCATTCTGGTCACCCGACAGCAGATCGATCGCTTTCTTTTCGGGCGGTAAGCTTCGCAAGATCGATGCCGTGGGCGGGCCGGCTCAGACACTTGCCGACGCGTCGACCGATCCTCGCGGCGGTGCGTGGATGGCCGACGGGACGATCATATTTTCACCGCGGACCACATCGCCGCTCCTGCGCGTTGCATCGTCCGGTGGCGCGGTTTCGGATCTTACGAAATTAAACGCAGAGATAGGACAGAGCTCTCACCGCTGGCCATCCGCGTTGCCCGACGGAAAACATTTTCTCTATTTCGGACGAGGCGGGACGCCTGACAAACAGGGGATTTATGTCGGATCGTTGGACTCCGCCGAGCCTGTGTTACTTGTTCAAACGCCGTCGCTGGGCCGCTACACGGAAGCCGATGGGATTGGCTACATGTTGTTCGTTCGCGAAGGCACGCTGATGGTGCAGCGGTTTGACGCAGCGAAGATAACTCTTTCAGGCGAAGCACAGCCACTCGTCGAGAACATTCTTTCTTATCCCGGGGAAGTCGGCCCGACCGCCTTCGCAGCATTCTCGACGTCTGCCGGGCGTCTTATCTACCGCACTGGCGACCAGCAGACCACGCGGCTCACGTGGCACGATCGATCGGGCAGGGTCTTACAAACGATATCGGAACCGGCGGGATATCATGAGCCGTCTTTATCGAAAGACGACACGAAGGTCCTCTTCGGCCGCAGCGATGACGGAGCTCCGCAGGACGTTTACATCCAGGATCTCACTCGCGGCAACAGCACGCGGCTAACGTTCGATCCCGGTCCGGACGCGACTTCTATCTTTTCGCCCGACGAAAGCCAGGTACTTTTCTTCTCGGCGCGCACGCTGACTAACAGCTTCTATCTAAAATCGGCCAGTGGTGCGGGAACTGAAGAACTAATTCTTACTGGTGATGCCGGGACATACCCGGATAGCTGGTCCAGCGACGGCAAGTACGTTTTATACGAGAAGAACGGAGGTGCGCAGAAAAAGATCGATCTCTGGGTACTTCCGATGACAGGCGAGAAGGTCCCATTCGTCTACATCGAAACACCATTCGAAGAAGCTCACGCGCAGTTTTCACCTGACGCCAAATGGGTCGCGTATACGTCGAACGAATCCGGCCGGTCGGAGATCTATGTTCAGAGTTTTCCGACAGGCGGCGGCAAGTGGCAGATCTCAACTGCCGGTGGCGATCAGGCGCAGTGGCGGCGCGACGGCAAAGAGCTTTTCTATATCGCACCCGATCGCAACCTGATGGCGGTTTCGATCGAAGGCACTGCGACACTCGCGATCGGTCGACCGACGGCGCTATTTCAAACGCTAATGCCGTTGAGCGGCATCACGGATGACCGGAATAATTATGCTCCGTCGAAAGACGGACAACGCTTTCTCATCAACATGCTCGCCGAATCGGCGAATTCACAGCCGCTCATATTGGTCCTGAACTGGGCCGCCGATATGAAGAGATGAAAAGCTGGCTCTAAGAAAAGTGGTGGTTCATTTTAAGAAAAGGCCGATTCTTGTTCCGATTTATTCCGTGCTTTTCGTGTATTCCGTGGTTCTTTTTGCCCTTTGAGATACCACGGAATACACGGAGAACACGGAGAAGACACGGATTAAGGACGACAGGAATCAGTGATTGCACGGCATTGCCCCGGTCGTGAAATTCACTGAACCGTATCACCCAAGAAAAATGACTTGTAGAGGATCTGCTCCCACGATGACCGAACTTTCAGCAAAGGAGCTAACAATATGGCCAGGCCTTCAAAATTGGCGCACGTCGTATACATGACCCGGCGCTTTGATCAAATGCTCGCGTGGTACAAGGACGTGTTCGAAGCGTCGGCACAATACGAAAGTCCCGCGTTGGCATTTCTTACATACGACGAAGAGCATCATCGCTTCGCGTTCATCAACATGGACGCGTTCGATCCTGATGGAAAACCCTGTGCGATGCCGGCCGGGGTCGGACTGAATCACGTCGGCTATACTTTTGAAAACCTCGGCGAGCTGCTCGAAACGTACGACCGTCTCAAGCAGAGCGGGATCGTGCCTTACTGGCGCATTCATCACGGCGTGACGCTTTCTTTTTATTACCTCGACCCAGACGGGAACCGCATGGAGTTTCAGGTGGACTGCTTCGACGACGCGGCTCAAGCGAACGCGTTCATGCATAGCGAAACGTTTGCCAAAAATCCGGCGGGTGTCGAGATCGATGCCGATGGATTGCTCGAACAATACCGAAACGGAGTAGAAGTTGAGACTCTCATGATGCGGCCCGACGGCCCCGCATCTCCAATACCGCATGAGCACGGATTGTTCGCGTGAAGATTTCGATAGACTCCTATGAAACGCTGTCCTGAATGCCGGCGAGACTATTACGACGGCACATTACTTTATTGCCTCGATGACGGAACTGCGCTCGTGGAGGGTCCGGCGTCTAGCGATGAACCCGCTACGGCGATCTTATCCGGACAGTCGGCCGGCGAGCGGACTCAGGTCTTTGCACCGCTCCCACCGCCGAGCGTCACGCAGGGAAATTCGATCGCGGTACTGTCGTTCGTCAATATGAGCGCGGATGCTGACAACGAATACTTCTGCGACGGTCTTGCCGAGGAGCTTTTGAACGCACTCGCGAAGATCGACGATCTCAAAGTCGCGGCGCGAACATCTTCGTTCTCATTTAAAGATAAGAAAACCGATATCGGCGAGATCGGGCGAAAGCTCGGCGTGGCTCATGTGCTCGAAGGAAGCGTAAGAAAGTCGGGTGACAGGTTGCGGATCGCCGTTCAATTATTGAACGCCTCGGACGGCTATACGCTTTGGTCGGAAACCTACGACCGCGAGATGCGCGACATCTTCGACGTGCAGGACGAGATCACGCTTGCGGTGATCGACGCACTCAAATTGAAACTTCTCGGCAGTGCTAAAACGTCGCTGCTCGAACGCCCCACCGAAAACACCGAAGCGTATAAGGCATATCTCAAGGGCAGATATCTCCGCTACGCGAAGAACGATCATCGCGGCGCGGCGGCCGCGTTCGAGGAAGCCGTGCGTCTCGATCCAGCACATGCTCCATCATGGCTAGGCGTGGCTGAGACTTGCGTGCTGCAAGCGCATTACGGGTTGATCGACTCGCGCGAAGCGTGTTCGAAAGTCCGAGCCGCACTCGCGACCGCACGCATGATCCAGGGTGAAACAGCCGAGGCTTTGTATATCGAAGGCTTCGCTGCATTCATCGAACGAGACTGGGCCGCTTGTCGCACGGCGTACCGACGGTCGACGGATCTCGATCCGACCAACTCCCGGGCGCTCGGAACATTTGGCGTGATCAGTTGTGTTCTTGGGAATGTCGACGAGGCGCTCACGTTGCTTGAACGAGCTCGCGAGGCCGATCCGCTTGCAGCCTATCCTTACGCAATGACCGGGACCGGTCTCGTCGCCGCTCGCCGGTTTGAAGATGCGCTTCCATTTTTTGAACAGGCATTTGCATTCGAGAAGGACCAGACACTCGCGCTCTGGTCATTCGCTGAAGCGAAGATCGCACTCGGTGACTTTGACGAAGGCATTGCTGCCGCCGAGAGAGGTGCTGCGATCTCGGGACGTGGCCCATTCTTTCTCGGACTGCTCGGGTGGGCACTCGCAGTTGCCGGACGCGCGAGCGAGTCGCGAGAGATCTTGGATGAAATACGGAATAGACAGTTCGGATCTGCTCTGCTGCCCGAAGCATGTTTGTTGGGCGTGCTTGGCGAGAGAGATCGTGCGTTCGAATTGCTCACGCGGGCGGCGGAAGAATGCGCTCCTGTAGCCTACTATCTCGGACTGCCCCGCTTTGACTGGTTTCGCGACGATCCGCGATTCGTGACCTTTGCCGAATATCTCGGGGTACCAAACTGGAAGCAATGAAACGCTGTCCGCAATGCGGTCGAGAATACGATCTCAGCATGAGCTTCTGTCTCGATGACGGAGCGGAGCTCCTCTATGGCCCCGCAGACGAACCCGCGACCGTGCGCCTCGACGCTGACCGAGCCGATGGAGAAAAAACGACGCGGAAGTTTTTTCATACAGATCGCAGCAGCGTCGGCAATCTCCCGGTCGAACGGACAAGTTTCATCGGTCGTGAGAGCGAACTGCGAGAGTGTGTCCAGCTAATGGATACGACGCGTCTGCTCACGCTGACCGGATTCGGCGGCTGCGGCAAGACGCGGATGGCGATCAGGACGGCGCGAACTCTTGCGGGGCGATTCTCCAACGGAGTCTGGTTCGCGGATATGTCGCAGACAAACGATCCCGTCGCCGTGCCAGTGGTCGTCGGACGTCTCTTCGGCATTCGCGACGAAGCCGGCAAACAACCCACGACATCGCTCGTCGGAGAACTCGCTTCGAAGGAAACCATCATCATCCTCGATAATTGTGAGCATGTACTCGAAGCCTGTTCACAACTCTCCGATGCTCTGCTGGATGAATGTCCGAACGTCCGATTGATCGCGACGAGTCGGCAGGCTCTGAATGTTCCGGGCGAGCGAGTTGTACCGCTCCGACCGCTCAGTGTGGAAGCGGAGGGTTCGAGCGAAACTCTGCCGGACGCGATCCGATTATTTGTCGAACGAGCACAGGCGACCGTATCCAGTTTTGAGCTGACGGAAGAAAACGCCGCGGGCATACGCGAGATCGTGCGCAGACTTGACGGAAGTCCTCTTGCGATCGAGTTAGCTGCGGCACGCGTGAAACTGCTTTCGGTCGAACAAATCCGCGCGAAGCTTAGCGAGAAGTTCAAACTCCTCTCGACCCACGGTGAAACCATCGAACCGCGACACCAGACGCTCCGCGCGGCGATCCAGTGGAGCTACGATCCGCTGTCGGATGACGAGAAGGATCTGCTCGGTGCGTTGTCGGCGTTTACGGGCGGGTGCAATCTCGAGTCGGTGACGAACGTCGCCGGGACCGAGGATGAGTTCGCGTCGCTCGAGATCCTGTCGCAGCTCGCTGACAAATCGCTGATCGTCGTCGACGAAGATCACGGCGAGCAGAAGCGGTATGGATTGCTCGAAACGGTGAAGGAGTTTGTCGTTGAGACCCTTCGATCGCAGGACAAGTTTGATTCCGTCCGCAAGGCGCATTTTCGGGTCATGCTCGACATGGCGGAGACGGCTTACGCAGCCCGGGCGACAAGCGAAGAAGCATGGGCCGCGGTCCTTCAGGCCGAACGTGGAAATATGTTGTCGGCGCTCAAATTTGCGCGCGGTCGTGACGCGGAAGCGTACCTGACTCTGGCGGGTGCGCTCGGATGGTTCTGGATGGCGCGGTCACATATCTTCGAAGGACGTGAACACCTTACGGCTGCACTTGCCGTAACGAAGCCCGAGCCCGCGAGGCCCGCGCGTGCGCGAGCATTGTGGGGAGCGGCGAGCATGCTTGCGTGGCAGGGCGAGGCATCCGCTGCGAAGGTTTGGATGGATGAGGCGTTAGAAGCCTGGCGCAAACTCGACGATGACGCCGAGGTCGCACTTGCGCTCGAAGGCATCGGTTGGACTCAGTTCTTTAGCAGCGATGACGAAGCCGCTCGAGAATCCTTTGAAGAATGTTTGCGAATTCAACTTGCGGCCGGCAACCCGGCGCTCATCAATCGCGCACGGGTGGGGCTCGCACAGGTGCTCGTCGCACTTGATCGAACGAAGGAAGCCCGATCGATGGCCGACGAGATCATTCAGTTTTCCACGGCGCACAATGACAGACGGAGCGAGCACTTTGCTTGGCATTATCTTGCCGATTGCGCGTTGATCGAGCAGAGCTACGAAGAAAGTCTCGAGCTTTATAAGAAGAGTCTTGAGCTCGTAAACAGACTCGGTGACAAGATCGAAATCGGTTTTGAGATCCAGGGTGTGGCGATGTCGCTGTCGGCGCTCAGCCGCTCGCGTGAAGCGATCGTGCTCGCGGCTGCGGTCGATGCGGAAATGCATCGGATCGGTGCCGACGTGCATGTCCGATTCTGGGATGCACTTACCGACCGGCATTTTGGTGCAGCGAAGATCGATCTTGGAGAGGAAGCTTACGGGTTGGCGTGGAGTGAGGGAGCGGCCGTTCCATTCGAACGCGCGGTCGAGATGGCACTGGGAGCCGACGTAGAGAATAGAATATGAAACGCTGTCCGCAATGCAGGCGAGATTACTTCGACGACAGTTTGAGTTTTTGTCTCGAAGATGGGAGTCCGCTTGTGTACGGAGTGTCGGACGACGATCCGGCGACCGCGATATTGCCGGAGTCGGCAACGAAAGCGCAGATCTATCCAACCGACCAGACGTCCGATCCGACACCTCAAACAGCAGCGTCGCGAAAGAATTCTTTGATCGCCGGCGCCGTCGGCATCTTGCTTGTTACTACTCTGGCAATTGGAAGCTACTTTTATTACAGCCGCGGTTCGGGCAAACAGATCGAATCGATCGCCGTGATGCCGTTTGCAAACGACAGCGGTAACGCCGACGTTGAATATCTATCGGATGGAATGACAGAGACTCTGATCCGCAATCTCTCGCAGTTGCCGAACCTGAATGTGAAATCCCGTTCATCGGTCTTTCGTTACAAAGACGCCAACACCGATGTAAGAACGATCGGAAAGGAACTGGGCGTTCAGGCGGTACTTAATGGCCGTGTTGTTCAACGGGGCGAACGACTGTCGCTAAGTCTGGAGCTCATCGACGTTCAGACCGACAACGTGATCTGGACGGATCAATACGAGCGAAAGGCCACTGACCTGGTTACGCTTCAGAATGAGATCGCTCGCGACGTTTCGAGCAAGCTAAAGATCAAACTTTCCGGTGACGATCAGCGAAAGCTAACCAAGAACTACACCGACGATCCGGAAGCGTATCGTTTATATCTGCAGGGACGGTTCTATTGGAACAAGCGTGCGGGACGCGAATTTAATAAAGCCCAAGGATTTTTTCGGCAGGCGGTCGAGCGTGATCCGGAGTTCGCACTTGGGTACGTTGGGTTAGCTGACATTGACGAAGATACCGATAGGCCGAAAAAGAAAGAGTACATTTTCAAAGCACTCGCTCTTGATGATCAACTAGCCGAGGCTCACGCGTCACTTGGTTATCAGTACATGATGGATTACGACTTTTCGGCCTCTGAACGCGAGTTGAATCGGGCCATCGAACTTGATCCGAGATATGCTTCCGCGCACAAATGGAACGGAGCGCGCTTAATGATGCTTGGGCGATATGACGAAGCATTGAAGGAGCTGACAGTGGCTTCAGAACTCGATCCAACCTCGGCCGGAATTAAATTTGGTTATGGAAATTGCCTGTTTCTTGCCGGCAGGACGAATGAAAGTATCCAGGTGATGAAAGCGCTTGCGGAAGCAGAGCCGACGCTACCCTGGGCCCATTCGTTTCTTGCTCTTATTTACCGTCAGCAGGGTGACTATGCATCTTCGGTTGAAGAACGCGCGAAATCGTTCGAGCTTGAGGACAGACCGAACGACGCAAAATTGGCGCGCGAGAGTTTCGAGCAAGGCGGCTGGAATGGATTTCTGCACCAAATCGTAAAACTTTATATCGGTCCAAGCAGCGCACGTAAAGCAAGTTTTCAAATGGAGTTGGGCGAACGCGAAGTTGCTATCAACACTCTGATCGAAGGTGCGCAAAGGGGCGATTACTGGTTGTTTACCATCCGAACGGATCCGGTTTTTGCACCGCTTCGAGGCGACTCGAGATTTGACGAACTGGTAAAGAAATTCGATCTGCCGCAATAAAGAATATGAAACGATGCCCGCAATGCGGCCGAGAATATGACAGCAGCATGATGTTCTGTCTCGATGACGGAACCGAGTTGCTCTACGGGCCGGGGTCGGAAAATGATCCGGCGACGGCAATATTAAGTGAGTTTGGAGTCCCGCCTTCAGGCGGTTCCGCGTTGGAGGCGGAGCCTCCGACGGTTTTGGATGGCTCGACGGAAAGGCAAAGCCTTTCCGCTCATCGGGCGGGACAGGCGCGCGAGAGTGGCTCGCATGGTGTAGCGCAGACGCTAGGAAGTGGATCGCACCCAACGGAGCAGTTGCGAGGTAGCGGATCACGTCCCACCTTTGCACCGCAAGATAGCGGATCGCG
>Ga0105249_10002555_pt1 | contig 15760 bp, 12 predicted proteins | sample KBSS44metaG_FD_81522 | JGI IMG/M metagenome (GOLD analysis project Ga0105249, IMG submission 81522) | Switchgrass rhizosphere microbial communities from Kellogg Biological Station, Michigan, USA - KBS S4-4 metaG | ecosystem: Host-associated > Plants > Roots > Rhizosphere > Soil | place...
ATCAGCCCTGCCAGCTCCTCGGCCCGCTCGGCCTCACCCGGCTTCGCGGCGTCGTAGCAGACGAGCGGGTGCAGGTTGCCGTCGCCCGCGTGGAAGACGTTCGCCACCTGGAGCTCGTGCGCGGCCGCCAGCTCCTCGATCGTGGCCAGTACCTCCGCGAGCCGCGTACGCGGGATCACGCTGTCCTGCACGTAGTAGTTCGGGGCGATGCGGCCCATCGCGGCGAAGGCCGCCTTGCGCGCTCGCCAGATCAGCTCGCGCTCCGCCTCGTCCTGCGCGACGCGCACGCTGTCGGCGTCGCGGCAGAGCTCCTTGACGTGCTCGAAGCGGGTCTCGCACTCGGCCTCGGAGCCGTCGAGCTCCACGACGAGCGCGGCGCCGGCGTCGATCGGATAGCCCGCGTTGGTGGCACCCTCGGCGGCGCGGATCGACAGGTTGTCCATCATCTCGATCGCGCCCGGGACGATCCCCTCGGACACGATCTTCGACACGACCTCGCCGGCGTGCACGGTCGAGTCGAAGAAGGCCACCAGCGTGCGGACCGCCTCGGGCTTCGGGATCACGCGCAGCCAGATCCTGGTCGCGATGCCGAGTGTGCCCTCCGAGCCCACGAACGCGCCCACGAGGTCGTAGCCCGGCTGGTCCAGCTCCGGGCCGCCGAGCGTGACCTCGGTGCCGTCCGGCAGCACCACCTCGAGGCCGGTCACGTAGTTGGTGGTGAACCCGTACTTGAAGCAGTGGGCGCCGCCCGAGTTCTCGGCCACGTTGCCGCCGATCGTGCAGACGATCTGGCTCGAGGGGTCGGGCGGGAAGAAATGCGTGGGCCCGACGGCCTGTGAGACCGCGATGTTCGTCACGCCCGGCTCGACGAGCACACGGCCGTTCGGCACGTCGACCTCGAGGATGCGCCGCAGCCGCGACAGCGCGATCAGGACGCCCTCCTCGACCGGCAGCGCGCCCCCGGACAGGCCGGACCCGGCGCCTCGAGCCACCCAAGGCGTCTCGGCCTCGTGGCAGGCGCGCACGACGGCGACCACCTCCTCCGCCGAGCCGGGCAGCACCACCGCCAGCGGCTTGGCGGCGTACTGCAGTAGCCCGTCCGACTCGTAGGTTGCGAGCTGCCGCTCGTGTGTGACGACGTGCTCGCTCCCGGCTATCTGCTTCAGCCGCTCCAGGAGCGAGCCGTCTGCCACTACACGACCATCCAGGCCAGCACCGCCGTCGATTGCAGGTATACGAGTGCGCACATCACCAGAATCAGGAGCAGGCTCCACTTGAGCACCTTACGGAACAGCTCGCCCTCCTGGCCGGCCATGCCGACCGCGGCCGCGCCGATCGCGAGGTTCTGTGGCGAGATCATCTTGCCGAGCACGCCGCCGGAGCTGTTCCCTGACGCCAGGAGCACCTGGTCGATGCCGGCGTCCTTCGCGGCCGTCACCTGAAGCGCTCCGAACAGCGCGTTCGAGGACGTGTCCGAGCCTGTGACGGCCACGCCAAGCCAGCCGATCAGCGGCGACAGGAAGGCGAAGAAGCCGCCCGCGCCCGCGGCCCAGAGGCCGAGCGTGATGGTCTGGCCGGACTGGTTCATCACGTACGCCAGCGCGAGGACGGCCATCACCGTGACGATCGCCCAGCGGAGGTTGGCCACGGTCGCACCCAGCACACGCAGCGCGCGCGCCGGGGAGACCCTGAGGACCGCCATCGTCAGAAGGCCCGATATGAGCAACAGGGTGCCCGCCGCGGGCAGCCAGTTGAAGTTGAACGTCTGGCTGCTCACGGCCTCGCCGTCCGGGGTCTGCACGTTCAGCCCGGGCCAGTCGAACGTCGTCGTCCACGGCGACTCGGCGAGCTTGTTCTTGATCGCCGGGATCTGAGCGATCGAGAGCACCGCGATGATGATCAGATAGGGCGCGTACGCGCGCAGGACGTCGGCCGTCCGGTCCGGGCGGGTTCCGTCCCGGCGTGCGATCTCGCGCTCCATCACCGGGTTGTGCACCGACGCCCCCGCCGCTGCCGGCCGGTCAAAGCGTCCCGTCGCCCGTGTGTCCTCCGCGATGAGCGGCTCACCCGGCGTCCAGACCCGGAGCAGGCCGACGATGCAGGCGGTCGCGAACAGCGACGCCACGATGTCGGTGACCTCGACCGAGATGAAGTTGGAGCACGCGAACTGGCCGAACGCGAACGCGAGGCCGCCGACCACGGCCACGGGCCATGCCTGGCGGATCCCGCGTGCCCCGTCGACCATCGCGATCAGGATCAGCGGCACGACGAGCGCGAGGAACGGGGTCTGGCGGCCGACCATCGCGCCGAGGTCGCCCTTGTCGAGCCCCGTGATCTCGGACAGCGTCACGATCGGGATCGCGATCGCGCCGAACGCAACGGGCGCGGTGTTCGCCACCAGTGCAAGCGAAGCGGCCTTGATTGGACGGAAGCCGAGGCCGATCAGCATCACCGAGCTGATCGCTACCGGCGTGCCGAAGCCCGCCAGTGCCTCCATCAGCGCGCCGAAGCAGAACGCGACAATCACGGCCTGAACGCGCTGGTCCTCCGAGATGGCGCCGAACGAGCGCCGGAGGACCGCGAAGTCCCCGGTCTCCACCGTCAGGTTGTAGATCCAGAGCGCCATGATCACGATCCACATGATCGGGAAGAACCCGAACACGGCGCCCTCGCTGGCGGACAGTGCCGTCTGGCCGGCCGGCATGCCGTAGACGACAAACGCCACGAGCATCGCCACGGCGAGCGAGATCAATGCGGCCCACTGGGCCTTCATCTTCACGCCGCCGAGCAGGACGAACAGCGTCACGACGGGCAGCACGGCGAAGATCGCCGTCAGGCCGAGCGAGTCCGAGACTGGGTTGAAGTCCTGGGTGTACACCGAAAACCTCCCTCGTTGCTCTGAAACGCGCGTTGCCCGCTGCGCCCATCCGGGAAACTCCTGAAAGGTGCGAATCGGCCTGTTCGTCACATGCCTCGGCGACACGCTCTATCCATCCGCGGGGCAGGCGGCCGTGCGGCTGCTGGAGCGGCTCGGCGTGGAGGTCGAGTTCCCGGAGGAGCAGACCTGCTGCGGCCAGATGCACTTGAACAGCGGGTATGCCGACGAGGGACTGGCGCTCGCGAGGCGATTGGCCGCGGTGTTCGAGGGCTACGAGGCGGTGGTGACCCCCTCCGCGTCCTGCGCGGGGATGGTGCGCGACCAGCTTGGCGCGGATGCGCTGCCGGTCTACGAGCTGTCCGAGTTCCTCGTGCGGGTCCTGGGCGTGGACGATGTGGGCGCGTACTACCCGCACAGGGTCACGTACCACCCGACGTGCCACTCGCTGCGGGCCCTGAGGGTGGGGGACGGGCCGCTGCGCCTGCTCTCCTCCGTGCGTGGGCTCGAGCTGGTCGAGCTGCCCGGCGCCCCCGAGTGCTGCGGGTTTGGTGGGACCTTCGCGGTGAAGAACGCGGACGTGTCGACGGCGATGCTGGCCGACAAGATGAAGAGCGTGCTCGAGACGCGCGCCGAAGTGGTCTGCGCCGTCGACTCGTCGTGCCTCATGCACATCGGCGGCGGGCTGGGCCGGGGGCGGACCGGGGTGCGGACGGTGCACCTCGCGGAGATCCTCGCCTCGACCGAGGACGCGCCGTGGCAGCCGTGAGCGGCTTTCAGGCCGCCGCCCGCGCCGCGCTGGGGGACAGCCAGCTGCGCGCGAACCTGGCGCGAGCGACCTCGACGATCCGCGACAAGCGCGCGCGGGTCGTGGACGAGCTGCCGGACTGGGAGGAGCTGCGGGCCGCCGGCGAGGGGATAAAGGACTCGGCGCTGCTGCGGCTGGACTCGATGCTCGAGCAGCTCGAGTCGTCGGTTCGGGCTGCGGGCGGTGCCGTCCACTGGGCGAAAAACGGCATCGAAGCGAGCTCGATCGTCGCCGGCATCGCACGGTCGCACTCGATCGACGAGGTCGTGAAGGTGAAGTCGATCGCCACAGACGAGATCGAGCTGAACGCCCAGCTCGCGGCCTCTGGCATACATGCGGTGGAGACGGACCTCGCCGAGCTGATCATCCAGCTCGACGACGACTTCCCCTCGCACATCCTCGTGCCGGCGATCCACCGCAACCGGGCGGAGATCCGTGAGATCTTCAGGCGCGAGCTGGGGCTGCGCGACCTGACCGACGACCCTGCGGCCCTGGCCGAGGCCGCCCGGCTCCACCTGCGCGCGAAGTTCCTGTCGGCTCGGATGGGGGTGAGCGGCGCGAACTTCGCGGTCGCCGAGACGGGCAGCATCTGCGTCTTCGAGTCGGAGGGCAACGGCCGGATGTGCACCACGCTCCCGGAGGTGCTCGTGACGGTTATGGGCATCGAGAAGGTGATCCCGAGCTGGCGCGACATGGAGGTCTTCCTGCAGCTGCTGCCGCGCTCGTCGACGGGCGAGCGGCTGAACCCGTACACGTCGGTGTGGAGCGGGATTGAGGCGCGAACGACCGGCGCCGAGGATGGGCCTCGCGAGTTCCATCTCGTCCTGCTCGACAACGGTCGCATCCACGCGCTTGCCGACGAGGTCGGACGGCAGGCGCTGCGCTGCATCCGCTGCAGCGCATGCCTGAACGTGTGCCCGGTGTACTCGCGGGTCGGAGGGCACGCCTACGGGTCGGTCTATCCGGGCCCGATCGGAGCGATCCTGACCCCGCAGTTGCGAGGGATCGAGGCGGCGCCATCGCTGCCGTACGCCTCCTCTCTGTGCGGCGCCTGCGGCGACGTCTGCCCGGTCAAGATCGAGATCCCGCGCCTCCTGACCCACCTGCGCGCCCGCGAGGTCGCGTCCCGCCGGCGCCTCGATCCGGAGAGGGTGACCATGAAGGCCCTCTTCCACACCTTCTCGACACGGGAGCGCTACGAGCGAGCACAGAAGGTCGCCCGGACGGCCGCCCGGCCATTCGCCCGCGGCCGGCCCACGATCCCCCGGGCGCCGGGCCCCCTGGCCGGCTGGACGATGTCACGCGACCTTCCCGTCCCGGCACCGGAGACGTTCCGCGAGTGGTGGCGCCGCACGCGCGGCCCCGCGGGAGCCTCGCGCGGAACCATGTCTGCGTTGACCGCGCATTACGCGGCAAACGCAGACACCGTTCCCGGCCGCGCGGGCAGCCAGGCCGCCGGAGCGGGCGGCGCGCCGGCTGGAAGCGGCGCCGCGCGGGCGGACATCCTTCGCCGCATCCGCGAAGCCCTTCGCGAGGCGACGCCGGGTGACGTCCCACGCGACTACCGCACCGAGGACGCACGGGGGCGTGACGAGCTCGTCGACCTGTTCGCCGACCGGGTCGCGGAGTACCGCGCGACGGTGCATCGGGTGGCCGAGGCCGAGGTCGGTGAGACCGTCGCGCGGATCGCGAAGCAGGCGGGCGCGGAGCGAATCGGAATTCCGGCGGATCTGCCGCAGGATTGGCGACCGGGCGGCGAGCAGGGCGTGGCCGGCACCGGCCAGACCGAGGGCACGCCGCTCTCAGTGCCCGAGCTCGTCGATGACGCCCCGCTCTCGTCGCCCGAGCTCGTCGAGGACGCCCCGCTCTCGGTGCCCGAGCTCGACGCGCTCGACGGCGCCCTCACCGGGTGCGCCGTCGCAATCGCCGAGGCCGGCGCGTTCGTGCTCGACGGAGGGCCGGGGCAGGGGAGGCGGGCGCTCAGTCTCGTTCCGGACCTGCACATCTGCGTCGTCCGCGAGGATCAGGTCGTGGGTCTCGTTCCCGAGGCGGTTGCGGTGCTGGAAACCTCGGTTGCATCGGGCGCGGCGCTCACGTTCGTGGCCGGTCCGTCGGCCACGTCCGACATCGAGCTCGACCGAGTCGAGGGGGTTCACGGCCCGCGGACCCTGCACGTGGTGATCGTGGCCTCCTGATGCGCACGGTCTATCTCGGCACCTCGGACTTCGCGGCCACGGTCCTGGACCGGCTCGCGGTCAGCCCGCATCGGCCGGATCTCGTGGTCACGCGCCCCGATTCCCGCCGCGGCCGTGGCCGGCGGCTCGCACCGCCGCCCGTGGCGGAGAACGCTCGCCTGCTCGGAATCGAGCTCTTCCAGCCCGAGAACGTGAACAGCGACGAGGCCCGCGCGCGGATCGCCGCGGCCACCCCCGAGGCGGTGGCCATCTGCGGCTACGGCGCGCTCATCAGGGAGCCGCTCCTATCCGAGCACGAGATGCTGAACGTGCACCCGTCGCTACTCCCGCGCTGGCGAGGCGCGGCGCCCATCGAGCGCGCCATCGAGGCGGGCGACGAGGAGACGGGCGTGACGATCATGCGCCCGACGGCGGAGCTCGACGCCGGGCCCATCGCGCTGGAGCGCGCGGAGGCGATCCGCCCCCAGGACGACTTCGGCTCGCTGTCCGAGCGGCTCGCGTCGCTGGGCGGCGAGCTTCTGGTCGAGGCGCTCGACCTCCCGCCCGCCTTCCGGGAGCAGGCGGACACCGGCGTCACCTACGCCGAGAAGATCGGGCCGGGGGATCGCCTGCTGGACCCCGAGCTGACCCCGGACATGCTCGAGCGCAGGGTCAGGGCGCTGCACCCGCACATCGGGGCCTACGTCGAGCTGCCCTGGGACGAGCGCCTGCGCGTGAATCGCGCCGCCGTCGCCGCGGGCGACGGCCTGCGGCCCGGACAGCTCGCCGTCTCGCACGGCCGCCTGCACTACGGCGCGGCCGGCGGGGCGCTCGAGCTGTCCGAGGTGCACCCTGCCGGGAGGCGGCCGATGGACGCCGAGGACTGGATCCGCGGGTACGCGGAGCGGCTGGCCGGATGACTCGCTAGCGTTTTCACTCCCCACCAGAGAGGACTTCTTGTCCGCTCCAACTGAAGAAAGAAGCACAACCGGTCCGGAGTGCCCATCCTGTGGCGAGCCGTGGCTGCGCGGCACCAACCTGCCAGGCCGTTATCGCTGTCTGCAGTGCCTGCACCGATTCGAGCTCCGCTCCGAGTGCCCGCACTGCGGCGCCCACTCCACGATCGCGCGGATGTCAGACACCGCCAACGTGATCTGCCGGAACTGCGGAGGATCGATGCTCCAGCCAATCTAAAGGGACTGTCCCTTTATGTTGTGGCCGGCTCGGTTACGGCCACCGGCGCCACCTCCACCGGAATCCCGTTCAGCACCGCGTTCCCGGACAGCGGCTCGACCTGCGCCTCGTCGGCCAGCACGTTGCTGTTGACGCCCGCGTGCGCCGACGCCACGCCCATGCGCACGCCGGCGGCGTCGTGCCCCCAGCCGTGCGGGATCGAGACGACGCCGGGCATGATCGCGTCGGTCACCTCGACGGGCGCCTCCACCGAGCCCGCGGCCGAGCGAACGCGAGCCTGCTCGCCGTCGGCGAGCCCGAGCCGCTCGGCGTCATCCGGGTGGATGTGGAGCGTGCAGCCGTCCTTGCCCTTCACGAGCGCGGGGAGGTTGTGCATCCACGAGTTGTTCGAGCGCAGCTGACGGCGGCCGATCAGGATCATGCCCCCGTTCCGCTCTCGCGCCATGGCGGCGCGCAGCCGCTCGATGTCCGCGACGATCGGCTCCGGCGCCAGCTCGATCTTCCCGGAGGGAGTGCGCAGGAGCTCGGGAACCCGAGGCGAGAGCGGCCCCAGGTCGATCCCGTGCGGACTCTGCTCGAGCAGCTCGAGCGTGAGGCCGTCGGGGTCCGATCCGAACGAGTCGCCGTACGGCCCGGTCCGGATCAGGAAGTCGAGCACTCGGTCGGGCCCGCGACGCGGCTCGAGCGCCTCCAGCAGCTCGGCCGGATCGCGCCCCTCGACGCGCGAGCCCTCCAGCCCGACCTCGCGCTGGATCAGCGTCTGGATCACCATGTCGTCGAAGGCGCCGACGTCCCCGTTGGGGCCCTGCCCGGCGATGATCCCCGCGAGGCGCATGTAGATCTCCCACTCCGCCGGCCCCTGGCGGTCGAACACCGCCGGTGAGTAGTTCGCGATGTTGCGCGTGGACAGCTGGTAGAAGGCCGCGTCGTAGTGCGACTTCTCGAGCGGCTCGGGCGCCGGGAGGATCACGTCCGCGTGCCGGGTCGTCTCGTTGACGTAGATGTCGATCGAGAGCATGAAGTCGAGCCCCTCGACGGCGCGCTCCAGCCGGCCGCTGTTGGGCGTCGAGACGAGCGGGTTGCCGGCGGCCGTGACCAGCGCCCGTACCTGGCCCTCGCCGGGCGTCTCGATCTCTTCGGCGAGAACGGAGACCGGCAGCTCGCCGAAGAACTCGGGCAACCCGCGCACGCGGCTCGTCCAGCGCCCGAAGCGCACCCCGCGCCCGCCGCCGCCCGGCCCCGACGAGTTCTTCTGCCCCACCGCCGCGCGCGGGAAGAGCGCGCCGCCCTCGCGGTCGAGGTTGCCCGTGAGCACGTTGAGCACGTCCACGAGCCAGCTCGCGTGCGTGCCGAACTCCTGCGTGCAGGTCCCTATGCGCGCGTACACGGCGGCGCGCTCGGCCGCCGCCAGCTCGCGCGCCATGCGGCGGATCTCGCCCGCCTCGATCCCGCACGCGTCCGCGACCGCCTCGGGCGTGAACTCGCCCACGAGCTCCCGCACCTCGTCGAGACCGTTCACGTGCTCGGCGAGCGCCCCGGCGTCGTCGAGCCCTTCCTCGACGATCGTGCACGCCATCGCCGCGAGCAGGAGCGCGTCCGTGCCCGGGCGGACGAAGTGGTGCTCGTCCGCCTCCTCCGCCGTGCGCGTGCGGCGCGGGTCGATCACGACGACCTTGCCGCCGCGCTCGCGGATCGAGCGCATGCGACCGCGCATGTTCGGCGCGGTGAGGAGGCTCCCGTTCGACACGAGCGGATTGGCGCCCAGCAGCAGGAGGTGGTCGCAGCGGTCGACGTCGGGGATGGGCACCGACAGCATCGCCCCGAACATGTAGCCCGCCGAGACCTGCTTCGGCATCTGGTCGACCGTTGACGCCGAGTAGAGGTTGTGTGTGCCGAGCACCCGCAGCCACGCCGGGCCGTGCGTGATGGCCGACAGGTTGTGCGCATTCGGGTTGCCGAGGTAGACGGCGACGGCGTTCCTGCCGTGCTCCGCGAGGATCGGCGACAGCCGCCTGTCGATCTCCTCGAAGGCCTGGTCCCAGCTCGCCTCGACGAGCTCGCCGTCGCGCCTTACCAGCGGGGTCGTCAGCCGGTCAGGGTCCTCGTGCAGCTGCTTGATCCCGTACGCCTTCGGGCAGATGAATCCCTGGCTGAAGACGTCATCCGCGTCGCCGCGCACCGACACGACCTTCCGTCCCTCGGTCTCGATCTCGAGACCGCACGTGGCTTCGCAGAAGGGACAGGTCCGGTAGTGCGTGGCCATGCGAGGACCCTACTCCCGCAACTCGATCCACAACGCACGCGAGGCGCACGTGAATGTCCCGGTCGAGTCGTACAGCGCGGCGGCTCCCCAGCGCTTCCGGCCGTCCTCGCCGAGCTTCCACGACAGGATCGTGTGCGGCTCGCCCACCTGAACCGGGCAACCGAGCCGCGCGGTCAAGCTGGCCAGCACGATCGCCGGCCCCGAGCTCCAGTTGCCCACGGGCGCGCTCGTCGGGCAGTCGAGCGCCGCCCACACGAGCTCCGGCCGCACCAGGCCGTCACCGTCCTCGAGCGAATCGTCCGGGGTCCACGGCGCGCCGAACAGGCCGTTACGGCCGGGCAGCGCCGCCGGGAAGATGCCCAGGCCGTCGGCACGCCCGGGCCCGCAGACGAGACAGGTCGGGAACGGGTGCCCGGCGGACCAGCGCTCGCGCCCCGCCTCCTGAGCTGCGAACACCTCATCCGCCGGCACCGGGTCCGGGACGTCGAGCAGCAGCTCGGCGGGCTTCCCCTCGGCCACCAGCGTCTCGCCGTCGTGCACCGACACGCGATCGTCCTGGCGCACCACCCGAAGCTCGGTGTCGAGCGGCGGCGGCGAGCGCAGCGACACCTCCGCCACATCGGCGCCCACGAGCTCCGCCACCCGTCCGCACGTGTACCCGCCATTCCCCGACTCAGGCGGCCCGTTGAAGAAGGCCGGGATGCTGAACCCGTCAGTCACGCACTGGCTGAAACGGAGTCGAGCGCCTCGCGGAGGTCGTCGACCGTCTGGAAGTCGAGGCCGAGCAGGTGATCGTGCCGGTAGCGGACGACCCCGTCCTCGTCCACGATGATCGCCGCCCGCTTCGTGCCCACCACGGGGGCGTGCGCCCCGTATGCCCTCGCGACCTTGCCGCCCTCGTCCGCCAGCAGCGGCACGTTCAATCCGTGCTCGGCCGTGAAGCTCTCGTGCGAGTCGACGCCCTGCGAGGAGATCCCGACGACGGTCGCGTCGAGCTGCCCGAACGCCTCGGCGTTGTCGCGGTACGAGCAGAACTGGCGCGTGCAGACCGGCGTGTTGTCGCCCGGATAGAAGAGGAGGATGACCCGCTCGCCGCGGTGGTCCGAGAGCTTGAAGCGGCCGCTCGTGCCGTCGAGGTCGAAGTCCGGCGCGGGGTCGCCGACGTTCGGATGCTTGGCCATGGGGAGAGGATGTCAGGCGCGGCTGTAGAGCGCATAGAGCGAGCCCGCCAACAGCGCCGCGGCGCCAATGAAGGCGACCTCCACCTGGAGCACCCGGTCGTCGAACTCGACCAGCAGCAGGAACAGCACGAACACCACGGCGCAGGCCGTCCAGCACGCCGCCGACTGTGGGGCGCGCTCGTGCGCGAGCAGCGCCTGGTTGAGGGTGGCCGCCGACAGGTAGAGGCCCATGCCGACCGACACCAGCACGAGCCCGCCCCGGCCGTAGTCGAAGCCGCCGCCGAACAGCAGGTCCATCAACTGCGGGCCGGCGACCAGCATCACGAGCGCCACGATTCCCGCGAAGCCCGCGATGGCCCGCAGCGTGACGTTGACGCTCCTGGCGAACGGGTCGCGCTCGCCACCCGCCCGCAGCCGCGTCAGGTGCGGGAGGATCGAGGTCTGAATCGCCTGGAAGAGCTGGAGCGGCGCCCGAGCGATCAGCAGCACGTTGAAGGTGAAGCCCGCGAGCGCCGCCCCGCCCGTGTCGGCCGTGGCCTTCACGAGCAATGGGCCCGCGTTCAGGAACGTCTGCTCGCAGAGCATCACGAGCAGCACGGCCGCGGCGAAGCCGGTGCCGCGCGCGAGGGTGAACTCCGGTGCGCGGGCCGCCGGCTCGTCGCGGGCGGCCGCGTCGAGCTGGTCTGGATTCACCTCGAAGCTGGGCGCGGCGACCCGGTCGCGGTCCCGCTGCCGGATCCTTGTCGCGAGTGCCGGCGGCACGACCGCCAGCGAGACGATCGGCGCCGCCGCCATTCCGAGCGCCACCGCTGACTGGCCCTCGGCGATCCCCACCGCGACGGCGAGCGCGAACAGGCAGCGCGAGGTCGCCTCCATGAGGACCAGCCCGCCGTAGAGCGGGAACAGGCGGTGGCCGGCGAGGTAGCCGCGCGCGAAGTAGCTCGCGGCGTACGCGAGCACACCCACGACAAGGATCCAGTAGAGCGTCGACGAGCCGGCGAACAGGTCGTCCTGGATCCGCCCCCGGAAGGCGAGCGCCACAACCACGAACAGGGCGGCCAGAGCGAGCTGGATCCGCGCCGCGACCCGCAGGTGCTCGTTGCCCTCGATGCCGCGCGCGTCGTGGTCGGCGATCGTCCTCGACAGCAGCTGCTCCACCGGCCGGTAGAGCACCGAGACCGTGATGAACATCGCCGACCAGAGCAGCGTGATGCGCCCGTACTCGTCCTCGGGCAGCACATGGCTGGCGATCGAGAAGTAGGCGAACGTTATGAGGCCGGTGGCCCCGATCCCCACCGTGAGGATCGCGGCGCCGCGGCCGTAGGAGGCCTGTCTAGACCCGGACAAGCAGCATGGTCCAGGGGAAGGGCGAGCGGGCCTCCTCCACCGCGCCGTAGCGCGAGAGCAGCGAGACGAACCCGCGCCTGGACCAGTGGTTCAGGTGGCCCGGCGTGTTGCCGAGGTCGCGCCAGTAGGCGCCGCGCGCCATGTTGAGCCCGCGCCAGAGCGGCTCGCGCGGCACCGAGACCAGAAGGTGGCTGCGGGCGACGCGCGCCATCTCCGCCAGCGTGGCCTCGGGCTCCGGCACGTGCTCGAGCACCTCGATGGCGGCGGCGAGGTCGAACTCGTCGTCAGCGAACGTGAGCCGTGTGGCCTCCTCGGCGCGGAACTCCAGGTTCGGGCGCTTGCGCTGCTCCCACTCGGCGCGCAGCTTCGGGTCGTCGAGGTCGATGCCGACCACACGGCGGTCGCCCAGCCGCTCCGCCCATTCGACCGTGAGCACGCCCTCGCCGCAGCCCACATCGAGCACGGACGAGGGCGCGGCGCGGTCCCAGAGCTCGTCGAGCGTCCCGTGGAAGCCGGCCATCAGCCGCCTCACCACCGGGTTCTGGGACCCGTACTTGTCGAAGGTGTTCCCTGTCGGGACCTCCGTCGCGGCCGCGCCGCTCACAGCTTGACCGTCTCCTTGCCGGTCGCGCGCCCGGCGCCGGCTCCAGTGGTGGGCTCCTGCCCGGTCGCGTGCGCGCCCGGCTCGTAGTGCGAGGGCTTGACCCCGAGGTGCAGCTCCACGCGCCGTATGCGCTCGAGCGCGCGTTGCTGGAGCACGCGCGTGCTGGCCAGGATGTCGGCCACCACTCCGAGCGCGGCGAGCTGGACAGCGACGATGAACAGCGTCGATCCCAGGATGAGCGACTGGATGTGCGAGCCCGGCTCGTCCGAGAAGAAGTAGAAGTACAGGAAGCGCCCCCAGATCACGGCGCCGACGACCGCGGCCACGGCTGCCGCGGCGAGGAACACCCGCAGTGGCTCGTACATCGCGTAGATGCGGAAGATCGAGACGCTGTTGCGCCGCACGTAGGCCGCGGTCGACGGGAACAGTCGCGACTCGCGCGTCTGCTCGTTGGTGCGGATGGGCACGTCGTCGACCGCGACGAGCATCTTTCCCGCCTGGATGATCGACTCGAGCGTGTAGGTGAACTTCGAGACCACCTGCATCTGGAGCGCGGCCTCGCGGTTGTAGGCGCGGAAGCCCGAGGTCGTGTCCGGGACGTTGGTGCCGGACGCGCGCCGCACCACGGCGCTCCCGAGCCGCTGGAGCCGCTTCTTGAGCGGCGAGAAGTGCTCGATCTGATCCGTCTCGCGGTTCCCGATCACCATGTCGGCCTCGCCGGCGAGGATCGGGCCCACCAGCTTCGGGATGTCGCCGCCGAAGTACTGGTTGTCCGCGTCGGTGTTGACGATGATGTCCGCGCCGAGCTTGAGCGAGGCGTCGAGCCCGGCCTGGAAGGCCGCCGCGAGGCCGCGGTTGTTCGTCAGCCGCACGATGTGGTCGACCCCGTGCTCGCGCGCGACCTCGACCGTGCGGTCGGTCGACCCGTCGTCGATGACGAGCCACTCGACGGCGTCGATGCCCTCGATCTGCCGCGGGAGGTCCGCGAGAGTCGCAGGAAGGGTCGTCTCCTCGTTGAAGCAGGGGATCTGGATGATGAGCTTCATGCGGCCCGGGTAGGGTAGTTGGAGGCCCGGTTGCAGGGCGGCATGCGAGCGGGCGGTGCCCGCGAGCACACCGCTTATTTCACACCCATTTCACAATCATCTGCTCTGCTAGCCTGCGCTGCCCTCTCAATCCCGAGACGTTCGGAGAGACCACGACAATGACCACCGTTCTCGCATACCTGGATCCCGGCAGCGGGAGCATGATCCTGCAGATCATCGCGGGTGGCCTCGCCGCCGTGGCCGTTACCGCCAAGCTGTACTGGAACCGCCTCCTCAGGTTCCTCCGGATCAAGAAGGACGAGCCGGAGACCGAGGCGGACACCGCGCGCAGCACCGACGCGGCTTAGCTACTTTTCCGCCGCGTGTCCACCTCGCACGCGCCCGCCGGCCTGGAGCCGGGCTCATTTCGTGACCCCGAGAGCAGGGTCTTCTATTCAGGCGATGAGGTCTTCCGCGCCCTCTCGCCCGACGGGCTGAGCGACTTCGAGGCGCTCGAGGCGAGCGGCCTGCTGGACGGCGAGCGGGTGGTGCGCACGGAGCGCGCCGACGGCGCCGCGGTCGCGGAGGGCCTGCTCGTCCACAAGCCCGCCGCCGTGCTGCGACACGAGCGCATCCCGTTCGTCTCCTACCCGTACGAGTGGACCTTCTCGATGCTCAAGGACGCGGCGCTGCTGCAGCTCGACCTGCTGCTGGCGGCGCTGGACCACGACATGGTCCTGAAGGACTCGACGCCCTACAACGTCCAATTCAAGGGCGCCCGCCCGACCTTCGTGGACGTGGGCTCGTTCGAGCGCATGCGCGAGGGCGAGCCCTGGGTCGGCTACCGCCAGTTCTGCATGCTCTACCTGTACCCGCTCCTGCTCCAGTCGGCGAAGGGCGTGCCCTTCCATCCGTGGCTGCGTGGCTCGATCGACGGCATCACGCCGCCGCAGATGCGCCGCCTCATGTCGTTCCGCGACCGCTTCCGCAAGGGCGTGTTCACGAACGTCTTCCTGCACGCCCGCCTCGAGGAGCGCTACGCCGACCGCCCGCAGCAGGTGAAGGACGAGGTCAGGCGCGTCTTCAAGAAGGAGCTGTTCGTCGCGAACGTGCGGAAGATGCGCAAGCTCGTGGAGCGGCTCGACTGGAGCCCGCCGGAGGGCGTCTGGACCGCCTACGGCGAGCGGAACAGCTACACGGACGACGACGCCCGCAGGAAGGACGAGTTCGTCCGCGAGGTCGCGAAGGGCCGCGACTGGAAGCTCGTCTGGGACATCGGCTGCAACAACGGCCGCTACTCCCGCATCGCAGCGGAGGGCGCGAAGACCGTCATCGCCGTGGACGCCGACCAGGGCCCGGTCGAGCTTCTCTACCGCGACCTGCGCGACGAGGGCAACGAGCAGATCCTCCCGCTCACCATGAACCTGGCCGACCCGTCGCCCGGGCTCGGCTGGCGAGGCCTCGAGCGGCGGTCGATGCCGGACCGCGGCAAGCCGGACCTCGTGCTGGCGCTGGCGCTCGTGCACCACGTGGCCATCAGCGCCAACGTCCCGGTCAAGGAGTTCATCGACTGGCTTCGGTCGCTCGGCAGCGCGCTCGTCATCGAGTTCCCCACGCGTGAGGACCCGATGGTGAAGAAGCTGCTCGCGCCGAAGCGCGACGGATTGCACCCCGACTACGAGCTGGACTTCTTCGAGCGCACGCTGAACGACGCGTTCGAGGTCGAGCGCTCCGAGCGGCTCGAGTCCGGCACGCGGGTGCTCTACCACGCGCGTCCCAAGAGCTAATGACCAAAGAGGGGGCGAAGGGCGCCGCTTGGGCCTATCTCAACCTGGCCGTCCTCTGGGCGTTCGCCGTCGCTCAGCCGCTGTTCGACCTGCTGAAGGACAACCCGGAGTTCTTCGCCGCTCGCGGCTCGAGCGGCTTCGACATCATCAGCTTCTCCGTCCTCCTGGTGGTGTTGCCGCCGGCGCTCCTCCTCGGGATCGAGCTGTTGCTCGGCCTGATCGGGGCGGACGTGAGGAGGGTGGCGCACGTCGTCTTCCTCGGCGCGCTGGTCGTGTTGATCGCGGCGCAGGCCCTTAAGAAGGCAATCGACGCCTCCGACGCGGTCTTGATCGTCCTGTCGGTGCTGATCGGCGCCGGCGCCGCCGTGCTGTGGGCGCGCGCCGAGCCCGTGCGCTCGTTCCTGAACATCCTGTCGCCGGTGCCGCTCGTCTTCCTGCTGCTGTTCCTCTTCAGCGGGCAGATCTCCGAGCTGGCGTTCCCGAGCGAGGCCTCGGCACGCTC
>Ga0105249_10002559_pt1 | contig 15742 bp, 17 predicted proteins | sample KBSS44metaG_FD_81522 | JGI IMG/M metagenome (GOLD analysis project Ga0105249, IMG submission 81522) | Switchgrass rhizosphere microbial communities from Kellogg Biological Station, Michigan, USA - KBS S4-4 metaG | ecosystem: Host-associated > Plants > Roots > Rhizosphere > Soil | place...
AAAAATAATTTTTGGTATTTATTACCCCGGCTGTTGTATTACGGCTGCAATATTTTATATTGTATCCTGTGCACTTTTACAACTGCCAACATATAGTTAGCCTGTTGCCCCGATTTTCCTTATGAATTCAAGTCAGATTTACCTGCTTATTTAAAAACTTATGAGAAAAATACTTTTAGCCTCATTCATTGCGACTGCCTTATTTGCCTGCAGGCAACCGGCTGCGTACGATACCATCATCCGCAACGGCCTGGTCTACGATGGCAATGGCGCTGAGCCTTACAAAGCAGATATCGCCGTTAATGCCGACACCATTGCTTTTATTGGCGATCTTTCAAATGCCAAAGCAAAAAATGAAACCGATGCAAAGGGGCTGGCGGTGGCGCCGGGCTTTATTAATATGATGGGACATTCTGAAGAATCGCTTTTCCAGGATGGCAGATCGCAAAGTGATATCAGACAGGGCGTAACAACAGAGATATTTACAGAGTCCAGCTTTGGTCCGTTAAACAGCACCATGAAGAAACAATTACAAAACGGCCAGGGCGATATTAAATACACCGTGGACTGGAGCACATTGGGCCAATACATGAACACCCTGGAAAAGAAAGGCATTTCCTGCAATATTGCTTCGTTTGTTGGTACGGGCGCTGTACGCCAGTATGTAGTTGGCGAAGACAATAAGGCACCTACCCCCACCCAGCTAGACAGTATGAAATTATTGGTAGACCAGGCAATGGAGCAGGGAGCGCTGGGTGTAACCAATGCACTAATTTACCCGGTAGATTTTTTTGCAAAAACAGATGAACTGGTTGCATTATCAAAAGAGGCGGCAAAATACGGCGGTACCTACAGCAGTCATATGCGCAGCGAAGGAAACAAACTGTATGAAGCAGTGGAAGAGTTAATCAGCATTTCAAAAGAAGCCCATATTCCCGCAGAAATCTTTCATTTAAAGGCGGCCGGCAAAAATAACTGGGGTAAAATGGACAGCGTTATCAGGCGGGTAGAACGAGCCAGGAAAGAAGGCCTGGATATTACGGCCGACATGTACGCCTATACGGCAGGCGCCACCGGGCTAACCTCTTCCTTTCCACCCTCTTTACAGGACGGGGGATTTGGAAAATTATGGCAGCGGCTACACGATCCCGTTATAAGAAAACAAATGGCAAAAGCAATGAATACAGATGCGGCTGACTGGGAAAATTTATACTATGGCTCCGGCGGTGCCGCACACGTTTTATTACTCAGCTTTAAACAGGATTCGCTAAAAAAATTTACCGGCAAAACATTGCAGGAAGTAGCCACTATCCGCAAACAACCAACAGAGGAAACCGCGATGGATTTGATAATACAGGACAGCACAAGAATCGGTGTTGCCTATTTTATGATAAACGAGGAAAATATAAAAAAGCAGGTAGGATTGCCCTGGGTTAGTTTTGGCAGCGATGAGGCATCTTATACCGCCGGAGGTGTTTTTCTGAAATCAAATGCACACCCGCGTGCTTACGGAAATTTTGCCCGCGTGCTGGGTAAATACAGCCGCGATGAAAATGCGCTTTCATTAAGAGATGCCATAAGAAAATTAGCCAACCTGCCTGCCAGGCATTTAAAACTGCTGAAAAGAGGTGAAATAAAAACTGGCTATTATGCAGACCTCGTTATTTTTGATCCTGCAAAAATAGCCGACCATGCCACTTATGATAAACCCCACCAGTATGCCACCGGCATGCTGGACGTATTTGTAAATGGCGTGCAGGTATTAAAAGATGGCGAACACACAAATGCTGTACCAGGCAGGTTTGTGAAAGGACCTGGTTTTAAAACGAATTAATAATTGGAAATGAGCATTACGATTAGAAAAGCCGGCAAAGACGATTGCCCCAGGTTGCTGGAACTGGTAACCGAACTGGCTGTTTATGAAAAAGCGCCGCAGGAAGTAACCGTTACCCTGGATCATTTTATTGACAGTGGCTTTGGAGCAAACCCTGTATGGTGGGCACTTGTAGCCGAAGCTGACGGCAGGGTGGAAGGTTTTGCGCTATACTACATCCGTTATTCCACCTGGAAAGGGCAAAGGATGTACCTGGAGGACATTATAGTAACTGAAAAAATGCGCGGCAAGGGCCTGGGCAAATTATTGTTCGATGCGCTGATTGCAGAGGCGAAAGAGAAAAAATTTAACGGTATTGTGTGGCAGGTACTTGACTGGAATGAACCCGCTATTAATTTTTATAAAAAATATTATAATGCAACCCTGGATGGGGAATGGTTCAATTGTTCTATCAATGTATAAGAATTGCTGATTTTGGGATTGAGTGATTTTGGGATTTCTTTTGACGCCGCATATAAGCAAATCACAAAATCGCTCAATCTCAAAATCTCCAAATACCGAAATGGTTTAATTAATTCCCTCTGTCTGCATCGATTTATCAATTTTTAATACAAGCCCCTGCAGCACTTTACCGGGCCCCACTTCTGTAAATTTAGAAGCACCATCTTTTATCATTGCCTTTACGCTCTGTGTCCATCGTACAGCACCTGTGAGCTGGTCAATCAGGTTTTGTTTTATTTCTTCCCTGTCGTATACCGCTTTGGCAACCACATTCTGGTACACATGCGCGGTGGGCTGATGGAAAGTTGTTTTTTCTATAGCTGCTTTTAATTCTTTTTTTGCAGGTTCCATTAAAGGAGAATGAAATGCGCCACCAACGGGTAATACAAGTGCCCTTTTTGCCCCTGCCGCCTTCATGCGTTCGCAGGCAATGTCAATACCCTTAATGCTGCCGCTTATAACCAGTTGGCCGGGGCAGTTATAATTAGCCGGAACCACAATTTCACCTGTTTCATCCTGTACCTGGGCACATATCTCTTCTACTTTTTCATCTGCCAGCGAAAGTACCGCCGCCATAGTAGAGGGGGTAGCCTCGCAGGCCTTCTGCATAGCGGTAGCCCGTATACTTACCAACCGCAATCCGTCTTCAAAGCTTAATGTTCCGTTGGCAACCAGGGCAGAAAATTCTCCCAGTGAATGACCGGCCACCATATCTGGTTTGGCCGACTCAATACTTTTATAGGCAATTACGGAATGCAAAAAAACCGCCGGCTGTGTTACACTGGTTTGCTTCAGATCTTCATCTGTTCCGGTAAACATGATATCTGAAATACGAAACTTCAAAATTTCATTTGCCTGTTCAAATAATTTTTTAGCAAATGCACTGTTGTCATAATGTTCTTTGCCCATACCCGCAAACTGCGAACCCTGGCCGGGGAATACAAAAGCATGTTTCATGTAATCAGATTGATGCACCAAATATAAAAGGTTTATCTGAAGCAAATAAAACTTTCAGATAAACCTTTGCTGAAATAAAAACACTTAGTGAAGATGAGAACCTATCAGGCGTATAAATTCACTCCTTGTTTCGTTTTTATGAAATTCTCCGCAAAAGGCCGATGTGGTAGTAACAGAATTTTGCTTTTGCACACCGCGCATCATCATACACAAATGAGAAGCTTCTATTACCACCGCTACACCCAGCGGATTTAAGGTATCCCGGATTACCTCCATAATTTGGTGGGTTAATCTTTCCTGCACCTGTAACCGCCTGGAATACACATCCACCACGCGTGCTATTTTGCTGAGACCCGTAATATAGCCGTTGGGAATGTATGCCACATGCGCCTTGCCGTAAAATGGCAACATGTGATGTTCACACATACTGTACAATTCTATGTCTTTCACGATTATCATTTCGCTTATCTCCTCGTGAAATTTGGCTGAATCAAGTATTGCCTTTGCATCCGCGTTATATCCCTGTGTTAAAAACTGCATAGCTTTGGCTACGCGTTCCGGCGTTTTCTGCAACCCCTCTCTTTCAGCATCTTCACCCAGCAGGCTAAGGGTTTCTTTATAATTTTCAACCAGTTTTAAAGTAACTGCTTCATCGTATTTATCAATCTTTTGATATGGCATAGTATTATTTTATTATAATTGCGTTTTATTGAACATAACCAGCCTTATTATTTCAAACCGGGTACTCCACAAAATTTCTTTCCGTTTCATATAATCTTACCTGCAGACCATTAACGGGGTTTATATGCGGGCGCAACAAGTTATAAATAACAATGGCAATATTTTCAGCTGTTGGATTAACCGTCTTAAACTCTTCTGTATCCAGGTTAAGGTTTTTATGATCAAATTTCGCCAGCACCTTCTCCTGTATCAAATCGCTGAGCACTTTTAAGTCCATCACAAAACCTGTAAAAGGGTCCGGTTCTCCTGTTAGTTTCACCACCAACTCATAGTTATGTCCGTGATAATTGGGTAAATTGCATTTGCCAAAAACAAGTTTATTTTTTTCCGCATCCCAATCGGGGTTATTTAAACGATGGGCTGCGTTAAAATGCTCTTTGCGATAAACCGCCACTTTATTACTCATGGTATTTCCGGATAAAAATGATGATTGAAATTACAGCCAGGCACTGTGGCAAAAGTGTGCTGCTCAAGTGGCCTGGTTAAAAGAAACAAAATCGACCGCAAATTCAATTTACACGAAAGTCTGCTTATTTCGCCAACAAAACTGTCCGCAATGCTACATAATTACAGTAAGCCGGGCGAAAAGTTCGTCTGTGCTGCAATAAATACCTGAAAACAGTCGCACGGCCCTGTCCAACCAATCCGGCTGGCCTGCTTTATTCCCCGAAATATTCTACATAAATCCGGGGTGTTTCATATAATTTAATGCAATGAAGTTTAACCGACGGGGGAAGTTGTGGAACCAACTGGTTCCATATGCCAATGGCCAGGTTTTCTGTAGAACACATTTTGCCGCTTAGGAATGGCACGTCCATATTGAGGTTTTTATGATCCAGCAATTCCAGCACATGCTCTTTTATAATTACGCTTAATTTTTTTACATCGAATAAAAAACCGGTATCAGCATCCGGAACGCCCCTGATAGTTACATATAATTCATAATTGTGCCCATGCCAGTTTTCATTGGCGCATTTACCAAAAACCATTTCATTCTTTTCTTTGCTCCAGGCCGGATTGAATAATTTATGTGCCGCATTAAAATGTTCCACTCTTGTGAGATACACCATTTCTTATAAAAATTTCCGCAAAGTTAGCAATTTGAATTTTAACCACAGCGACGCAGAACGTACGGCGGCACAGCCCTGATTCAAACACAGATTACTGAAAAACAACTGATAAATGCCGGTATGCCGCTGGTTTAAAAGTTTCAAATGTGCCTGCAAAAATCTTTCTCCAATTCCAACATTTAAAAAGTCGCGGAGCGCTGCATCTTTATGCCGCTGTGGTTCAATCCAATACACGACATTTGCATTTTATCAATCCCGGATTTGCAATGAATTATTTACTGATAGCGGCTACCACAAAAGAAATAGAGCCATTCCTGGCATGGCTAAACGCCCAACCTGCCGGTAAAAAAAACAATTTACCCGATGTGCTGATCACAGGTATTGGCCTTACTGCCACTGCTTATCACCTTACCCGGCAATTACAGCTTAAAAAATATGATTTGGTACTGCAAACAGGTGTAGCAGGCTGCTTTGATAAAAAACTTTCGCTGGGTTCTGTTGTTGTTGTTAAAAAAGACGCTATCGCAGACCAGAGCGTGATTGAACTAAAGCAGCTAAAAACATTATTTGATCTGAAACTGGTACCTGCCGATCAGTTTCCGTATACAAAAACCTGGCTGGTAAATCCCTATACTGATTTAATAAAAAAAACAAAACTTAAACAGGTAAAGGGGATATCAGTAAATGAGATAACCACCAGCAAACAAAAAATGGCGTTTTACGAAGCAAATTTTAACGCAGTGACCGAATCCATGGAAGGTGCGGCATTGCATTACACCTGCCTGATGGAAGGTGTTCCTTTTTTGCAGATAAGAAGCATGTCGAATTATATAGGCGAAAGAAATAAAAAGAACTGGAACATGAAGGAGTCCATTGTAAACCTGAATAAAGCACTGATTAATTTGGTACAAAATTTATGAAACTGACTATAGGTTTTTCCCCCTGCCCCAATGATACTTTTATATTTGATGCGCTGATCAATAAAAAAATTGACACCGGCGATCTTTCATTTGAAGCCGTACTGGAAGATGTACAAACACTGAACAATTACGCAAGGGCAGGCAGGCTTGACATTAGCAAAATAAGCTACGGCGTGTTGCCACTGGTGCTGGGGGAATACATTGTGCTTACTGCAGGCGGCGCACTGGGCAAGGGTGTTGGCCCTTTACTCATTTCAAAAAATGATATTGCCGTTACAGAAAATATAAATGACAAAACAATAGTGATACCCGGAGAAAATACAACGGCCCATATGTTATTTTCGCTGGCCTATCCAAAGGCACAACAAAAAAAATTTATTATTTTTTCGGATATTGAAGAAGCTGTAATAAACGGCAGGGCCGACCTGGGCGTTATTATACACGAGAACAGGTTTACTTATCAGCAGAAAGGACTTAAAAAAGTGATTGACCTGGGCGAATACTGGGAAAAGCAAACGCAGTACCCCATTCCATTGGGTGGCATTGTAATGAAAAGAAGTTTTAGCACCGCGCTTCAAAAAAAAGCAGATGCGCTAATACGCAAAAGCGTGGAATATGCCTTTGCCAATTATCCAATACTTGCCGGCTATGTAAAGCAGCATTCACAGGAAATGGAAGAAAAAGTAATGCGCCAGCATATCGATTTATATGTAAATGATTACAGTATTGACCTGGCGGAAGAAGGTAAGGAGGCAGTGCGACAATTATTGACCGTGTATCAACAGGTAAACCCGGCAATAACACCACCTGTGCAGGAAAATTTATTTGTCGGATAAATAAGGCAGCGTTACGCCTGCAGCATGATTTTATCCGTACCTGCAACAAGAATGGTATTGCCAATCATTCATTTCTTCAGGGCCCTGCCGTATATTTCAATGCATCGCTTTCGTGCAAAATCATGATCAACCATGGGCAAAGGATACTCAAACCCATCTAGTTCGGGTATCCATTTCCGGATATATTTCAGCTCTTTATCAAATTTTTCCGTTTGCCTTGCGGGACTAAATATCCGGAAATAGGGTGCTGCATCGCAGCCGCTGCCCGCCGCCCACTGCCATCCCCCGTTATTGGCGGCCAGGTCATAGTCTAACAATTTCTCTGCAAAATAAGCTTCGCCCCGGCGCCAGTCAATGAGAAGGTGCTTGGTTAGAAAAGAGGCGGTGATCATTCTTACCCGGTTATGCATAAATCCCGTTTCATTCAGCTCGCGCATCCCTGCATCTACAATCGGATAGCCCGTCATTCCGCAGCACCAGCGTTGAAATTCTTCTTCATTATTTCGCCATTGTATCAAATCATATTCGGGTTTAAAGGCCCTGCCACTGCCTACCTGCGGAAAATGCCACAATATCATGTGATAGAAATCGCGCCAGATAAGTTCATTTAAAAACGCAGTATTTAAGGAAGCTGCTTTTGCCGCCAGCTTTCTTATACTGAGGGTTCCAAAACGCAGGTGTATTCCCAATTTCGATGTGCCATGAATGGCCGGATAATCCCTTTGCTCGCCATATTTTTTAATCAACCCCGTATCCGGGCTGCACGAAGGAAAAGCTTTATTAACTGGCTCAAATCCCATGTTTTTGAGCGAAGGAATTTTTAGCGGGTCCTGTTTGAATAAATTGGCCGAATATTTTTTTATGGGGTAACTTTTCAGGCAGAAACCGGTTAATGCAGCTTTCCACCGACGGCTATAAGCAGTAAAAACAGTGTAAGGTTTACCATCATCTTTTACAATTTCTGCCTTTTCGAAAATAACATGGTCCTTATAACTTTGAAAAGATGCACCGTGCCGGCTTAATAGTTTTTCTACTGCGGCATCCCGTTCACAGGCATAGGGCTCGTAGTCTGTATTCGTAAAAACTTTTTCAATGTTGTATTTCTTCAATAATTGCGTATACACCTCAACAGGATATCCATAATATACTTCTATTGAGGAGCCCATAGCGGCCAATTGCTCCTGCATTGCTTTCAGGGTGCCATGAATAAATGCAACCCGGCGATCTGTTTTGGGAAGTTCATCCAGTATATTCCTGTCGAAAATAAAAACAGGTAAGACAGGCTTGTTGCCTTTTAGTGCATGGTACAGGGCAGCATTGTCTTCCAGCCGAAGATCTCTTCTGAACCAGCAAATATTTACTGTTTGCATGCCTGATTGCTTTGTGGCTTAAAGGCTCAATAACAACAGGCAGCAAAAAAATGTTTAATATTAAGCTGTCATTTTTTAAACAATTTGCTGAATACAGCTTTTGTAATCTGGTTGGAATACCTGGCTGCCCCGCATTGGCCAACCCACCGGATACCCTTGATAGCATTGGTTAAAAAAACCTCGTCCGCAACCAGCAGATCTTCTTCGCTAATCGTTTTCTCCTGTATGGAAAAGTTGTTAACTGGCAGGCGCTCCAGCAAAAATCTTCTCATAATACCTGCTATACATCCTTCCTGCAATGGGCAGGTGCATATGGTCCCATTTTTAACAACAAAGATGTTGGCAATTGTGGCGTCACATACACGTTCTGCAGTATTCAGCACAAAAGCATCATCCCAGCGTTCTTTTTTTGCCTGCAGCGCCGCCATTAAATAAGGCAGATAGTTGTTGGTTTTAAGGTTCGAGAAACTATCCATTGATTTTTTGGCGTTGCGGTAAATACCCGCTACCAGGCCGTTTTCATTCAATTCAAATCCATTACCGGGCAATGACCAGGTTTGTATAATACAATGGGGAAAATGGTCTTGTGGATCGTAGGGGCCGCCATTTCCCCTGAAAACAGTTATTCGCACCCTGGCGCTCGTGTGCTGATTCTTTTTGGCCAGTTTCATTATCTGGCCTGCCAGATAGCCAGGGGTAAAATATGCCGGTAAATCAAACCAAAGTAGCTTCAGTCCATCAAAGAGCCGTTCCATATGCCAGTCGGCCAGCTGGACTTTTCCATCGCAATACCTGAGTGTTTCAAACAATCCATCACCATAACGCAGCCCGCGGTTGCTGGCCCCCACCAGCGATGTCTCACTTTTATAAAACCTGTCATTATATAATAAAAAATCGTTCATAGCCCCTGGAAATAGAACAGTCCCGGCCAATTCATTGCCGGGACTGCTGGTTAATTATATGGAAGGCGGCTAAGCTCCTTCTTCCAGCAATTTGTTTTTTACAGCGTACATTACCAGGCCAGCCATGCTTTTAGCACCTGTTTTGGTTTTCAGCTTGTCACGTATTGCTTCCACCGTGCGGGGGCTGATATCAACAATGTCGGCTATTTCTTTGGTCGTTTTTTCTTCACACATCAGCTTAAGAATGCGCAATTCCTTGTCGTTTAACTGTACATCATCGGGGGTATGGTCTACCTTTTTGGTGCGCAGGCCGGAAAGAAGCGCCTTATTGGTAAGCTCATTAAAATAAAATTCCTGTTCAAAACAGGTTTTAATGGCCTGATAGATGGTTTCGCTATCAGAATTTTTGGTAAGATAAGAATTAGCGCCTACTTCCATGAGTTTTGAGATCATTGAATGATCGTTGTGCATGGAAAGTATAATTACTTTTATATCCGGGTACAGTTTCCTGATTTCGGGCAGGGTGGTTACTCCGTCCATCAGGGGCATCTGGATATCCAGTAATATTACATCGGGCTCAATATGTTTTAAAAGGTTGAGTAATTGCATACCATTATCGGCTTCTGCAATCATCTCAATATCTTTACGAACAGCCAATGCGGTTTTTACGCCCGCACGGAAAAGTGCGTGGTCATCCGCAATGGCTACTTTGATGGGTCTGGAGGGGTCGTACTGTTTCATAAGGTATTATTTGCGACTTTAAAAAGGCAACTGATTTTGAAAGCTCTGGTGTAAAATGAATAAAAATCTGCCATATTTACCATAGTATAAGTACGAAATTATGACATTTCGGAATATACCAATTAACGATTATATAAAGTATTTTTCCGAAAATGGGAATCGTATAATAATCAGACCTAAATAGTTGATTTACTATTGAACCAGTAAATACCGAATAATTAAAAAAGGGTGGATATGCTCTTGTCCACATAGTTATTCACATGTAGATTTGTTCTCAAGTTGATTGACGGGGATTAGCAACCTCACAAGACCATCCAATGTCCTGAAATAACCGTCCAGTAAATTTGTTCAATATCCAATGAATGCCGGCGAAGTCCAATGTCAATCAACTTACTTTTTCCAATCCAGTCCCTACGAACGCCAAAAAACAATATCCAAAAAAGGTAACGGTCCGCGCTACTTTGAAAAACCAGCTGTTGCCGGTCACTAAGACCACTGAAGTTAACGAATTTTTTGTTCCCAATTCCTTTGAAAGACAGAGAGGAAAATGATTTCCAAGACACCTGTCCCGTTTTTAAAAACGTGCGTAAGAAACTGAAGTATTCCTAGAAAAACCTTATCCTACTTTGCAGCTCTTTTATCATCATATTTACCTGCTTTTTCAGAGCAATGAAAAAATGAAGTAGCGAAGGCCGCACGCCTGCAAAGGCCGGCTGCTTTCTGGGTTTACTTAAGCATTGCCCAAAAAAGCAGTTTTTTTTGCCCTTTACCGAATCAATTTCGCCTTGTTCCGGATAAAATATTACCATATTAATACCCCTGCAATCAGCATTGCCACAAATAAAATGGGTAAGAGATCTTCGTCTCTTACCCATGCAAAACTCTCACATCATCACTAAAACGGTAAGCATCAGGCAAATGGAAATTACCCCCATGCGAGATTGCGCATTAACTAAAGATAAGGTTTAATGGCAATACCATTTATGTTCGAAATTAAATAAGTGGCAAAATCTGCAATGAGAAAAACAGCTGAAAAAAAATGTTTTTTTAACAATAGTTTATACCCAAAAAACAACGCCATTAATTACTATTATTTCTTATACAACAATAAAAACAAGATATATATTTAAAAGATAAATTGTATCTGTTGATTTATTAACTCATATCTGCAATTAACAACATCTGATACCCGTTGTGTTTTCAACATTATTTTGTGGTGGTTAAATCATTAAAATAAACTGAATCGGGTTTATCTTGCTTATAAATCTTCGGGGCAAAATGACGTTATTAAAACATTGCTACATATACATGCCTGGCAGCTCATTAATGTATAAAAAACGTCATAATAACCTTAGTCGTTTGTTTGTCTATCCGTTTTCTTCCTCTTTGCAAAGTACCGTTTCTATGTTCATTTTTGATTCGCCGGGGCTTTCAACCCGAAAGAATATTGAATCCCGATCCATACATTTCCTTAGTCTTACAGCGTTTGTCTGCGTATATCTTCTTTATTTATTTCAGTTATTCGCAAATCCACCAACGTCATATTTACCAGGCGGGCCATCGGGTTGCTTTAATACCGGTATATTAATCTATCTCATCCTTACATCCCGTCTTTTCATGATCATTATTTATGTACCCGGGCAATGCAGGAGTTGACAGACGACATCAATTTTAGAGGATATTGTATCGTTTTTTCTTTCTTATAAAACGTTTTTATGCAAATCCAAAACAGCGATATAGCTTTACTGATTGTAATATCAACACTTATACTTTTATTTCTGTTGTCTTTTATAATTGCCATCCTTTTTTTATACCAGAAAAAAAACGTGTTGTATTTTAACCAACTGGGAAATCTTAAAAATACCCATGAAAAAAATCTTTTGCAAACCCAGCTGGAAATACAGGAACAAACTTTCCAGGATATAGCCAGGGATATCCATGATAATATAGGATTGTCACTTACACTGGCCAAACTGCAATTGAATACCATCGATTATTCCGACCCGTTGAAAATCCAGGAACATGTTAACTCATCAGTAGATTTAATTGGGAAATCAATTAATGATCTCAGCGATATTTCAAAAAGCTTTAATTCAGAAGCCATCAAAGCCAATGGCTTGTACAATACACTGAAAATTGAATCTGAAAAAATCAACCGTTCGGGTAAACACCGGGTAGAGTTTATGGAAAAAGGGAATATAGTTTTTCTCGATGCCAACAAAGAACTTATATTATACCGGATAGCCCAGGAAGCCTTAAACAATGTGTTGAAACATGCCGATGCATCCCGCATATGGATAAAACTAATTTATGACACTACCCATATCAGCCTCTCTATCGCAGATAACGGAAATGGATTCGACAAAGATCAGGTTGAGACATACAGATCCGGCAAGGTGCATACGGGCCTCAACAATATACGCAACCGTACAAAAACATTAAATGGATCGGTTGCGATTACCAGCAATCCCGGCAAGGGAACATCTATTTGTATTACAGCCCCCTATTAAACAAATTATGGAACAAGAAAACAACATTATAAAAATTGGCCTGGCCGATGACCATGTGTTATTGCGAAATGCACTGGCAAAACTGATTGGCGGGTTTGATAGCTGCAAAGTTGTCCTGGAAGCCGACAATGGAAAGGATTTAGCAGCGCAAATAAAGGCCAGCGATTTACCAGATGTAATTCTGCTTGATCTAAATATGCCCTGCATGGATGGATTTGAAACAGCCACCTGGTTATACATCAATTATCCGTCTATTCATATACTTATGCTTACCATGTACGACAGTGACCAGGCCCTGATACGTCTTTTACAAGCCGGTGTAAGGGGGTTTATAAAAAAAGATACCCATCCTTCTGAATTGTATTTTGCCATACGCTCTGTAATGCAGTCGGGGTTTTATTATTCGCAGCAGGTCTCTGGCAAACTGGCCAATCTTGTAAGAAACAGCAATGGCAATATAATGGCGCTGGAAAAAGCGATGTTGTCGGCGCAGGAAATATTTTTTTTGAAACTGGCGTCCAGCGATATGACATATAAGGAAATTGCCATGTTAATGAAACTTAATCCCCGGGCTGTAGACAGCCTGCGGGATAACCTTTTTGAAAAACTGGAAGTAAAAAGCCGGGTAGGGCTTGCCATGTATGCCATAAGACAGGGCGTGGTGGCTTTATGAATATTGCCACCCGATGAAAATATGGTGTTGATTGTTAGTCTATCAGTTTGTTGCGCATGCCATACATAATCAGCCCGGCAATGGTTTTAGCGCCAACCTTGGTCTTCATGTTTTGGCGGATGGTTTCCACAGTTCTTGGGCTAAGAAAAACCTCTTTGGAAATCTCTTCGGTAGTTTTATCCTCGGCCAGCAACTTCAAAATGCGCACTTCTTTTTCAGAGAATTTTACGGGGTTGGGGTAAAACTGCCTGACCTGCCGCTTGGTTTGCAGTTTTGACAGTACCGCTTTATTGACCAGTTCATTAAAATAAAAATCATCATTCATGCAGGCCAGGATAGCCTGGTAAATTTCCTCGGGGTCAGTGGTTTTGGTGAGGTAGGCATTGGCGCCCATTTCCATCATCTTGCTTATCATTTCCTGATCGTCGTACATGGTTAGTACAATAATCTTTACATCTTCATATTCTTTGCGCAGCAGCGGTATGGCGTTAATACCGTCTATTTCAGGCATTCTAATGTCCATCAACAGCACATCCGGCTTCTTGATTTGCATTTTGTGCATTAGATCCTTTCCATCTTCTGCTTCCCATAGTATTTTGAGGTATTCCTTATTTTTCAGGGCCATCCTGATACCATCCCTGAAAATTTTGTGATCGTCGGCAATAGAAACTTTAATTTGTAGATCTGTGGTCATAAAGAGGTATTGGTTTTATTAATCGTTTGGCTGATTTTGTGACTAACTGTATTAAATACAGAATAAGACGCAAAAATATGTGCTAAAGAGCTGCTAATCAGTTATTAATTTTTTCAACAGTTTTTCTACAACCAATACCGCCAGCCAGCAGTTTTACCGCTATTTTGGGTAATTACTGCAATCCAAAATACAGTGATTATCCGCTTGTAACTGCTGCCGTCCCAATTTACCTTTGTATTGCAAACTGTACCATCCCGGTACCCTTATCAGCTGCGCCTAACCATATCTGGTAACGGTAAACCGGCACTAAAATTGTCATTGCCTCCACCAGCCATTAATTAAAACCAACAGTCAGACCGTCCATTCTTTCAATTCTTACCCCTGCACCCCATTGCAATCGCCACATTCAGGGTGTATAGATATACCCAATTGTTAATATGTTTTTTTTCAAAATCTGAAATATTCTCCAAATATTTGCGTAAAATTACTATTTCTGACTCGTGTATTTTCGTAATTTTACGAAGTATAATTACCAGAAAAATCGGCTAAAAACCTTATCCCGCCTAACTTTCAGCAATTTATAACATTTCGGTAAAACTACGTGCGCATTGCACATTCTTTTTTTTTTAATGTATTTCGTAAGGCATTTATGTCTCCAAACCTCCAAAAAACTGTAAATTATGAAGCAAACTGAACTCACCAAAAGAGCAATCGCCCAGGTTGGCGAAGCCATCACTCACGAATTGGGTGCGCAGATGATCAGAGACTACCAGGCTGCAAATCCTGCTGATGTTAAAAGCTACCAGGTTGGCAGAAACATCATTGACCAAATTCTTGCACAACCAGGTTGCGCAGGTATGCGTTTTTACAATGCCTACAATGAAATTGGCGAAAAAACACTCGTTTATACCGGTGTTGATGAATTTGGCAAAGTGATAGCAGAATACACTGTCGTAACAACTGAGGGCGGCTTTGATACCCAAAGGGCTATTGTTGCCGATCGCATTCAGAATGATGAATTGGAAGAATTCATCAACTGGGATTCAATTTTCTCATAAAGAAATAGTTATCAGAAGATTTTGTTAATCATTCCTTTTGGTTATTTTTGGTAAAAGTCAAGATAATTAAAGAGGTTTTAGATTATATTACGCTTCTTTTTGATCCTTTACTTGCATTTCTTTTTTTTTGTTTCCGTAACAGAAATAAACTGAAAGAAATGCAAGTTTTGTTTGTTTACTTTATCATTGCCTTTTCTGCCGACTATTTCTTTGTAACCCACAAATCGACCGATTACCCAAAACTTACGATTGCAGTATTTAGTTTTTTTACGATCTTAGAATACACACTATTTTCTTTATTTATTTTTTATATACTCCGGAACAAATATTTTAAGCGTATAATAGTCTTTATCTCCATTTTATTTCTCATTTTTTCATTATCGTATTTTTTTCTTAATATCAATAACCCCAAAAAATTCGATTCCCCCTCCGCTTCGATTGAATCAATTCTAATCATAATTTTTTGTATCCTTTTTTTATTTGACCAGCTCAATAACCCTGAGATTGTAATCATTTATGAATCGCACCGTTTCTGGGCGATTACCGGTTTTTTGATATACATGGCAGGGAGCCTGTTTCTGTATATTTATGCGGCCGATTTTACCAAAGAACAAAAAAATTATTACTGGAATATTAATTCATTTGTAAACATCATTAAAGGAATCTTTTTAGGTATAGCAATTATCATGAAGAAGGAAAATTTTATCGTTCATTCACCTGTAGAAAAATCATATAATTCCCTGGAAAAACTGTAATTATTATGTTTAAGACACCCCCTAACCCCGCTTTTATACATGTTTTTATTACAAGTTAATACGTCAACCGGCATCCCATCCGTGATGTTCTTTGGCACCATTGGCATGCTGACGCTTGCCGTTGGGCTCATAGTATTTATTATCTTTCACCAGCGTAAGGTTATCCGCTACCAGAGCACT
>Ga0105249_10002570_pt1 | contig 15716 bp, 14 predicted proteins | sample KBSS44metaG_FD_81522 | JGI IMG/M metagenome (GOLD analysis project Ga0105249, IMG submission 81522) | Switchgrass rhizosphere microbial communities from Kellogg Biological Station, Michigan, USA - KBS S4-4 metaG | ecosystem: Host-associated > Plants > Roots > Rhizosphere > Soil | place...
CGCTCTGAACCCGCTCAGCACGCGCACATTCTCCGACGGGAAGCCCTGCTTTTCCATCGTTGTCAGCACGAGCTCGAGCTTGTCGAGCAGCGCTTCACGGAGCACCACGTACTTCGGCCACACCTGGTCCTGGTCGTGCGTGAGAAAGTCATTCAGGTGAAAGTGCGCCGAGAGTCGCGTGCGCTGGTTCTCCGGCGTGACCTCGATGAAGCCCACCGGATTCTCATAGTTGGCGGCGACGACAGTTCGCTCTCCGGGCCACCATCCCATGCGATACGGACCCACGTACCCGCCGCGCTTCTCTCGCCAGGGCCGCAGCGTGATGAAGGAGAAGGCCTGCGGATCTTCCACCGTCGCCATCCCGAGCACCGACGGACGACTGATCGCCGCCGGGCCGAACACGTCCTTCAACCCGGCAACATTTTCTGCTTCGCGTCCGTCGAGCAGCCGTACGCGCACCTTGCCGCTCCGGCCGAAGAGCGAGTCGTCCAGCACGATGACGTGGTCGCGCGGAACAGCGACCGGTACGTTCACCAGCTCCGCCGGCGGCGGCGGCTCCTTCTTGAAGAGGGAGGCGCTGGAGATGGCAGTACGCACCTCGCGTCCGGCCACAACTTTCGTGACCAGAATCACGAGAACGGGAACCCCGATGAACAAGAGCGCGCGCCGGAGGGCCGGCACGCGCATCGCGGCGAGAATCATCATCTCCAAGACGGGGTCTGCGAACCGATGGTAACTGTATCCAGAGCAAAGAGATCGGCATCACCGAATGGACGCATCCTGGGTACTCGTGTTGCAGCCCGGTTTCCGACGACGGGCCCCGTCTCGGTGCTGATCTTCGGTGAGGCGCCGGGGCCTAACGGGGCTGACAAATCCGGCATCCCGTTCTTCGGTGATCGCGCCGGGCTTCCGGTCTACGAGGTGCTCGAGGCCGAGGACCGCTGCCGGTACACGAAGCCCATCGATGGCGTGAGATGGGATGGCACCGCGCTCACCGACGCGGGCATTCGCCCGATCCTGAGCGATACCGCGCTCTCGAACGCCTACAACGTCTGCCCCACGGACGACGGCCACCGTTTCCGCGCGCCGTCCAAGGCGGAGATGAGCAGCTCGCCCAACGTTCGTCGTGTGCGCGCCGAGCTCGCGAAAGCGCGCAAGCGCGGGCTGCGCACGGTGGTCGTCCTCGGGCGTACCGCCGACTGGCTCCTCGGGACGCACCTTGGCCTCCGCGACGACCCGGACATCGCCTATCACCAGATCACGCACCCGTCGCCACTCGGGCTCATGGGAATGGCGAAGCGCGCAGGGAAGGGCGTTCGCGTGTCGGCGATGAAGGAGAAATGGAAAGCCGAGTTTCGCCGGATGATGCGCGCGTGATGCGCGGGTGATGCACGCGTGCCCTCGCTGAATGTGACGCGTCTCTTTCAGTGGGACGTCACACAACCGATACTGCGAGGCTTCGCGTGCATTCTCCGCTCGGGATTCCGGCTCAGGCCAACTTCAACGCCCCTCCGCACGTCGAACGAGGCGTTCATTCGGCCGATCGGCTGTGGGACGCGCTCGCGATGCTGCTGATCCTTTCGGGGACCACGCTGTTTCTTCTCGCACGTGGCGGCCTCGCGTCCCTGGCGGAGGGCACGCACGACCTGCCCCCCGGCGTCACCTCGTACGTCCAGCGCGCCGACTATTTCAGCGCACAGTCATCGCTGGGCCTCGTGCTGATTGTCGTCGGCGTCGCCACCGGAGTTGGCGCTGCCGTTCGCCACGCAATCCGACGTCGCGGGCACGTGGCGTCCCCGGCGGCCCACCCGTCCGCGCCGCCCGTCGCCTAACGCCGCAGGTAGCTGTCGGTCTTGTCGATCCAGTCCTGCCGGGGGGGACTGAAGACGTCCACATCGAGCGTGTCCTCGAGCGCCTCGGCCTGATGCCAGACGTACGACGGGATGTGGAGCACGTCTCCGGCCCGCACATCGACCGTCTCGCTCCCATCCTCGCCGATCGAGAAGCGGAGCGCGCCCTCGAGGATATAGGTCAGCTGCTCGTTCTCGTGGTTGTGCTTCGGGACGATGCATCCCTTCTTGAGATAGACGTGCGCGAGCATCATCCGGTTGCCCGTAATCAGCTTTCTGCCGAGCACCGGCGACAGCGTTTCCTCGGGAATGTCGGACCAGCGGTAAAACGTGACGGAAGACATCGGACCTCGGCGTTAGGGCTGGGGCGCAGAAGAGCACAGCGTCGCGGGCGTGTTGTCGACCACGAGCCGGTAGTATGCCGCCGTCGTGTCGCCGCCGCTATCACCGGTATCGCATGCGAGTGAGGTCCCTGGCGCCCACGATGGCTCTCGCCACACTCGGCGCTGCGGCCCCCATGTCCGCCCAGCGATGGAGGACGGTCGAAGTCGGCGGATTCGGCCAGTATGCGATGTTCGGTGATGTCCTCCATCTCGACAACGCCATCGGCGGCGGTGGGATGGTCGGACTGTTTATTCTGCCGAACCTCGTCGCGGAAGGCGACATCCCATTTGCCCGTACGGATGGGCCGCTGGGCGGTAAGATCAGCTATCGCTCGGCCCACCTCCGCCTCGCATACCACATTCCGCTGTCAGCCCCGTTCAAGCTCGCCCTCGGCGCCGGGTACACGCTCGGCACGTATGACGGTGGTCCAACGCCCGAACAGTACGAGGACGCCGTGGGCGGACTCGTGGGCGTCAAGTACTACATCAAGCCGTCATGGGCGCTCAACGTCGAGGCGCTGTTCGACAGGTTCTCCTCGCCGGCTAACCAGCAGCCGCTCGATGCGAAGGGGTACTGGAACAACTCCATCCGCGCCGGTGTGAACTGGATCTATCCGCCGGGAGAGAAGTGTGTGATCACCATCAACCCGACGTCCGCCACCATCACGCACGGAGACAGCCGCACGTTCACGGCGACGGTGCGCAGCGAGCGTTCGGGGAGCGTCTGTCCTGGCGCGGTTACCTTCACCTCGACGGACAACCCCATCTCGCCCGCCGGGATGTACACGGCGCGAGCGCCAGGTACCTCGACGGTGACGGCGATGTATCGCGGCCGAGGGCAGCGCGTGACCGCGATCGCGAACGTCACCGTGAATCGCGCTGTGCCGCCACCACCGGTTCCGACGCCGCGCCCGCCCGCCTGCATCACCGGCATCGAGATCCGTCCCGACACGGTAACAGTGCTTCGTGGTGAGACGGTGCAGATCACTGCGAGCGCGCGGACCTGCGCGGGCACCGACACGACGGTCGCGGTCACCTACGCTGGTGGTAACGTCGATCCCAGCGGCCGCTTCGCCGCCGGCAACGACACCGGCGTTGTGCAGATCACTGGAGCGGCCACCGTGGGCGGTCGTTCGCTCACGGATGTCGCGAACATTCGGGTTGTTCGGCTGCGGTCGACGATCATCACGTTCGACCCGAACGCCGTCGCGCTCGACGGCGACGCGCGGAGCCGGATCGATCAGCTGCTCAACTCCCTGCCCGCGAATGCACGTGTGACGTTCCGCATCGAGGGGTACGCCGCCACGACCCCGGCCACGATGCCGCCGGCGCGTCGCCAGAACGCCGCCGCGTCTCGTCGCTACAACGAGCGTCTCGCGCTCGCCCGCGCGGACAGCGTGACGGCGTACCTGCTCGCGCAGGGCGTGGATCGATCGCGCTTCGAGCCGAGGTTTCGCGGCTTCAGCTTCTGCTCGCCGGCGATCCCGCACCGGCCACCATCCGATTACGAAAAGGATGCGCAGGGCCGTCCGTTAGGCCACCGCGCGAACCATCGCGTGGAGATTTTCGAGCTGGCGCTGAATGAGGACGAGCAGGTGCGGTGGGTGTGTGGAGGACGGGCTGAACCGCTACTTGGGGGAGCGGGTAGCGGGTGACGGGTAGCGGCGTAACGGCGGCTGTCATTCCGAGCGGAGGCCCGCAGGGCCAGAGGCGAGGAATCGCGTCGTCCCGACCGAGCGGCCCTCTACCGGGATGAGTGCGATTCCTCGCCTTCGCCGCTGCGCGGCTCCGCTCGGAATGACAACGAACCCGCTTCACGTCTCCCGCTTCCCGTCTCCCGCTTCCCGCTTCCCGCTACCCTAGTTTGGGCGCACGATCTTCTTGTAGCTCGCCGGATTCCACGCGGGCCGCTGCGCAGTGTTTCCAACCTCCTGCGTGATCAGATACACGAGCCGGATGATGCGCGATTCCTTCTCCGCATCGATCCGGTTCGGCTCATCGTCCGGGCCGTGATAATCCGGATGCGTGCCGTTGAAGAAGAACAGCACCGGCACGCCCTTCCGCGCGAAGTTGTAGTGGTCCGAGCGGAAGTAGAAGTTCTCGTCCGGCCAGATGTCGTCAATCGCACGCATACCGAGCTCCGGGTGCGCACGATTCACGCGATTGAGCGTTGCACCGAGATCCGAGTGCTCCTTGCCGATCACCACGATCGTGTCCTTCCAGTTGCGGCCGATCATGTCGATGTTGAGGTCCGCGACGATCTGCGACATGGGCGTGGCCGGGTGTTCGCTGAACCACGCGCTCCCCCACAACCCGTGCTCCTCGCCGCTCACAGTGAGGAACAGGACCGAACGTTTCGGACGCGCGCCCGGCTGGCTCAGCGCTTCCGCCAGCTCGAGCACGGCTGCGGTGCCTGACGCGTCATCGTCCGCGCCATTGTAGATCGAGTCGCCGTTCACGGGTGCGCCGATGCCGACGTGATCCATGTGCGCCGACAGCACGATGTACTCATCCTTGAGCGCGGGGTCGGAGCCTTCGAGCATGCCGACCACGTTAGGCGCCGTCCGCTGCGTCTGCCCCTGGCGTTCCCCGGGGATCGGGTACCGCTGGATGAACGTGCCGGCGTCACCGCGCGGCGCGAGACCGAGCCGCCCGAACTCTGCCGCGATGTACCGCGCCGTCGCCTCGAGTCCCTTGCTCGGCGTGTCGCGTCCGCCCATCGAGTCATCGGCGATGATCTCGACGCGACGCTTCACATCGGCGGACGTGATCGTCTCCAGGCCTCGACCGACGCCGGGCGTGAGCGCTTCGAGCCCGCGTCCGACGGAAGACGCAGCGCGCGTCCCCTGGCCGACGAGCAGGGAACCGGGAACAGCGCAGAGCGCTGCGAGCACGAGCACGCGCATGAGTATCGGGAAAGGTCGGGTAAGAGAGAGCGTGAGCGCTTCGCGAAACCGCTGGGCGCAACTTAGGACGGTGCGAGCTCCACTTCCACGGGTGCGTCGATCGTCATCCGGAGCGGAGCACCCGCGGGGACGCACGTTTCATAGCGCGCCGAAGCGGCGGCAGCCGCCGCGCCGGCAGCTGCGCCCGCAGCCGCGCCAATGATCGCGCCCTTCGCACTGCCGCCGCCGGCCACGCGCCCGATCACGGCGCCAAGGATCGCGCCGCCAAGAACCTTGCCCCTGTCGGACGACTGGGTCGCGACTCGCGTTTTTTGGAGCGTTCCGGTCGCGAGCACGTCACCCGTCGCGGTATGCGTGACGCCGCCCTCCGCGATGGTCTTCACCCGGAACGTGATGGTCGACGAGTCGGCGCTCCCGCTCTGTACGACCGTCGCGACCTCGATCACGACCGGCGAGCCGGCGGGAATCACGACACCGTTGGTCCCCGTGATGGCCCCCGTGGTGTGTGCGATCATCTTGTCCCCCGGCCGATTCGCGTTGGAGCAGACCCGCGAGTCGAGCGAGAGCCCGACGGACGTGCCGGCCGCGATGACACCCGTACGTCGAGCAGGCTCCGCCGCCGGAGTGATGGCGGGGGCCGGGGCGGGCGACTCGACCACGGGCGGCGGTGCCGGCTCAGGAGTACGCGTCACCGGCCTCGGCTGCTCACGAGGCGGCGCACGCCGGGGCGCCGGATTCTTTACCGGCGGGGCCGGCGGCGGCGCTTCCACGGGCGGGTTGGAGTCGGGCGTGTCACGAAGCTCGGGAGCCGCCGACGCGACTGTCGTCGCAAGCGTGAGATCGCGAGCGAGCGCGGAATCGGCCGCAGCGGCGTCCTCCGCAGCGCGATCGCGGCACGACGCGACCAGGAGCAGCGTCGGCGCGAAGACGAGGGCGGAAAATCGGCGAATGCGGGACACGGCAAGAACCGGGAACGGGAAACGGGAAGCAAACCGGGGCTGAGCCTGGGTCGACGCGGCTTGGTACACCGCCGGCGGCACCATGATTCCTAAATCAATCCGATTGCAGCCGTCAAGCGTACCCGGTTCAGCCGAGCGTACGACCCGCTGGGCTGCGGCTGTTTCGCCAGCTGGCGGGAGCTGCCCTCATGCGAGGCGGTCGATGCGCGGCCTCAGTCGACGCATGCCGGAGTGGTCGTGTGGATGAGGGAGGGGAGGGGCATGCGGAAACCGTTCTCACGTGCGCGCGGGTGGAGCATCCTCGCAGCCATGGCAGCGCTTGGCGCGACACTCGCCGTGGTGAGCAGCTCCAGCGCGTCGGACCATCAGGATACCCCCGAGGTCGAGTTGAGCCCGCGTATGGACGTCAACGACGTCTACGCGTTCCCGGGCGCGTCGGCCGATCGCATCGTGCTGGCGATGACGACATCGTCGCCGATCACGCCGGCGCAGTCGTCCGGCGCGGCATTCGATCCGAACCTGCTGTATCAGCTCAAGATCGACAACACTGGAGACGGTGTCGAAGACAAGGTCATTCAGATCACGTTCAGTGGATCGGGCACGAATCAGCAGGTGACCGTGCGCGGGCCGGTCGCGCCCGCGCAAACCGGCACGATGAACACGCTCGTGTCGAGCGGCACCTCGGTCATGGGTGCGACGAACTCGAATCTTGGCAGCGCGACCGGCATGCAGGTGTTCGCCGGTATTCGCGACGACCCGTTCTTCCTCGACCTCGAGCAGTTCTTCCGCATCGTGCCCGATCGCAAGCCGGTGAGTGGTCCGCTGTCGCAGCTGCCCGACCAGGCGACGGCGTCGTCGTTCCGCCCGGCCGGACAGGCGGTGGACTATCTCCGTGGCATCAACACGCTCGCGATCGTGCTCGAGATGCCCGCGGTGATGCTGACGGACGGGGGCACCAGAAAGCTCGGCGTCTGGGGCACGATCAGCCGCTAGCGCCAACGCGACTGCCTAACGACCGACAGATTGACGACAAATCAACTCAATACGGGAGAGACACTCTCATGCAGATGCGACAGCGCATGCTCCTCGGCCTCGGCGCGCTCGCGCTGGTGCTGACCGGCGGAGCGTGCACCGATGACACGGACAATGACATCACCGGGACGGGGAACGACCGCGTGTACGTGCAGGTCGAGCGGCTCGGAAACCCGCTGGTGAGCGAGGTGTTCCTCGCGAAGCGAAATCACGGGTTTCATAACGCGGGAAAGCCGAGCACGGACGTCGCCAGTCATGCGACGGAGCTCAAGGCATTCGTGACGACGGTGGCGGGTCGTGACGCCGCGGTCGCGAACACCCTGGCGTCGGTGCTGCTCCCCGACATGCTGATCGTGCAGACGGACAAGGCGACGACCACGGCGGGCTGGTTGACGTGGGCGCTCGCGAACGGCTACGGCGGTCGGAAGCTCACGGACGACGTCGTCGATGCCGGACTCTCGGCGATCTTCGGAAGGCTGCTGAGTCCGAACAACGTGTCGGCGGGCCTCACGACCGACAACGTGAATCAGAACGACAAGCCGTTCATGACGACGTTCCCGTATCTGGCCGCAGCGAACTAAAAACAGGGAACGGGGAGCAGGGAACTGGGAACCGAAACCGAAGCTGCTTGCGGCTGCTTGCCGCTCGCCGACGGCCGCGTGCTGCTGCTCCGAGCTGCTCGCTGCTGCCACCAGCCGCAACGAGTGGAGCATGCAGCGGCAGCTCGCGGCCGCGGTTCCCAGTTCCCGGTTCCCGCTACCCGCTACCCGCTACCCGCTACCCGGCCCGCGGCACATCGCTTGCCGATCGCCGCTGCCCTAAGGAGGTCGTGACGAAGGATCAATTCGCAATACCTTGGTATCTTTGGCGAACTCTCGATCTCTGGAATAAGGCACGACCGTGGCCACTGTCGCGATCGCAGGCGCATCGGGGTTCGTGGGCGGCGCGCTCGCGCGGCATCTCGAACGGGAAGGGCATCAGGTTCGCCGCATCGGTCGCTCGTCGAGCCGACAGGCGCAGTTTCACTGGGACCTCGCGGCGGGCCGGCTCGATCCCGCCGCGCTCGACGGCGCCGATGCGGTCGTCAACCTGGCCGGGGCGACGATCGCCCAGCGGTGGACGAGCGATCACAAGCGCGAGATCCTCTCGAGTCGCGTCCGCAGCACTGAGGTGCTCGCGAAGACCATGGTGGCGGTGCGCTCACCGCCGCACGTGTTTCTCAGCACATCGGCGATCGGGATCTACGGCTCGCGTGGCGACGAGCCACTCGACGAGGGGAGCAAGCCCGGTGGCGGGTTTCTGGCCGACGTCGTTCAGCAATGGGAGCAGGCCGCGGCGCCCGCGCAGGATGCCGGCGTACGCGTCATCCATCCGCGGCTGGGACTCGTTATGCATCCCGACGGCGGCGCGCTGGCGAAGCTCATTCCCGTCTTCAACCTCGGGGGCGGCGGCAAGATCGGGAAAGGCACACAGTGGATGAGCTGGATCGGCATGCACGATCTCGTGCGCGCGCTGCTCTTTCTCATGACGTCGGCGTCGGCCTCGGGTCCCATCATCGTCAGCGCACCCAATCCCGTCACGAACGCGCAGTTCTCGCATACACTCGGTGACGTCCTGCACCGTCCCGCGGTCGCCGCCGTCCCGGAGTTCGCGGTGAAGCTGATGTTCGGCGAGATGGGTGAGGAGACGCTGTTGTCGGGACAGCGCGTCGTGCCGCGACGCCTCCTCGATGCCGGCTTCGGTTTCGACTTTCCCGAGCTGGATGGGGCGCTGCGACACGAGCTCGGCAAATAGCGCAAGCCCCCTCCACCCGAGCTAACCGCCTGCATTGACTGGGGTTGGCGGTGTGCCAAAACCGGCGGGCGAAAGTGCCCGTATTATTACTGTGTGTGCGCCTACCGGTAGGGAGTGACGTGGTCACCGCTTTCGCGGTGCGGGTCACTCCCTTTTTCGTGGTGGGACGCGCGCTAACCCAATCATGGACCCCTACACGTTCGGTCTGACGCTCGGCAGTGTTGGTCTTGGCGTCATGGCGTTGAGCGGTTTCGCACAAGCAACACACTCGGGTCACGCCCACTCACACGGGCATACCCACGGCGGCGGTCAGTCGCACGGCGGCGTTCACGGACTCTCGCACGGCCAATCCCACGGTTCCTCGCCGGCTCCGTCGCACCTGCACGACGTGGACGGCCCCATTCACGGCCACGGCCACACGCAGGCCGTCCCGCACGCGGGGCACGCGGCGCCGGCAGCGCGAGGCCACGCCACGTCCCGAATGCTGGCGCTGCTCTCACCACGAGTGGTGTTCAGCGTGCTCGTCGGATTCGGCGCCACCGGGCTGCTGCTTCGACCGCTCCTCGGCGAGCCGGCGCTGTTGGCTGCGTCGTTAGGCGGCGGCGTCGGCTTCGAATGGCTCGTCGTATCGCCGCTCTGGCGCTTCCTGTTCCGGTTTGCGTCCGCGCCGGCACAAACCCTGGACTCCTGCGTGAGCGACGAGGCTCGCGCGGTCACCGGGTTCGACGCCGACGGTCACGGGCTCGTCGCCGTGGAGCTGGATGGGCAGGTGGTGCAGCTCCTGGCAACGCTGAACGCGACGGAGCGCGGTGCGGCGCGGAAAGTCCGCACCGGCGATCGCCTGCGCATTGAAGCGGTCGACACTGCCCGCAACCGTTGCACGGTCACGTATCTGGGTGCGTAGCAATGCCCGGCGCGTCGGAGACTCCGGTCACCGTCCCGCCCCAAGCGCAACGACGCGGCGCCGGGCGACAACCATATAGCTACCCATATGACAAGTCTGATCCTGATAGGTGCGATCCTCGTTGGTGTCTTCATAGTCATTCCCGTGATCGTCGCCTCGTTCCTCCGGAGCGTCGAAGCGGGCACCATCCGCATCGTGAGCTGGCTCCACGGCGGCTCGGTCATCTACCGCGGACCGGGGAAGTCGAAGGAAATCCCGCTCCTCACGACTGGCACGACCATCTCGAGCAAGGTCATCAACGTCGACCTGGACATCACCGACCAGACCGCGGACATCGACGGTAGCGGCGTGCCGCGCCCGATCAAGGTGCGCGTGCTCGCGAGCGCCATCGTCTCTGTGGGTGACAGCGACGCGATGATCAAGACCGCGGCCAATCGTTTCTTTTCGAAGAGCGAGGCCGATCAGGTGAACACGCTCACTGACCTGTTGTCGAGCTCGGGCCGGCGCGCCATCAACCTGCTCACGCACGACCAGCTCTACTCGGCGCGATCTGCGCCGACGCCGCGGGCGTTGCTCGAGGGAGCGACGTCCACCGCGGTCGTCCCGGCGGAACGCGGCAGCCATCTTCCGGTGCACGCCGACGACGTCGAGGACGAGGACGACCCGCTCGCGGTCATCATTCGGAAAGCGTGCTCGCGCGAGCTCACTGATCTCGGTCTCGTGTTCAACTCGCTGAACATCAAGGTCGTGCAGAGCGAGGTGGCCGAAGCACGTCGTCGTCAGAGTGCGGTCGAGGCGCAGGCGAACGCGGAGATCGCGACGGCGCAGCAGACACGTCGTGCGCGTGAGGCGCAGCTCGATGCAGAGCGCGCGATCTCGGACAAGCAGCGGGAGCTGGAGCAGACGCGCGCCGCCAACGCGGCGCTCATCGCGCAGGCAGAAGCGAAGAAGCAGGACGCGCTCGCGCTCCAGCGGACGTCGGAGCTCGATGCCACGCAGATCGCGCAGGCGAGAGCCGACGCGGAGCGCGTGCGCATCGAAGCGCTCGCGGCGGCCGAAGCGGAAGCGATTCGCATCCGTACGATCGCGGACGCGACGGCCGAGAGCATCCGCAAGGTGAACGACGCGATCGCGGCGGGTGGCGAGAGCTACTTCCGCTACAAGCAGATCGAGCTCCTCCCGCAACTTGGGCCGGCGATCGCGACGGCGCTGTCGCAGGCGAAGCTCGTCACGATCGCGAGCGGCGGTGAAAACGCCGCCGAGTCCACGACGAACAGCATCACGGGCGTGATTCAGACCGTGCTTGCCGCACAGCTGGTCGGTCGGGCCGGAGTGCTCGACGGCAATGTGCCAGCGCTTCCCGGACCGACGCGATGAACGCGATCATCATTGAAGGGGTGTTGTTCGCTGCACTGCTGTGCGTCGCCGTGACGCTCGTGGTGTTCGTCGTGCGCCACTACACGGCGGCGGGGCGCGTCATCGAGCAGACACGAAATCGGAAGGAGATCGAGCGTGTCGTGAATCTGACGTGCGAGATTCACGGCACGCAGGAGGAGCGAGCGATGGTCCGGCTGCCGTCAGGTGACGTGATGTGCCCGGAGTGCTATCGGGAGGCGATTGGAGGGCAGGCGTGACATCTGTCATTCCGAGCGGAGCGGCGCGGAGGCGAGGAATCGCCGTCGTCCCGACCGAGGGGCCTGACCCTCTACCGGGAGGATTGCGATCCGTCGTCTCCGCGGGCTGACGCCCGCTCCGCTCGGAATGACATAAGTCGGGATGACTGACGAACGGGAAACAGCGCTGAGAGTTTTTCGTAGTACACCTAACGGCTCCTCCACCGCGTCCGCGGAAGGTTCGGAGCCGTCACTCAGAAGATACGGCTGCCGGCCTAACGCCGGGACCCAGCCGGTCAAGGAGATAACGGTGGAGAGCTCCCTCGGCGATCGCTTCAGTGCGGCTCGCGGTGGAATGCGTGGCGATCGCGCCGGTTTCGGCGCGAAGGTGGGACGGCTGGTGTTCGCGGCGGCCGCGCTCATCCTGCTGCTCGTGCTCCTGCCTTCGACGGTCAGTTACATCAACCCGGGGCACGTCGGCATTCTCATTCATCGCGCCGGGGGCGGCGTCGATCCCAAGTTCATGGGCCCCGGGCTGCATCCGCGGAATCCCCTCCTCAGTCAGATCGAGGAGTATCCGATCTACATGCAGACACTCGTCCTGACGCGCGGCAACACGGAAGGCTCGCGCGGGAACGATGAGATCAACGTGAACAGCGTCGAAGGTCAGCCGATCTCGCTCGATGTCTCGATGTCGTTCGAGCTCGATCCGACGCGCGTCCCCGCACTCTACCAAACCTTCCGCACCGACATCGAGACGATCCAGCACGGGTACGTGAAGCAGTCGATTCGTCAGGCCCTCCAGGAAGTGGTGGGCACCGAGCCGATCGCCGACGTGATCGGGCCGAAGAAGGCCGAGGTCGTGAATCAGACGCAGGCGAGGATCTCGCAGCGACTGGCGCCGTACGGGATCGTCGTGAAGCAATTCACGATCAACGAGCTGCGTGCCCCGCCGGCGGTGATCGAGGCCATCAATACGAAGAACGTGATGCAGCAGCAGGCGCTCACCGCGCAGAACGAGCTGCAGAAGAATCAGTTCCAGGCGCAGGGTGACTCGATCAAGGCCGCTGGCCGCGCGAAGGCGATCCTCGCCGAAGCGGAAGCGCAGGCGAAGGCGAACCGATTGTTGGCGGAGAGTGTGACGGGGAACCTCGTGCAGTACGAGATGGCCAAGCGGTGGAACGGGCAGATGCCGCAGGTCTCGGGCGCGGCGATGCCGATGATCCAGCTTCCTGGAACGTCGAAGCCATAGGCGCTAGTTAGGCGCGGGTGGCCGCGGTTACATTGCGGCCAGTCCTCGCGGAGCCCGCGCCTGGCCCACTCTCCCCTGATTCGTGTGTGCTTCCGCATGGTCGTGGTCTTCGGATCACGACCATGCGGCATTGCTGCACGTCGATAGCGGCGCCACGACCATGACTGGCACCGAGCCGCTGGCGACAGCCCTCTTTCTCACGACGTTCGGGCTGCTGCTCGCGCTCAGTATCGTGTTCAGCCGCGCCGCCGAGCGGTTTGCGGTGCCGGTGGCGCTCGTGTTCATGATCATCGGCGTGCTCGCCGGGTCCGAAGGCATCGGCCGGATTGCGTTCGAGGACTACGAGATCGCCTTTCGGCTCGGCACGATCGCGCTCGTGCTCATCCTGTTCGACGGTGGTCTGCACACGCCGATCGACGCCGTGCGCGAGGCCGCCAGGCCCGCCGGCGTGCTCGCAACCCTCGGCGTGATTGCGACGACCGTGCTCATGGCGGCGGCGGCCCGCGCGCTGGGCTTCTCGTGGAATCAGGCGCTCGTGCTCGGGGCCGTCGTGTCCTCCACGGACGCGGCCGCCGTCTTCTCCGTCCTGCGGGGCAGCGGGCTGCATCTCAAGCGGCGCGTTGGGATCACGCTCGAGGTCGAGTCCGGCATCAACGATCCGGTCGCCGTCATGCTGACGACCGCGCTCACCGCTCAGCTAGTTGGCCGCGGCGATCAGCCCGTCTGGGCGCTTGGCCTCAATGTCGTCGTCGAGATGGTCGTCGGTGCAGCGTTAGGCGTTGGGTTCGGGCATGGCGGGCGCTGGCTGCTCCGCCGGGTGAAGCTGCCTGGAGGGGGGCTGTATCCTGCGCTCACCCTGGGCCTCGCCTTTCTCGCGTTCGGTGTCCCGACGATCCTGCACGGCAGCGGCTTCCTGGCCGTCTACATCGCCGCGCTCATCCTCGGCGACGGTCCGCTGCCGTACCGCGCCGGCCTGCTCCGCGTTCACCACGCCCTGGCGTGGCTCGGCCAGGTGGTGATGTTCCTCGTGCTCGGGCTCCTCGTGTTCCCATCCCGGCTGTTCGACGTGGCCGGCATCGGGTTGCTGCTCGCCATCTTCCTCGCCGTCATCGCTCGCCCCCTGGTCGTCGCGCTCTGTCTGGCGCCGTTCGCGTTTCGCCTGCGCGAGGTCGCCTACGTCGGATGGGTCGGACTTCGCGGCGCGGTGCCCATCATCCTGTCGACGATCCCGGTGCTGGCTGGGGCTCCCGGTGCGCTCCGGATCTTCGACGTCGTGTTCTTCATCGTTGTGGTGAACGCGATCATCCCCGGCGCCACGGTCGGATGGGTCACCCGACGTCTGGGACTCGACGCGCGGGAAACGCCATCGCCGCCCGCGGTGCTCGAGATCGAATCGATGCAGCCGCTCAACGGCGAGTTGATGTCGTTCTACATCGATGAAGCGCTGGCGGTCACGGGTGTGACGCTCGCGGACCTCCCGTTCCCCGACGGGGCATCGGTCGCGATGATCGTGCGCGGCCAGGACATCGTGCCGCCGAAGGGAAACACCACGATCACGGCGGGCGACCACGTCTACGTGTTCGCCCGGCCGGACGATCGTCCGCTCATTCACCTGATGTTCGGGCGCGCCGAAGGCGATTGACCTTCGCCGCGTACGGCCTAGCCCAGCGCCGCCGGGCTGGGCGAGTCGGGCGCGTTAGGCCCGACAGGGTCGATCGGGAGTCCGGCCTGACGCCAGCCATGCCATCCGCCTTTCAGCGCGCGCGCTCGCTTCCATCCGGCTCGTCTCAGCTCTCGCACCACCCGGGCGCTTGTCTCTTCGTTCCTTCAGGCACAGTAGGCGACGAGCGTCGCCTTCCACGGGATGCCCTGCGCTCGCGCTAGCCGGACGGCGTCATCGGGGGGCATGCGGAAAGCGCCACGCGCGATGAACGGGTCGATGTCGAACGTGCGCGGCGTTCGTACGTCGAGGACCACCACCGGTTCACCGGCGCGCTGCAACTCCTGCATCTCCTCGATGGTCACGAGCTCGGGCGGCTCGGCGCCGTCGGTAGCGGTGGGGCCGGACGCGCCGTTCGCGTTCGTGGCCGGCTGCGAATGGGATGGCCGTGCGGCGACGAACGACGCCGTCGAGGGCACAGATCCTCCACCGGCAGTCACCGCGCGTAACGCCAGGTCCGGTGTCTCCGGCCGGCGAATGATGAGGCCGATGGCGCTCCCGTGCAGGAGCACGGACAACAGCACGACGAGGCAACAGATCGTGAAGAGCTGCTCCGAACCGGGAATACCGGCGAAAACCGGCAACAGGACCAACAGCAGCGTACTCAGTCCTCGTGGCCCGAACCAGGCGATCACGCGCAGGCTTTCCCGATCGATCCCGGTGCGAATCAGTACCGGGAACAGCACCAGCGTTCGAGCCGCGAGCGCGATGATGGCGAACAGCACGGTCCGCACGCTGACGACTTCGAGGCCTCGCCAGATCAGTGACGCGCCGAACGCCACGAACGTGAGCAGCAGAAACATCTCGGCCGTCGCTTCGCCGTAATCGAGAAAGCAGTCACAGAGCTCGACGTCGAGCGCGGCGACCGTGATTCCCCCGGCGAACGCAGCGAGGAACCCGCTCCCCCCGAGCGCCTCCGCCGCAGCGAACGCCGTGAACGCCACTCCCAGCGCGTACAGCGACTCGTAGTCGCGTCGCACGCCGAACTTCTTGCGGACACGATCGAGCAGCGTGATGCCGATGAGACCGATCAGCACCCCTGCGCCCGGACCGAGGACCAGGAGGCCGAGCGCCAGCCGAGCGGAGCTCAGATGCTCCTCAGCGCCCGGAGGGCGCAGGAGCATCATGCTCAGCACGACGATCGGAAGCAGCACGACGTCGTTCAACCCGCTCTCGAGTCGCAGGCCGATGCGCGCCTGTGCCGGAATGTCCTTCCGACGAAGCAGGCCGCGGAGCAGGACCGGATCGGTCGACGCGAGCGATGCGCCGATGATGGCCGCGGCAGCCCAGTGAAGCTGGAGCA
>Ga0105249_10002574_pt1 | contig 15692 bp, 12 predicted proteins | sample KBSS44metaG_FD_81522 | JGI IMG/M metagenome (GOLD analysis project Ga0105249, IMG submission 81522) | Switchgrass rhizosphere microbial communities from Kellogg Biological Station, Michigan, USA - KBS S4-4 metaG | ecosystem: Host-associated > Plants > Roots > Rhizosphere > Soil | place...
GAGGAGCCATGCGAAGAGCGGCGCGCCGATCGCCGCCGTCACCGCTCCGACCGGCAGTTCCGCCGGCGCGAAGGCGGCGCGGGAGACCGCGTCCGCCGCGACGAGAAGCGCCGCGCCGGCCACGGCGGAGACCGGCAGCAACACGCGCTGGTCGTTTCCCACGGCGGATCGGACGGCGTGCGGGACGAGGAGTCCCACGAAACCGATGATTCCGGCGAACGAGACCGCTGCTCCGGTCAGGAGCGAGGCCGCGAGAAAGACGATCCGCTTGGACCTCTCGACGTCCACCCCCAGCGCGGCGGCGTTTTCCTCCCCGACCGCGAAGAGGTTCAGGCGCGCGGCAAACGCGAGGAGCACGGCGAGGCCTGCCGCGGCGTACGGCGCGAGCGCCAGGGCTTTCCCGAGCGTCGCATCCGCGAGGCTGCCCATCATCCAGAAGAGCATCGTCCGCGCGGTCTGTCCCGACGCGACCGAGAACACCGCGAGAAGGACGGCCGAGAAGAACGCGTTGGCGATCAGGCCCGCGAGCAGCAGGCGTTGGAGGTCGAGCCGCCCGCCCCGACGCGCGAGCGCGGCGACCGCGAGCGACGACACGACCGCGCCCGCGAACGAAGCCGCCGGCGACACGAGCGGAGAGAATCCGGCGACGGCCGCGAGCGCCGCGCCGGTCGCCGCTCCTCCCGACGTGCCGAGGAGAAACGGGTCGGCCAGCGGGTTTTTCAACAGCGCCTGCAGCGCGGCGCCGGCGAGAGCGAGACACCCTCCAACGAGCGCGGAGAGCAACACTCGCGGCGCCCGCAGCGAGGCCACCAGCCGCGCCGTCTCGCCGGCCGCGCCGCTTCCGGAGACGAGGTCCGGCAGCGAGAGCCGGACGCCGCCGACCGAGAGCCCGAGGAGGACGCTCAGCGCAAGCAGCCCCGCCGCCGCCGCGAGGCCCGCCGCGAACCGGCCTCTCATGGAGTCACCGTGGGCGCGGGATGGAGAGCCGCCGCGAGGCGCTCGAGCGCGTCGAAGACGCGGGGACCCGGCCTCGAGAGCGACGCCTCGTCCATCCAGACGACGCGCGCCCCGCCGATTGCGCCGCGGGAGAGCGCTCCATCGGACCGGGATCGTTCGAAGACCGGCCGGTTCTCGGCCGAGGCCGGGAGGACCAGGACGTCCGCGGGCGCGGTCGAGAGGTACTCCGCCGAAACGACGGGCCAGCCCGGACGCGACCGGAGGAGGTTCTCGGCGCCGGCGTCGGAGAGAACGTCGTCCAGGAACGTTCCCCCGCCCGCGGCCTGCGGAGGATCCGGCCAGACGAGGAGGATCGCCCGGGGCCGCGGAAGGCCCGCGTTCCGCGCCCGGACCGCGGCGCGGCGCCGCTCGAGCGACCGCACCAGAGCCGCTGCTTGGTCGGAGCGGCCGAGAGCTTCCCCGCAGAGGCGGATGCTCTCGAGGACCGCGTCGAGCGAGCCGGTCGGGAGCGTCAGGACGCGCACTCCCGCTGAGGCGAGCGCGGCGACCGGGCCCCGCGCGTTGCCCTCCCGTGTCGCCAGGACGAGGTCGGGCCGCAGCGACGCGACCTTCTCGGCGCTCACGTCGAGCCCGCCGACCCGCGGAATCGAGCGCGCGGACGGCGGGTAGTCCGAGTAGTCGGAGACGCCAACCAGTGACGCGCCGGCCCCGAGGGCGAACACGATCTCCGTCAGGTTCGGGGCGAGCGCAACGACGCGACGGGCCGACGGAACCGGGCCGGGGCGCGGTGAGGCGGGCTCGCCGCGACAGGCCGCGAGACCGGCGAGCACCGCGAGCGAGAGGACGGCTCGGCAGCGACGAGCTGCCGGAGGGTCAGGCCGGACGAGCCGCGAGGCGCGGATCAGCCGTGCGATTCGGCCTCTTCGAGGTCGTTCGGAATGCCGAGGCGCATACAGGCGGCGTCGTACATCTGTCTCGCCGCCTTCTGCGCGTTCTGAAGCTCCGCGAGGCGGTCCTTGACCTTCGCCAACTCCGCCTGGATCTCGGATTCGGCTTCGCTGATCTCGCGCCGCGTCACCTCGAGCGTGTGTTCGTAGAACTTTCTCTGGTCGGGGGAAAGACTCATTCGTTTCTTCCTCCTGCTCGCCGGTATCCCATCGTACCTCGCGGAGAGCGAACCGCTGTCACGGCCTCACGTCCACTACCACGGTACGCCACATTTTGACGGGAATCCCCTTCTTGGTCGGGGCGCGGAACCGGGAGCTCCGCACCGCATCGAGAACGACTTGGTCGATTCCGGTTCGCCCTCCGATTCCTTTCTGAACACGGGCATCCGTCACCGCCCCGTTCTCGTTGACGAGGACGAGGACGATGACCTGACCCGAGATCTTCTGCTGCCGCGCCATTACCGGATAGGCGATGCGCGGCGGCGCCAGGAGAGACGGCTCGACCACCCCGGGCCCCGGACCGACCAGATCGCCGCGAGCCACCTCGGGTTCCGCGGGCGCCGCGGCTCGCGCGGGCGCGGGTGGCACCTCCCGCGGCGCCGGCGTCGGAACCTCGGCGGCGGCAACCTGCGGGGCGGGCGCCTCCCGTTGCGCGGGAGGCGGAGCGACCGCGACCTCGGTCGGCTCCGGGGGAGCCGCCGTCGGCAGCGGCGCGGCCGGGACGACTCGCGCAACCGGCGCCTCGGTCGGGGCGACGCGCGGAGCGCTCGCCGGCGCGCGCCGCGGAGTGACGGCCGGCATCGCCCCCGCGAGCGCGGTCTTCTGGTCTTTCATCGCCTGCCGCTTGGCCGCGAGCTCGCGCTGCACTTCCTGCTGGATCGCCCGCGGATCCGAGGGGGCGGGAGCGGTGATCGCGGGCGGCGGGACGTTCGCCGCGGCGACGGCTTCCGTCGCGACCGGGACCGGCGTGGGCGCGGTCTCCGGAGCCGGGGCGGGGTTGCGCCGCGCGAGGAAGACCGCGAGCAGCCCTCCGATCACGAGGACCGCGGCCATCCCCAGGTAGAGCGGAGTCCGGTTCTTCCGTTCCGACTCGATCCGAGCGGCCGAGAATGATCCGAAGACTTCGCCGCTCCGGGGCCGCTCTTCGACCACTTCGGCGGCGGCGACCACCGGAGCGGGAACCTCCGGCGCGGTCGGAACGACGACCGGCGGGGCGGGCGGAACGACCGGCGGAGCCGGCGCAACCGGAGCCGGTGCAACCGGCGGCGGCGGAGCCGGGGCGCGGGCGGGTTCGGCCCGACGGGTCAACGAGGCGTCCGCCTCGGCCTCGCGGAGATGATCCAGATAGATCGCGACGTCCGCGCTTCCCGGCGCCGGAGTGTACGAGTAGAGGATGGACTCGAGGTCCCGCAGCATTTCGGCGCCGGTCGCATAGCGTGCATCCCGATCGCGCGCGAGCGCCTTCAAGACCACCGCGTCGAGCGCCGCCGGAACGTCCGGGTTCCGCTGCGACGGGGCCACGACTTCGGCCTTTCGAACGAGCTCGAGCACCACCATGTCGGTGGCGCCGCGGAAGAGCCGCTCTCCGGTCAGCATCTCGTGCAGCACCGAGCCGAGCGAGAACAGGTCGCTCCGGTGGTCGATCGGCTTGCCCCACGCCTGCTCCGGAGACATGTACTGGAGCTTGCCCTTGAGCGAGCCGCTCTCGGTCTGCGAGACCTTGCGGTCCGCCTTCGCGATGCCGAAGTCGCAGAGCTTGATCTCCCCCTCGTGGGAAATCAGGATGTTCTGCGGGGAGACGTCGCGGTGCACGATGTGGAGGTCTTCGCCCCGCGCGTCGCGGCGGCGATGCGCGTAGTCGAGCGCCGAGGCGACCTTGCTCGCGACGTACACGGCGAGCGGGACCGGCATCGGCAGTCCCGTGTGACGGCCGCGGCGCAGGATCGAACGCAGGTCGGTCCCCTCGACGTACTCCATGGCGATGAAATAGCCGCCGGCCTGGATCTTTCCGAGGTCGTAGATGTGGACGATGTTCGGGTGATTCAGCTCGGCTGCGAGCTTGGCCTCGTCCGCGAACATCGTGATGAACTCGTCGTTGTCCGCGATGTGCGGCAGGATCTTCTTGATCGCGACGATCTTCTGAAATCCCTCGACGCCGGTGCGCCGCGCCCGGAAGACCTCGGCCATCCCGCCGCTCGCGATCTTCGAGAGAAGTTCGTACTGCCCGAACCGGTCCGGTCCCTCGGGAATGACGGCCTCCCGCGGCTCCGCACGCCGCGAGCCGGTCGGCGTCTGGTCCGCGCGGGCGGGGGTCGCGTCGGACCGGGCCGGGGTCGCGTCCGCGCGGGCCGGCGTCGGCGGCGACGTCTCCTTCGTCCGGGGGATCGGGATCCGGAGCGTCTCCGAGATCATCCGGTCGAGGTCGTCCTCGCCCGGCTTGCGTGGACGCGGCGCTTTCGGAACGGCCGGCGGAGAGGGGCGCGGAACGGCGGCCGGCTTCGTCGACCCCGTGACCCCGGACAGCGTGTCGCGAAGACGGCGTTCCATCTCGTCCGGCTCGCCGGCGCGTGCGGCAGCCGGGGGCGGCGCCGGCGCCTTCGGCACCGGGCGGACCCCGGCGTCGGTCGCCTCGCGTCCCAGCTCTTCCAGCAGGTCCGAGAAGATGTCGCTCGACGTGAGGGCGCCCGTCGGGATCCGGACGGTCTTCGCCTCCTTATCGGTGGCGTCCAGGGCCGACCGGACCGCCGCGACGATTGCTCCATCCGTGAACGGTTTCGGGACGATCTCGAACGCGCCGATCTTCTGGGCGTCCGCCTTGGTGTTGGACCCGGAGTAACCGACCGGCATCAGGAGGATCGGCGGCGCCTCGAGCCCCCCCTTGTTCCGGATCTCGCGAATGACGTCGGAACTCGAGATTCTGGGGAGCTTGCCCGAGAGAAGCACGACGTCGAACCGGCCGGGCGCGAAGGCCGCCAGCCCTTCCTCGCCGTCGTGCGCCTCCGTGACCTCGAAATCCGGTGAAGCGAGCAGCGACCGGACGCGATTGCGGTCCCGTTGTTCGTATTCGATCAGGAGTACGTTTTTTGCCATCGGAAGAGTCGGTTGCCGCCGGAAAAGCTGTTCGATGATAAGGCATCGGCGCCGAAAAACCAAAGAGGGACGGGACTTTTCGCGCGCTGCCCTCCGCGACGCGGGTGCGGAAGACGTCTTCCCGGCTCCTCGCCTCGGACGCGTGACCGCATCCGAGCGAGCGCGCGCGACCATATAATCCGCGCCGGGATTTTTCAGGAGCGCACATGTCCGGGCACAGCAAATGGAGCACGATCAAACACAAGAAAGGCGCGGCCGACGCGAAGCGCGGACGCCTGTTCACGAAGCTCATTCGCGAGATCACGATGTCCGCCCGGCTGGGAGGCGGCTCCGCCGAATCGAACCCCCGGCTCCGCAAGGCGATCGACGATGCGAAAGCCGTGAACATGCCGGCGGACAACATCAAGCGGGCCATCCAGCGGGGCACGGGCGAGCTTCCCGGCGTCACCTATGAAGAGGTGACGTTCGAGGGGTACGGTCCCGGAGGCGTCGCGATCCTGATCGAAGCCATGACCGACAACAAGAACCGGACGCTTCCCGAGATCCGCACGATCTTCTCGAAGCACGGCGGGAACCTCGGGGAATCCGGCTCGGTGAAGTTCCTCTTTCAGAAGCGCGGGTACATCGCCATCGAGAAGGACAAGGCGAGCGAAGACGCCGTGATGGAGGCCGCGATCGAGGCCGGAGCCGATGACGTCTCCTTCACCGACCAGCACCACGAGGTGCAGACGTCGCCGGAGATGCTCCCGGAGGTCAAGGCCAAGCTGGAGGAGAAGGGACTGCCGCTCGCGATCGCGGAGATCTCGATGATCCCAACCACCGAGGTCGCGCTCGACCAGCGCAAGGCCGACCAGACGATGAAGCTCATGGAGGCCCTCGAAGACCACGACGACGTGCAGAACGTGTGGGCGAACTTCGACATCGAGGAGGGGTAACCTCCGTCTCCTTGATCACGCTCGGCCTCGACCCGGGCCTCTCCGCCACCGGCTACGGGTCGGTCGTCTTCGATCGGGGATCTCTGACCCTCGAGCGCTGCGGCGTCTGGCGTCCCCCGGATCACCTCCCCTTCGCGGAGCGGCTCCACTTTCTGTTCGAGAATCTCGCGGCGCTCCTCGCGGAGCTGCATCCCGCGGCGGTCTCCGTCGAAACCGTGTTTGCCGCGAAGAACGTCTCCTCGACCGTGAAGCTCTCCCACGCGCGGGGGGTCCTGCTCGCCGCGGCCGCCCGCTTCGACGTCCCCGTGTTCGAGTACGAGCCCCGGCTGGTCAAGAAGGCGCTGGTGGGCTATGGCCAGGCCGAAAAACCGCAGGTGCGGGCGATGGTGCTGGCGCTCCTGGCACGGCAGCGCGATCGGGTCCCGCTCGACGCGGCGGATGCGCTCGCCGTCGCGATCTGCCACCTCCACGCGCGCCCTCCCGGCCCATGAGTTGCTATCATCTTTTCTTCCCATGTCCTTCCAGGGATCACTTCGCGAGCTCCAGCTCGCCGACATCATCCAACTCTTCTCGACCTCTGCAAAGACCGGGAAGTTCGAGCTCACGCGGGACGACGAGCGGGGCACGCTCTTCCTGAAGGGGGGGCGAATCGTGCACGCGGAGGTGGGTGACGTCGTCGGGGACGAGGCCGTTCACGTCCTGACGTCCTGGACCACGGGGGAATTCCGCTTCGAGCCGGCCGAGGAGACCGACCAGATCTCCGTCCACAAGTCGAACGCCCGCCTGCTCATGGAAGCGGCGCACCAGCACGACGAGTGGCGTGTGCTGTCCCGGAAGATTCCGGGCGTCGAGTTCGTCCCGATGCTCGCCTCGCCCGACGCCGGGCGTCCGGTGACCCTGTCGCCGGCGGAGTGGAACCTGATCGTACGCATCGACGGAAAGAAGAGCGTCCGCGACCTCGCGCGGGAATCGGACGCGTCCTCGTTCGGGATCGCAAAGCTGCTCTACGGCCTGGTGACCGCGAACCTGGTCGAGATGCTGGCGCCTCCGCGTGATCGCACGCCGGTGGACCCGCGCGACGAGCGGCGCGTCCTCGCGATCCTGTGCACGCGGATCAAGCAGGAGGCGGAGCTGGCTCTGGGCGAAGAGAGCCCGCCAGCGCTCGAGCGCGCCTACCGGGAAGCGCTCGAAAGCATCGAGCGCGACCCGGGTCTCGAGGCGCTGCGCCGGCTCGTCGCAGAGGGAGAAAAAGCAATCTCGTTCCGGCGCGGCGCCGCCCCGACGCGGGCCTTCCAGGAAAAGATGCCGGTCGTCCTCCAGACCAAGGCCTAGCTCCGATCTCTTGCGGCACCTCGCGGCGGCCCTCCTCTTCGGTGCGGCGGTCGCGTTCGCGGCCGGCCAGGAAATCCCTGCGCCGACCCCGACTCCGGCCGTTCCCGCAGCCCCGAAAACGCCTTCCCCCACCCCGGTCCCCCCTCCGGAGACCGAGAAGCTCGCCCTCTTCCCGGACCTGAACGTCTACCTGCCGGAGGGACGGGCGGACATCCGGCTGCTGAAGCCGATCCGCAACTCGCTCTTCGAGAACCAGATCAACTACAACTTCGTCTCGGGGGACATCTCCGCCTTCCTCCGGTACAAGTACTACGGCCGGCGCGCGACCTCGACGTTCACGTTCTTCGACTCGATCGAGTTCGAGGAGCTCGACCAGCTCTCGAACGACTTCTCCCGCACCCGGGGCGCCCTCTATCTCCAGCGCCGCCCGATCAACTACTACAACCGGCTGTACGGTCTGTTCGAGTTCGATCGCCTGACGTTCTCCCAGCCGGCCGACCACCCCGACGCCAACCGGACGAACATCTACGTGAAGCTGGGGTACCAGTTCGGGACGCCCTCCGACGAGAGGTCGAACGCGGTCGTCGGCGAAGCCCGAGATCGGATCTTCAACCTCTTCACGGCCTACCGCGAGGTTGGACCCCGGGGACGCGGGGTGTCCGTGGCGGCGACGTGGGGCCTCGACTTCCTCGGCGGAGACTACCGGTACGTCAAGACGGAGCTGGAGGCGCTTCAGGCGATTGCTCTCCCCCGCCGCCACCGGCTGGTCCTGCGCGTCCACGGCGGTTATTTCCCCTACAAGAAGCGCGTCCGCGAGGAATTCGACCCCGACCTCGGCACCCCGTTCTCGGTGCCTCGCTACGAGCTCTTCCGGTTGAACGGCCGCCAGGAGCTCAAGGGCTACCGCGGCACGGAGCGGGGACCGAACGAGGCCTACGCCACGGGTGAGTACGTCGTGCCGGTGTTCACGGAGGAGCCCCGGAGGTTCCTGGGCCTCCAGTGGAACAGCTTCTACGTCGTCGGCTACACCGGCGCGGGCAACGTGGGAAACGAGACGTCGATCTACAGCCGCCTCCAGGATTACAAGGTCGACGTCGGCGTCGGTTTCGAGTCCGCCGTCTCCTATCGCCGCTACCGGGCCTTTCTGGGAGCCCTGGTTGCGAAAACCGTGGTCAACGGGATTGGCGGAGCGAGGCTTCTGATCACCTTGAAGACGTATCGGTAGGGCTGTCGGGCCCGTCCGGGGGGACCGGGGAGCCCCGGAAGGCTCCGGGGCTTACCCTTCCACCGTAACGGCTTACGGGCCGAAAACGTTTGGCAATACGCCGTTTTGGGCTTATTCTATTCGGCACAGCGAATTCCCCGGTCTGTTCGAAAGGAGCATTCATGAAGGCAAAGCGTTCGGCGCTCCTCGCCCTCGTCTTCTGCATGGTCGGAGCGTCCGCTTTCGCGCAAATCGCTCCCAACAACCAGGGGGACATCGGCCTCTTCACCATGCCGACGGCGGACAATCCGCGCGGCGGGCAGCTGACGCTCGGGCTCTACGGGTGGCTGGAGCGGCTGGTCGCCGGCGAGTTGCCGACCGACGCGGACCACGTGACGCGGCTGTACAACCACTGGGCTGTCGCAGGCTCGGTCGGGTACGGGCTGACGGACCGCTGGTCCGTCTTCGCGAGCGCGGGTTGGGAGGAGCGGGAGTCCCGGGGCGGTTGGAGAGGCGGAATCGTCAACGGGTTGAGGTTCCTCGGTCCCTTCACCATCGATGAGGGTCGGAAGGTCCGGATCGGCACGAAGGTGAACCTGGTGACCGACTCCGACGCCAGCTTCCGACTCGCCGGCTACCTGGCCGCCCACGTGCCGGTCGGGAACGCCTCGATCCGGCAGGACGAGCAGTTCATCGTGGGCGACGAGATCAACTCCCGCCGAGCCGACTGGGAGTGGGGCGCCGTCCTCTCGAAGGGAGTCTTCACGGCGATGGGCAGCTACACGCTGGCCGGCCGCCACGATCAGGACTTCCGGCCTTCGAACCGCCTTCGCCTGGGAGTCGGGGTGGACGTCCCGATCATGCCGTTCTTCCACCTCATCGGAGAGCTCGACCGCAACATCCTGGACGGCGGTGACTTCCCCGAAGAGGACTACTCCATGACGTACCTCGGGGGCCGGTTCTGGCTGGGGCACACCGGCATCGCCATCTCGGCGGCCTTGAACGCGAACATCGACCAGATCGTGCAGGCGGGCTGGGGCCCGGCGCCGATCGGCGGAATCGTCGGAATCACCTACGCTCCCTGGCCGCCTCCCCCGCCGCCGCCGGTCGTCGTGCCGCCGCCGGCGCCCGAGGTCGTCGAGGAGGTGCCGATCGCTCCGCCGCCTCCGGCGCCCGCGCCGCGGTCGACCAGCGACGAAATCTACTTCGACGCCGGCAGCGCCCGGCTGACCAACATCGCCAAGGCGATCCTGGACGGAGTCGCTCTCCGGATGAAGAACGACCTGAACTCGACGGCGGTCGTCACGGGATACTCCGACAACCAGGGCACGGAGGAGTCGAACCTCGACATCTCCCGCCGCCGCGCCGCGGCCGCCAAGGAGTACCTGGTCACGCGCCACGGGATCGATCCGGGCCGGATCACGGCCGTGGGCAAGGGGTCGCTCGAGCCGGCCTACGACAACTCCACCGCCGAGGGTCGCGCGAAAAACAGGCGCGCTTTGATCGTGGTCACGTTAGTCTCCGGTACGTGAGCCGGGAAGCCCGGGAAAGCTCCTCGAAGCCCCCTCCTCCCGAGGGGGCTTTTTTGACACCGCCCCCTTCCCATGCGGTGGCGGAAGAAGCGGCGCCGCCGCGGACCGGTGGGCTCGCGGTCGTCGCCATGGCGGCGGCGGTCGCTCTTCTCTATTACGGGCGCCACCTCTTCGTGACGGTCGCCTTCGCCCTGTTCCTCGCGTTCGCGATGCGACCCTTCGTTTCGCTCCTCGAGCGGGCGCGCGTCCCCCGGGTCCTCGCGATCCTCCTGCTCATCTTCCTGCTCGTCGGCGCGGTCGTTCTCCTCGTCATCAACGTCACCGCGCAGGCCAACGAGCTCTATCAGCAGCTCCCCCGCTATCAGATCCGCATTCGCGAGCTCGTTTCGAACATCATGGAGTTCGTCGACCGGTTGCGGGAGAGGATGGGCACCATCCTTCCGCAGGACGCCCGCGGAGTGCGCGAAGTCAAGATCACGGAGTCCCCGCTCTCGACGACCCGTGCCGTGATCGAGAAGGCCGGCGCCACGATCGGTTTCGTGCTCTTCGCGGCGGCCGTCCCCTTCCTGACGTTCTTCATGCTCAAGGACCGCGAGAAGTTCGGCCGCGTCATCGAAGGCATGTTCGCCAGGAGCCGCCGGTTCGGCAACGTCGACGTTACCGGCGCCATCTCCCAGAAGATGACGTCCTACGCGCTCGGCCTCTCGTTCGTGATGCTGATCATGGCGTCGGCGACGACCGTCGCTCTCATGATCTTGCGCGTGAACTACTACTACCTGCTCGGTCCGCTCGCGGGCCTCGCGATCCTCGTCCCCTACGTCGGCGTTCTCTTCTCGACGATCCCGGCGGTCGCCGTGGCGTACTTCCAGTACGACATGAGCAAGGCTCTGATCGTCTTGATCGTCTACACGGGCCTCCAGTTCCTGGAGGGGAACGTCCTGACCCCCTTCATCGTGGGGGGGAAGGTACGCCTCTTCCCGCTCACGATCATGATCGCGTTCATTTTCTGGGGCTCGATCTGGGGGATCCCCGGCGCGATGCTCGCGGTACCGCTGACGTCCGCAATCAAGGTCGTTTGCGAGCACGTGAAGGGCTGGGAGGGAATCGCGAGGCTTCTGGGCGACCCGGATCCCTCGGCCCGAACCTAGTCCGACCCCCCGAACCCGGCGCACCCTAGCGGAACGGGTATCCCCGGGCGAGCTGCCCCTCCAGGCGCGCATCGTGCCCGTAGATGTCTTCGTAGAACTCGACCCCCCGATCGGGGCGCACGATGGCGGTCGCGTAATAGATCACGACCGGCAGCGGTCGCGTGAGATTCACGCGCTCTGAGCTCGGGCCGTCCATCGCGCGTCGCACCTGCCCGGCCGACCATGCGTCCGGGTCGCGGAGAGACCAGACCGCGAACCGCGCCGGGTCTTCCAGGCGGATGCAGCCGTGGCTGAAGTCCCGCCGCGTGCGCGAGAAGAGCTCGGTCGCGGGCGTCCCGTGGAAATAGACGTTCTGATCGTTGGGGAAGATGAACTTCGCGAGTCCGAGCGAATTGCGGGGGCCGGGCCGCTGGCGCAGCCCGAGCTCCCCCCGGGCCACGCGGGCGATGTTCGCGGCAGTCGCCGGGAGCGCCGGCCCGGTGTCGCCGGAGCCGCTGTAGACCTCCAGGTCGTTCTTCCGGAGGTACGCCCGGTTTTTCCGGATCGCCGGGAGGATCTCCTTCCGCAGGATCGACGGGGGGATCACCCAGTACGGACGGAAGATGACGTATTGCAGGGTGCGCTCGAACAGCGGGGTCTGGCGCCCGACCTCCGCCTTTCCGACCACGACATTCATCGTCAGCGCGGGGGCGCCGTCGGGAGGCAGCGAGTCGAAAGCGTAGAGCTGGAACGAGGGGACGTTCACGACCACGAACGGACCGACGTCGAGCGCCGGCAGCCAGCGAATCCTTTCCAGGGCGAGCTCGATCTGCCGCGCCCGCCGGGCGGGCGGCACGTTCAACGCGGCGAGCGTCCCCCGGCCCAGCACCCCGTCGGCAGCGAGACCGTGGCGCTCCTGGAACCGGGCGACGCCGGCAACGGTGGCGTCGTCGTAGAGCGAATCCGCCCCGGCCGCGCCGGCCGCGCTCTCCGGCAGGTCGCCGTAGGCCGTGAGCCGGAGTCGAAGAACTCCGACCCCGTCGAAGCGATCGCCCGGGCGGACCTCCCGCGGGGCTACCACGGCCGGAAGGTCGGAGCCGGCGGCGAGCGCGCGGTACTTCGCGTACGCCGCCTTCAGGCTCCGGTACTGCACGAATCTCGGCTCCGATTCGCGCACCATTTCGGCGATGCGACCGCGGCGAATCGCGTCTCGCAGGATCTGGACGAGATCGAGCTTCTTGCGCTCCACGTTGATGCCGATCGAGAGGTGGGCCGGGTTCACGCGCCCCACGTGTACGTCCGAGACGTGACGAAAGACGCCGACCGTGAGCGCCGCGTCGAACCACGCGATGTCGCGCGCGGAAGGAGATCCGCCGGCGGCGAGCTCCGCGGAGTGCCTGGCGAGGGTCTCCACGTCGTAGTCCTCGGGGTGGAGTCCGCGCTCGGTCGCGCTCTCGAGGACTTCGATCGCGGCGCGAGCCGCCGCCGTGGGCCGCCCGTCCACGGTCCACACGGGTCGCCAGTCGGCCGCGGCATACAGGTCGGTCAGCGCGTTCCGATAGTCGGGGAAGCGGGGCCATCGCAACCCGGGGAGCTCGCCGGCGCGCGCGACTCCGCGCAGGTTCGCCGCGATGTCGTCGTCGATCGACGCGCCGGAGCCGGCGCCGGCCATGACGGAGAGCGCGAGCGCCAGGACCACGGCCAGCCTCACGACTTCGGCCGCTTCGACAGGGACAGAAGGCTTCCCACGAATCCCGCGATCGCTCCGACGGCAGGCAGCGCGAGCGCCGTCGGCAGGTCCAGGAATCCGACCCAGAAGAGCGACAGAACGGGGTGCGGCTCCCGCGAGAGGAGGTGGATCGCCGCGCGGTACGTGGCATAGAGAAGGAGGAGCGAGAGCGCGCCACCCGCGAGGCCCTCGAATGACGCGTGCAGCCAGAACGGCGCGCGGATCGCGGCCTCGGTCGCGCCCATGCGGCGCATGATGTCGATCTCGTCGCGGTGGAGGTCGAGCGCGAGGCGCACGGCCGACGCGACCGAGAGGACCGCCGCGAACGCTAGGAGGCCTCCCAGGAAGAAGCCCGCCCCGCGGAGCAGCCGGACCCCGTCGCGGAACTTCCGGGCGAACGCCTCCTCGGATTCGGCGGAGTCGACGCCCGGCCAGGACTGCGCCGAGGCGGCGAGATCACGCGCCGCGAGCGCCGGCACGGCCGGCCGGAGATGGACCTCGATCGTCGGCGGAAACGGCGCCTCGTGAAGCTCCTGCAGCGCGGCCCCCAGGTCCGGGTACGCCCGGCGGAACCGCTCCAGCGCCGCTTCGCTGCCGACGATCGTCACCCGCGCGACCCGCCGATCCTGAGCAACCTTCGCGGCGATCGCGCGTGCGTCCGCCGACGGATCGAGCGTCAGAACGACGCCCACGGGGTCCTGGGCGGGGTCCGACATCCGCGACAGGTTTCGCGCGAGCAGCGCGAAGAGACCCGGCACGTAGAAGGCGAGCGCGATCAGGAGGACGGCCATCGCGGTGTGCCGCGGACCGCTCCGCGCGATCGCCCACGCTTCGCCGAAGAGGTAGCGGGAATTCATGAGGACGTAAAACGAAAAACGTAAAACGTAAAACGATTCGGTGGGCCCGGTCGTTGCCCGTTTCCCGTTTCGCGATTGCCGGCGAGTTTCACCCCGGTAGGAACGGCGCTTCGCGCGCGAGTGACTCCCGCGCCATGTCCCGCTCCCTCAGCATCCCCTTCTCGATCGTCAGCACGCGCTTGCCCATCCTGCGGATCAGGTCGATGTCGTGGGTCGCCACGAAGACCGTCGTCCCCCGGATGTTGATCTCGGCGAAGAGCTTCATGATCTCCTCCGAGAGAACGGGGTCCAGGTTCCCCGTGGGCTCGTCGGCGAGCAGGAGAACCGGCTCGTTGACGATGGCGAGAGCGACCGCCGACCGCTGCTGCTCGCCGCCCGAGAGCTCGCTCGGATAGGAGTTCATCCGATGCTGGAGCCCGACGCGCTTCAACGCCTGGTACGCCCGCCGCTTCTGCTCCCCGCGCGGCAGGCCGAGCACGCTCTGGACGAAGGACAGGTTCTCGAAGATCGTCTTCCGGCCGATGAGCTTGAAGTCCTGGAAGACGACGCCGAGCGTCCGCCGGAAGTACGGCACCTGGGAGTCCGGCAGCACCCCGATGTTCCGCCCGTTGACGAGGACTTGTCCGGAGGTCGGCAGCTCCTCCCGGAAGAGCAGCTTCAGGAGCGTGGATTTCCCGGCCCCGGAGGGCCCCGTCAGGAACACGAACTCGCCGCGCTCGACGTTGAACGACACGTCGGAGATCGCGTGCCGGAAGGGGCCGTAGTCCTTGCAGAGGCGGAAAACCTGGATCATTCGAGCGCGCGCGTGAGCGCGTCGCGCACCGTCGCCGGATCCGCCCGCCCGCCGGTGCGCTTCATGATCTGCCCGACGAACCAGCCGAACGTCTGCGTCTTGCCGGACTTGTACAGGCTGACCTGCGACGGATTCTCCCGAACGACGTCGGATACGACGGCGTCCAGGGCGGAGACGTCGGAGATCCGCCCGAGACCGCGCTCCGCCACGAGCTCCGCGGCCGACCGGGTCGAGTCGAGCATTGCGGCGAAAACGTCCTTGGCGGACGTCGCGGAGATGTCTCCCGCCTCGACCAGCTTCAGAAGATCCGCGAGCCGCTCCGGCGAAACGGGGAACGACGACGCCTGCTCGGCCGAGATCCGGCGCTCCTTCATCCAGCGCAGGACCTCGCCGGTCACCCACTGCGCGGCGACGCGCGGCGTTGCCCGGCGCGCGACCTCCTCGAAGTAGTCGGCGAGCTCCCGGGTCGAGACGAGCGTCTCGGCGTCCGCGGGCGAGAGCGCGTACTGCTCGATGAAACGGGCCCGCCGCGCGCGCGGCAGCTCGGGCAGAGCGCGCGCCGTGTCTGCGATCCAGGCCTCGTCCACGACGACCGCGCCCAGATCCGGCTCCGGGAAGTACCGGTAGTCGTGCGCCTCCTCCTTGCTCCTCATGAGGACCGTGCGATTCGCGGCGACGTCCCACAGCCGGGTTTCCTGCGCGATCCGCTCCCCCCGCGCCAGCTGCTCGGCCTGCCGCGCGGCCTCGTGCTCGATCGCGCGCGCCACGAACCGGATCGAGTTCAGGTTCTTGACCTCGGCGCGCGTCCCGAACGGCGCGTCCTCGGATATGCGCACCGATACGTTTGCGTCGCAGCGGAGATTGCCCTTTTCCATGTCCGCGTCGGAAACGCCGGTGTATCGGAGGAGGCGCCGCAACTCCGTCAGGTACGCGGCGGCCTCCGCGGGGGCGCGCAGGTCCGGCTCGCTCACGATCTCGACCAGCGGAACGCCCGCGCGGTTCCAGTCGACGAGCGAGACCGAAGGCGAGACGTCGTCGAACGGGGTGTCGTGGAGGAGCTTCCCGGCGTCCTCTTCGAGGTGGATCCGAACGAGCCGGATCGTCTTCGGGCCGGCGGGCGTGTCGATCTCGATGCCGCCGCCGGTCGCGAACGGACGGTCGTACTGCGAGATCTGATATCCCTTCGGCA
>Ga0105249_10002576_pt1 | contig 15691 bp, 12 predicted proteins | sample KBSS44metaG_FD_81522 | JGI IMG/M metagenome (GOLD analysis project Ga0105249, IMG submission 81522) | Switchgrass rhizosphere microbial communities from Kellogg Biological Station, Michigan, USA - KBS S4-4 metaG | ecosystem: Host-associated > Plants > Roots > Rhizosphere > Soil | place...
AACTATCGCCAGCAACAGCAGCGCCGCGTTGAGGCTGGCGCCTGCTTCGTCGATTCGGCCCTGGCCGACCCGCCTCGACACGAGTGCCTGGACAGCGATCGTCAGTCCCTGAAAAAAACCGAGGTAAATCCACGACGCGAAACTGCCGAGGCCTACACCTGCAAGTTCTGCGTTGCCGAGCCAACCCACCATTGCGGTGTCGACCAGCGACAACAGTGCCGACGAGCCCATTCCACCGAGAATCGGCACGCCGATCGAAAGGATGCGTCCGACACGCGTTCGGTCATCAGACACGCGAGTACCCGATCGGCATCAGTCGATAGTCGCGCGACGTTCGAACACGTCCGAATTGGTGATGAAAGAATTCCACGCCTGCGTCGGCTTCGATTTCGCTTCGTCTTCGTATTGCCGCGCGAGTATCCACACCGTGTGCAGTCGCTCGGTGCCGTCCGCACCGCGAACGTAACGCCCCGAGAAGCTCGTGATGGCCGACAGATTCGCGTCACCGTCGCGGAAGTTCACTGCAAAGCTCGCGAGTTCGCCGTTGACGCATCCGCGGACCGCGTACGCGACCCCCTTCGCCGCGCGGCCCTTCTGTGAGGAGAAGCGCCCGCTAATGCGTCCTTCGGATTGTTCGTCGATCCACAACACGGAGTTGTTCTGGTTGACCCAGCTTCCGCGCAGATCGACATCGTATGGCGACCCGATTCCGGCGGTCATGATGCGTTTCCTCGCGAATCACGCGTCCGTACAAACCAGACATTGAAGCAGTTTCGAGCCTCGATCGTCCACCTCGCCGTCCCCATGGCCCCTCCTGCCGATCGCCCCTTAAATGGCGCGTTGGTGGAAATCGATCCAGCCGCGACACTCGGCCGCGAGATCGACCGACGGCCCAGATCGGTTCTCGCAAACGAAGCGAGGTGCTAACATGCCGCCTCCCGAAATTTCCCGGCTTGTTCCAAAAAAGGCGGACCTATGCGAAACGCGAAAGCGCTGACGTCCTGCGTCGTAATAGCCCTCGTGTGTGGCGGGTGCTTTGGCGGTGGCGCAACCGTCAAAACCAGCACCACGACGGTCTCCATCGGCCAGCAATTGATCGATCTTCAGAACTCCTACAAAACCGGAGCGCTGAACGAAAAGCAGTACGAGAAGGCACGCGATGATCTCATCAAGCGTGCGCTGTCGAACTAACGGAGGCGTCATGAGATTGAATCGGAAGGTCGCGGTCGCGCTGCTATTGGTCAGCTCGGCGGCATTCGTCGGCTGCGGTGGCGGTGCAGAGGTTAATCAGCACGTCTCGACCGTGTCGCAGGGTCAGGAACTCGAAGATCTGAAAAAGGCACTCGATCAGGGCGCCATCGACCCACAGAACTACGAGAAACTGCAGAAGCAGATTCTCAAGCGCGGGTATTGAACGCGGGGGAAACCTCGTTCTCATCGCGGTCTATTCGGACGGCGCCTCGATTCGATCGTCAGACGTAGTCATCCGTGCGATCGACGAGGCGGGTTCGAGGCGAGTATCAACTGAAGGTTGGTGGAGCCAGACGGGATCGAACCGTCGACCTCTTGCATGCCATGCAAGCGCTCTCCCAGCTGAGCTATGGCCCCAAATCGTGAAGGCTGGCGATGTTAGGCGGCACCCGTGGGGGTGTCAACCAACTCACGGAACTCCTTCTCCCACTTCTTCGCGAGCTTTTTCGACACGCCGCCGAGCACCTCGATCGCGTCGCGAATGCGCATCCGCGTGAGGTCCGGACCGAGCACGACCATCGAGTCGTACAACGGCAATGACACCGGTTGTCCTGACACCGCGACGAACAACGGAAACAGAAAGTCGCGAATCTTGAACCCCATCGCGACCGCGATTCTCTGCACACCGGTGTGCAGCGTTTCGCGATCCCATTCGCGTATTTCATCGAGCCACCACAGCACGAACTGCAGAATCCGCTTGGCGTCGTCCTCCTGCAGATCCTTGTGGGCAAAGTCTTCCGCCGCCACGGCGCGTCGATTGCCGATCAGATAACCGGCCAGCGGAACGAGATCGATGAGCCGTTCGGTGCGCTCCTGCACGAGCGGTACCAGCGCCTCCAGCTGGTCGTCGCGAAACGCCCAGTCCCGCACGCGATCGAGGAATTCGTGTGGCGACAGTTTTCGGATGTACTGCCCGTTCAACCAGTTCAGTTTCGTGAAATCGAACACCGGACTGCCGAGTGAAATGCGCTCGACGTCGAATGCTTCGATCATCTCGTCGCGTCCGAACATCTCGCGCTGGTCGGGCATCGACCATCCCATGCGACCGAGATAATTGATCAGCGCCTCCGGCAGGTAGCCGGCGCGCCGGTAGTAGTTGATGCTCGTCGGGTTGCGTCGCTTCGACAGCTTGCTGCCATCGGGATTGCGCAACAACGGCAGATGGCAGAACACCGGCATCTCCCAACCGAAGTACTGGTACAGCAATACGTGCTTCGGCACCGAACTGATCCAGTCTTCCCCGCGCAGAATGTGCGTTATTCGCATCAGGTGATCGTCGACTACCACCGCCATGTGATAGGTCGGATAGCCGTCGGCCTTGATCAGCACCTGCATGTCGATCTGCGAATACGGGATCACGATCTCGCCGCGCAACACGTCGGTGAATCGGCAGAAACCTTCCGCCGGAACCTTCATGCGGATGACGTGCGGCTCACCGGCCGCAACGCGCCGTTCCGCCGCTTGCCGGTCCAGCGCGAGACAGTGGCCGTCGTAGCGTGTGTTTTCGCCCCGCGCCGTCTGCTCGGCGCGCAACTGGTCCAGTCGCTCCGGCGTGCAGAAGCAATGAAACGCGTGACCGTCGTCGAGCAGCCGGGTCGCGTGCGTTCGATAGATGTCCTTGCGTTCACTCTGACGATACGAGCCGCAGCTGCCACCGACATCGGGACCTTCGTCCCAATCGAGGCCGAGCCAACGCAACGCCTCGACGATCATCCGCTCCGAGGCGCGGGTGCTGCGCGCAACGTCGGTGTCTTCGATGCGCAGAATGAACTGGCCGCCTTGGCTGCGCGCGAAGACCTGATTGATCAGCGCGACGTAGGCGGTGCCGACGTGAGGATCGCCCGTCGGCGACGGCGCCACTCGGGTGCGAACTGTCATGCGCGTGATTCCGTCAAGAAAGGGCGCGCATTATACAGAAGCGGTTCGGAACTTTTGACTTCAGTACCAGAACGAAACGAAAGCCCGGATGATCGTCGAGTCCATTTTGTAGAGCGGTTCGTCGCCGGGTGTACCGGCCTTCAGCACGTCGCGGAAGTCCTCGTACGAGAACTCGATGTAGTCGGCGAACAGGCTGAACTCGCCGCGTTTGAAGTACGGTACGAGATTCTCGCCGAACGCGTACGTCAGTCCGATGCCGATCGAGTTCGACGAAAACTCCGACAGCTCCTTGTCGCGGCTCAGGAAATTCTGCGAGTCCTGGTAGGGGTACAGGTCGCTGTAGAAATCGGCCGTGCCTTGCGTGTAGTAGCGATAGCTCAAATCCAGCGTTACCCCATAGGACAACGGTTGGACATAGCCGAACTCGATGTTCCACCCTTCGACGCCCCAGGTATCGGTGTAGTACCGATACTCGGCTCGCGCGGAGGCGCGATACGGCAGGTAGTACATACCTCGGATCGCCCACGCGCTCGAGGTCTTCGTGCCCGGTGTCACCTCCGCTTCGTAGCCGTAGCCCTTCGCTGAAGACGCGTCCAGGTAACGCGCAGAACGATACGGATCGTGCAGATAGCCGTCGTCGGTGATGCCTTCATAGCCGAAGTTCAGCACCAGGTTCGGCGTAATGATCTGCGACAGATCGACGCGCCAGTCCTGCCGAGTGGTGTGCTCGTTGAAGGTAGGGTCGCCATTCTTCATCACGTCGTTCCAACCGCGTGCATACGAAATGCCGAGGGTCGTCAGATCGCCGAAGAAATCCTGGCTGATGCCGAAGCGTGCGGTGTTGGCGAGATAGTCGTCCTCATCGCTCCTGATGTAGGCGAATCCCATCATCGTCTTACCCGACAGATAGTCGATGCCGCCGCTGTATTCGTGGCGGGTCTCCTCGTACGGACTCGCGGTCGCAACGACGTCGATCGAAGCGCTGCTGATCATATCGACGTAGTAGTTGCCCCACACCGACACCTTGTCGTTGAAACCTTTGCGAACCAGAACGGACGGACCGCTGACTTCGAGACCACCGCCGTCGTAGCCGTGATACATGACGTCCGCGCGATCCTCTGGAAGGATCGCCGCGTTCGCGAGACACGGCAGCAGCGCAAAGAGCGCCCCCAGCCGCAAGCGCTTAGCTGCAACCACAACCGCCCCCTGCTCCGCCTTCGGCACCGCGCGCACCCGTGCGCGACTCGTACACGTGCTCGAGATAGTTCGACGCAATCGGGTCGCGGCTGAAGCTCATGATCGGATCGGCCAGGTTGTTGCGTTCGTACGGGCTGACCCACGGCTTGATCGATGTGCAACCGCCGGCCGCACACAGAACGACTAACAGAAGCACGATGTTGCGGTACATTGCGATCACCTCAGAAAAAGACCGTCAGGCCGCCGGTGAACTCGAGGTTGTGCAGCGTTTCATTGCTGCCAAGAAGGTCCGACTCGAACACGTAATCGCGCACGTCGATCCGCAGCGACAACCAGTCCGTCGCCGCCATCCGATAGCCGAATCCCCCGCTTACCGTGAAACGTTGATCGCCCGCGAAGTCCGAACTGCCGGCGCCGGCGATCAGATAAAGCCCGCCGCGGAACGCGTACTTGCGTCCGACGAATGCTTCGCCCGGCAGGATGTTGTAGCCGACCGACAAGTTGTAGTAGCTGAACTGACGATCGTCGTCCGTCACCAGTTCGACGTCGCCCGACAGCTTCTCGAAACTGGTCTTGCCGAGTTCGCTGCGTCCATACAGACCCTCGATGAAGAAATCTTCGGTCACGTGGTATGCGGCACGAACCCCGTACACTGCATTCGAACCGAAGTCCTGAATGTCGAGGATGCCGCCGTACGCACCGATCTCGAAGTTTTCCGAGTCGATGTCATCGACCTTTACCTCGCGACGCTCCGGTTCACGCACCACGAGTGGCTCGAGTTCGAGGTCTTTCGGTTGCGCGGCTATAGCGTTTGGCGCCCATATCAAACCCAACAGCGCCGCTACAAGAAAAAGCTGAATCCTGCTATCCATTCGTCGATCTCTTCGTTGTCGTCTCGACTCGTGAGCACCGTGTGGCGTTTGTACTCCGCACGGAACATGAAACGTTTGCTGAGATACACGTCGGCACCGATGCCGGCGTGCGCGATTTCATCGGTGCGATCCTGCGACTGCACGACGGTCGTCTGCGGGTTCACGTTGATCATGCCGCTGCCGATCTCGAAGAACGGCGACACACGCCATTCCGGGAACGGCGACATGACGATGCTTGCGGTTCCCATGTAGCCGTCGGAGTAGTCGCCCAACACTTGCGAAGCCACGAGCTCTGCGCTGATGTTCGGCGTCAACTTGAAGGTGCCGGTCGCGCTGAGAATGCGCGCGCCGCCGAAGTCCCCTGCGGCGAATCCAAAGACCCAGCGCCGCTTACCGAATTCGTCGAGACCATACTGGGGAAAGTTGATCTGCTGGCCGTCGAGGTCGAGCGTGCTCGACATCTGCGAGACGTTCACCCAGCCCTCCTTGCCGCGCGGCGTCCTCACTTTGTACCACTCGGTCTGCGCTTTCAGGATCGTGATGCGGTCGCCCTGCGCCGCTACGTAGAAGATCGGGTAGCCGCGTCCGGGACCGGTGTGCAGATCGATGTACGGATCGGAGACGACGACTTCGGGCTGATACTTGGCGTCGGCAGGCAGCCCGAACGCCAGCGCCGCAAGCACCAGCGATGTCCTGAGTAGAAATGCCGTTATCCGTTTCCGGCGTACCACTGTCCCTGTCCTCTACGAGAAATCGAAAGGCTGCGCGCGCCTCAAGTGTGTGGTTAGGCGGGCGGCGCAGCAAACGGGTCATTGAAATACTGTGCACCAATGTCCAACCATTCCGAGATCAGCTTCAATTCGGCGGGCGTCAGCCAGCCGGCGTGGGATCCACCCGCATTGAAGCGTGAGAAAAAGCGCGGGCTTGCCAGCGCACCAGCAGGCGACGTCGGCGGCGACGTCGTCACCGCTACGAGCACCGGAATCGGTTGCCCATTGGCATCCAGGATCAGGTTGCCGTTTTCGTCCATCTGGAACAGGGGATTTCCGTTCGCATCGGTAGCCTGAACCAGGCTGTCGACCAATACGCCGTTCATCACTTCCTGTTGGTTGTCCGAAAACAGCAATTCGCGATAACTGTTGAACTGCGCCGCTTCGTCGGGCGATATGCCATCCGCAAGGTCGAGCTGCGCGGCCGGCACTTGCGCAGCACCCATGGCGTCGACCGGCGAATGACACGAATTACACGTTGCGTTGGTAACGCCGTCAGCGGCCAGGCGCGGCACCTTCCACAACGGATGAATCGACGCTTCGTAGTTCACAATGATGCGGCAGCTCGCCGTCCAGGTCGTCACGCAGCCGGAATCGACCGGCGGAGTGGTCGTCAGCGCCGCGTATGCATAAGCAAAGCTCGCGTCTTTCGCCCGCACGTTCGGATCGGTCCAGACGTCGTCGAACTTGATGTCGACGTTCGGCTTGGGCACGCCGTTGATGCGCGTGTACGTCTCCGCCATCGTTTCGCCCGCGTTCGCGAACAGCGCCGGTTCAGTGTTCGGGAACGGCGAACCGTCGCTTGGCGCACCCGAGTTCGCCGACGGCGCTTCAGCGTCGGGACGGCCGTGAGGCAGTTGGCTCTGGCGCGTGTGGCAGCCGTTGCACTCGATCACCTCACCCGCCTTCAGCGTCATCCAGTTCAGGTGTGGTTGCGAAATGCGCCGGCCGTCCTGGTCCAGTATCTCCACACCGAATGCGATGTTCGCGGGCAACTTCATTTTGACCGAACCATCCGGCTCCACCGGCGCGTAGCCGATGATTTCGCGCATGAAGTTGCTGGCGCCGAAGGTCGCGTCGTCGATATCGAGTACGTCTCGATCAGGCAGCGACACCGGCTTGATCACGCGCAGGAAGCGCGCCGGTCGTTGCGCGGCGGTCGTGAGCGCCGGATCGCGCAACGTGTCAATCGATGCGTTCGCCGTGCCGTCGATGTCGTAGACGCTGCGGATGTGCAGTTCGCCGACGCTTTCCGAAACGAGATCAGGGTCGAGGTCGAGCCCAGCGACTTTATCGAGGCGCACCGCCGGCGGCGTGCGCGCTTCCATGACCACCGCTTCGGTGTACGCAAAACCTTCCTGCGGCGTAACGAGCGGTTGCTGCGTTCCGTCGGTGACGTTGAACATCCAGACGCCGTAGAGAGGCGGCGCTTCGATGGCCTGCATCGCGAGTAGCGCCGGCGTACACGGCACGATGACGGGATTGAGGGGATCGGCGCTGGCCGGGTCGAGCAAACGACACTGGCTCCATGTCACGAGCAACCGATCGGAGCCATCGTACAACGGCGCAACGCTGGCGAAACGTCCGCGCGGCGACGGAGCCGCATTCAGTTGCACGTCGCCGGGCACCAGCAATTCCTGTGCGTCCACGGTCAAGCCCGCATTCGAGAACGTTGGTTGATCATGGTCGACATAGTTCGCCGCATCGATCGCGACGAGCGCGGCGCCCAGGTGCGATTCGGCGGTCGACGGACGCATCGTGACGAGGATGCGGCCGTCCGGCAGTTCCTGGGGTTCGACGAACTGGATTCCTTCGCCGTTCGGGCCGGTGTCGTGGCTATGCACCCCATAGAGCACCTTCTGTTCGGTGCCGTCCGGGTTCATCGTGTACAGACTGAACGCATCCTGATTCGCCGCGTTGTCCCAGCGCGCGTATACGATGCGTCCGTCAGCGAGCACCGACGGGTCCACGTCGTGGCTCTGGTTGAACGAGATCTGATGGATATTCGACCCGTCTGCGTCCATCACGTGCAGCGACAGCGCGTCTTCCTGCCGCGTTTCGACCTGTGCCTCAAACTGGGGTTTGCCTTCGTCGAGCAGAACGGCCTTTGCGTCGCGCTGCCGCGTGGACGCAAACACGATGCGTCCATCCGGCAGGAAGTGCGGCGCCACGTCCTGGCCGACTTCGGCGGTGATATCGGACGAAATCACGCGTTGCAGCGACTGCGACTCGACGTCGTACATCCAGATGTTCCACGTGGGTTGTTCATCGTCGTCGGCGTTCGGAATTTCCGGTGCGCGCATCGCGAATACCAGCTGCTTGCCGTCGAACGACGACGACAGGTCTTTCACGTCGTATTGCGGCGGATCGCCCATCGCGTCGTTGGGAAATACGCCCGCCGTGATGCTGTGCTCGACAGCGCTCGCCGATGCCCGATCGCGGACAAAGAGTTCGGCGCCGGGCATGAATGCCGTCGGGTCGTGCACATCGAAGGTCAGCAGCGCGCCGTCGTCGTCGAGCAATAGAGCACGTTTGACGTAAGCGACCGGAAAATCCTGTACGGCCGGATCGGGATCCTGTCCCCCGCCGAGTAAACCACTCGAGCTGCTACCACTTCCGCCGCCGCAGGCTGACAGCGTCACGCCGACGACAGCGCTTACGAAAGCCGCACGAAGCAGCCGCAAAGCCTGCGCCCGCGCCATCCATCGACCTCGACCTGTATTACCCGTCGGATTCTTTCACAGCGCGGCACACCGAAGATGCGAAGCGACTCACACGCGAGCGAACGCCAACAAGCCACCTAAGGTTCCAAGGGGCATCGTCGAAACGAGGGGTCAGTCACAGCACCGCAGTGTCGAATCTCGGAGTCTAGCGCCGCGGCTGTCCCGACCCGATCACGGTCAGGGGATGCCCTCGTGCTCATCAATGAACGGATGGCCGGCAGTAAAGAAACGCCCGACCGTGCTGTGGAAGCACGGCAGGGGCGATCCGATGAACAGGAGTGGGTCCACATGATTAAGGTGCTGCGCGCAACGGCAGAACGCCGCTGGTCGAAACGGGCGCTACTTCTGGTACTGACCTTCATCACGGTATTTGGCTCGCTTGCCATAAGCGCTGACGAACGCGATCAGGCGAAGCGCATCCACGATCGGATCGCGGGCGTTCCGCCAGACGCCTCTACGTTGAACCTGATGGCGAACGCGATCGCGAGAGACCCGACCAGTGGCGCTTTCAACGCCGCGCTGATCGCCACCGATGACCCCTCGTTCTACAACGTCACACTCAAAAACTTCGTCGCGCCGTGGACGAATCGCGATCAGGCCGTGTTCGTTCCGCTGAACGACTACACCGCAACGGTCATCGGCATGGTTCGCGACGACGTCGACTTCCGCACCCTTCTATACGGCGACATTCTCTACACCGTCAGCGGCGTCAACCCCGCCTACTCGACCACCAGTAACGCGCACTACGAAGCCGCCGAAGCGCAAGCGGCGGATCTGAAGGCGCGGCTCGTCGGCACCGTTCCACAAAGCGCGTTGACGGGTGTGCCCTCATCGGCGACCGCGGGCGTACTCACGTCGCGCGCGGCATCGAAGGCATTTTTCATCGACGGTACGAACCGCGCGATGTTCCGATTCACGATGCTGAATCACATGTGCCGCGACATGGAACAGGTACACGATACGTCGCGTGCCCCCGACCGAATCCGTCAGGACGTTTCCCGCAGCCCAGGCGGCGATGCGCGCGTGTTCCTGAACGGCTGTATCGGTTGCCACTCCGGCATGGACCCGATGGCGCAGGCCTTTGCCTATTACAACTTCCAGTACGACAAGTCCACCGACCCGACCGCGGACGCCGGGTTCCTGAAGTACAACAACACCGGCGACATCGACGCCACGACCGGCACTCGCGTCGTTCGCAAATACTTCAACAACAACACGACCTTCCCGTACGGCTACATCACGATGAACGACCACTGGGACAACTACTGGCGTCACGGTCCCAACGAGGTGCTCGGCTGGAACGGTGCTTTGCCCGGATCCGGCGACGGCGCGAAGTCGTTGGGAATGGAACTCTCGAACAGCGACGCCTTTGCCGAGTGCCAGGTCGAGAAAGTGTTCCAGAACGTTTGCCTGCGACCGCCGCAAGACGCGGCTGATCGGGCTCAGATCAGCTCGATGGTCAGTGCATTTCAGTCGGATAACTACAACCTGCGAAACGTGTTCGCGGCGTCCGCCGTCTATTGCATGGGTCAGTGAGCGGAGACCGCAACGATGAACATCATGAACAAACTCTCTTCCGCTCGCAGACTCGCGCTGGCGACGTGCTTTGCCGCCTCGACGCTGGGCCTTTCCGGTTGCGGAAGCGGTAGCGGAGCTGCAACGGTTGCGAATCCGGTTACGACGCCCCCGACCTTCAGCAACTACAACGGACCGGCGCTGCAGACGGCCGACGTTCAGCGATTCAAGATCAACCTGTGGGACAACCTCGTTCCCAACAACCGCTGTGGTACCTGCCACAACCCGAGCCAGACGCCGCGCTTTGTTCGTAACGACGACATCAACCTTGCGTATGACGCGGCGAACACCGTCGTCAATCTGAGCGATCCGGCGAATTCGCGGATGGTTCTGAAAGTGCGCGGCGGCCACAACTGCTGGCTGACCAGCAACGACGCGTGCGGCGACATCATTCAGTCCTACATCGAAGCGTGGGCCGGCGGCGCACTGGGGGGTACCGGCAAATCGATTCAGTTCACCGCGCCTCCGCTGCGCGATCCGGGTTCGAGCAAGAACTATCCGGCGGACGTGACGGCAACGATGTTCAAGACAGACGTCTACGATCCGTACCTGCACGAGTACTGCGTCGGTTGCCACAAGGAGGACGCGGCGGTGCCGCAGTCGCCCTTCTTCGCAAGCGACGACATCGACGTTGCCTACGCAGCGGCGCAGAAGAAGATGGACCTCGACAATCCGGCGAACTCGCGCTTCGTGTTGCGCCTGGGCCAGGAGTTCCACAACTGCTGGAGCGAAAACCCGCCGACGGTGAACTGTGCGCAGGACGCCGCGCTGATGCAGGCGGGGATCGCCGCAATGGCCAACGCCATTCCGGCGACGGTCGTCGACCCGAATCTCGTGACCAGTAAAGCGCTGACGTTGACCGACGGCATCGTGGCGTCGAGTGGCGGCCGTCAGGAAGCCAACGTGATTGCGCTGTACGAGTTCAAGACCGGCAGCGGCAATACCGCATTCGATACCAGCGGCGTGGAACCGGCCGCGAACCTGACCTTGTCGGGAACGTACACCTGGGTCGGTGGCTGGGGTATCGACTTCAGGAACGGTAAGGCGCAAGGCTCCACGACGGCGAGCAAGAAACTGCACGACCTGATCAAGTCCACCGGCGAATACTCGATCGAAGCTTGGGTGGCACCCGGCAACGTAACGCAGGACGGTCCGGCCCGAATCATCAGCTACGCCGGCGGAGCATCGAGCCGCAACTTCATGCTCGGCCAGACGCTGTACCAGTACGACTTTCTGAACCGTACGTCCGAGACGGACCAGAACGGCGAACCGCGCCATTCCACGGACGCCGACGACGAAGACCTGCAGGCCACACTGCAGCACGTCGTTGCTACGTACGATCCGACGAACGGCCGCCGCATCTACGTGAACGGAACGTTCACCGACGACGTCGATACGGTGCCAGGCGGGCTGCTCACGGATTGGGACAACACCTTTGCACTGTCGTTGGCGAGCGAAGTCGACAACACCAATCGGTGGGCCGGGACCGCGCGACTGGTGGCGATCCACAATCGCGCGCTCACGGCCGATCAAATCAAACAGAACTTCGACGTCGGTGTCGGCGAGAAGTACTACATGTTGTTCAACATCAGCGATCACATCGGCAAACCGGACGCGTACATCGTGTTCGAGGTCAGCCAGTTCGATTCGTACAGCTATCTGTTCCGTGCACCGTTCTTCCTGATGCTCGATAGCTCCGCGACGCCGGGTGACATCCCAATCGGCGGCCTCCGCATCGGCATCAACGGTCGCGAAGCATCCATTGGGCAAGCGTTCAAGAATCTGAACACGACGATCAGCGACGCGGCTTACACGCCGACGGGGCAGCAGCAGTTGTCGACACTCGGGACGGTGATAGCGCTCGAGAAAGGTCCGACGCTCGACGAGTTCTTCCTGACGTTCGAGGTGCTGGGTAGCGCCACGCACGTCGTCGTCGAAGCGTCGCCGGCTCCCCCGCCGCCGCAGGTCGATGTGCCGCGCGATCCGGACTACGGCATTCGCGACTTCGCGGAGATCAACCAGACGATGTCGAACATGACCGGCGTGCCGATGACGCAGACGCAGGTCAAGGCGACCTACGACGCGGTCTACCAGGCGCTTCCGGTTTCCACCGGCATCGAAGGGTTCCTGTCGTCGCAGCAGATGGGCATCACGCAGCTGGCGATCGCGTACTGCAGCGCGTTGGTGGAAGACACCGCTAAGCGAGCCTTGTACTTCCCCGGCTTCGACTTCAGCGCGAGCGTGTCGACCGCATTCAACTCGGGTGCGAAGCAGGCCCAGATCATCGATCCACTGATGTCGAAGATGGTCGGTGCGAACATCCCGACGCAGCCGGATGATGCAGCGACGCGGACCGAGGTCAGCAACTTGATCGGGCAACTCGACGGTTGCGTCGCGGGTCCGCAATGCTCCACTAACGGCGTGGTGAAGGGCGCGTGTGCTTCGGTACTCGGCAGCGCCGCGATGCTGGTTCAGTAGCGCGCGGATGGAATAGCGAGGATTCATCATGACAAGACGCAAGAACATTCGACGTTACGACGATCCGATCCGGCATCCGGACCACCCGCGCCCGCGGAACCGCCGCGAGTTCCTGTCGCAGGGCTTCATCTTCGGCTCCGGGCTTGTGCTCGGCAGCACCGCGTTGACGCTCGGTTCCGGCAGCGCGCGCGCGACGATCGACGTCTCGCCGGAGTTGAAGGCGTTCTGCGGCGTCGGCAACCAGGGCGCCGGCAAGATTCCGTTCATCTGCTTCGACCTCGCCGGCGGTGGCAACACCGCCGGCTCGAACGTGCTGATTGGTAAGCAAGGCGGTCAACTCGACTTCCTGACGACCGACGGATACGCGAAGCAGGGTCTGCCCGGCGACATGATTCCGCCGGTCATCGACACCACGACCGGGCTCAATCACGTCAACTCCGAGTTCGGTTTGTCGTTCCACTCGGACAGCCCGTACTTGCGCGGCATGATGACGCGCGTCACCGATCCGGCGGTTCGCGCACTGATCAACGGCGCGGTGATTCCGGCGCGCTCCGAAAACGATACTGGCAACAATCCGCACAACCCGATGTACGGAATCGCGAAAGCGGGTGCCGACGGCACGTTGCTGTCGCTGATCGGCTCGTCGAACTCGGATTCCGGCGGTAACTCCGTGTCGCCGATGATGCTGGTCGACCTGACCAAGCGTCCGACGAAGGTAGACCGCCCGAGCGACGTCACCGGCCTGGTCGATGTCGGCGATCTAACGACTGTACTCAGTCAGGCGGATGCCGTTGCGGTAATGGAGTCGATCTATCGCATCAGCGACGAAAAGCTGAAGAACTTCACGCCGGGCGGCGACACGACAGTGCACGTCGAAGACGTCGTGAAAGACCTCGTGCGCTGCGGCTACCTGAAGAGCGCCGACGTGGCGGAGAACTTCGGCAATCCATCGCAGATCAACCCGGCGACCGACCCGCAGATCGTCGGACCGACCGGCATCTTCACGCAGGCGGAGTTCGACAGCAGCGGCGAGTTCCGCAAGACCGCCTCGGTCATGAAGATGGTGATCAACGGCTTCGCCGGTGCCGGCACCATCGAGATGGGCGGCTACGACTATCACGGCGGCCGGCGGGCAGAAGGCGAAGTGAAGGATTTCCGCGCCGGCGTGTGTATGGGCGCGTGCCTGCAGTACGCGGCGGCTCGCGGCAAGCCGCTGATGATGTACGTGTTTTCCGACGGTTCTCTGTCGAGCAACGGCGCGATCGACAATACAGTCGACGGCCGCGGCAAAGGCGAATGGACCAGCGACAACCAGCAGACAGCCGCGACGTGGTTCCTCGTCTACAACCCGACCGGACGCCCGCAACTGCTTGGTGCGAACGCAACGGAGCAGGCGCGGCACCAGCAGATCGGTTACATGCGTCCTGACGGTTCCGTTGAGACGGCGTCCACGCCGGCTGCGAACAACGTGAATCTGTTGGCGTATACGGCGGTGCTCAACTACATGGCGCTACATGGCGAGCAGGGCGACTTCTCGTCAAAGTTCCCGGCCGCGGGACTGCCGGCCGGACTGCTCGATTCGCTGACGGCGTTCCAGCCGATCGTAAACGGCACGATCTGAGACGAGCGGCGGTGCAGGACGCACCGCCGTGTCTTGCCGCGATACCGTCTGTAGTATCGCGGTGATACTCGACCGACCAGGACCGTCGGATGACTACCGCAACTGCCTCGACCTTCGAAGACCTGCTCGCGTGTCCGCGTTGCGGAAAGTCTCTTTCCACGGTTCCGACGTTGCGATGCGCGCACTGCAACGTCGCCTTCCCCGAACTCGACGGCGTGCCGTTTCTGTTTTCGGAGCCGACGGCCGCGCTCGCGGATTGGCGCGCGCGGTTGCACCGCCTGTTGCGCCAGTGGGAATCGGACGCAGCGCGAACCTCACGCGCCCTCAAACAGAAGCAACTGCATCCGCTGACGCGCAACAGGCTCGAGAAGCTCGCCGCTGCGCAAACGTCGCACGTCGCGGAGCTCGCTGCGTTGATGGAACCGCTGAATACCGGCGACGTCGCTGCAACCCTTGAAACGCACCTGGCGCTGCGAACGCGGCTGGCGCCGGGTCAGGGCCTCACCTCCTACTACTCCAATCTGCATCGCGACTGGTGCTGGGGTGAGCAGGAAAACGAGGCGTCGTTCGAGCTGGTCGCGCGCGCCCTGCCCGACCTGACGGGCGCGCGGGTTCTGGTACTGGGTGCGGGCGGTGGGCGCCTCGCGTACGACCTGCACACGCGACTGTCTCCGTCGCTCACGGTCGCGCTCGACATCAATCCGCTGCTGTCGCTCGCGACCCAACGCATCGCCGGCGGCGGCCGGATCGAACTACACGAATTTCCGCTGGCACCCCGCCGTCTGGACGACGTTGCGATTCGACGCGAACTCGCCGCCCCCGCACCGGCGGGCGCCGGATTCCACTGCGTGCTCGCCGACGGATTGCGCGCGCCGTTCGCCGCCGACGCATTCGACGCGGTCGTCACACCGTGGTTCGTCGATATCGTCGATGAGGACCTGCGCATCCTGGCGCAGCGGATCAATCGGCTGATGCGACAGGATGGTCGCTGGGTGACGTTCGGGTCGCTGCGGTTTTCGCGCGTTGACCCCGCCTCGTGCTTCAGCCTCGAGGAGACAGCGGCGCTGATCACTGCTGCCGGTTTTTCCGATCCCTCGATCGTAGAGGCGACGATTCCATACATGTGTTCACCGGCGAGCCGCCACGCCCGCAACGAGCAGGTTCTGACGCTCTCGGCTATCAAGACCAAGCGCGTGACAGCCCCGCCGCGCCATACCGCGCTGCCGGAGTGGCTCGTTCAGACCAACCAGAGCGTGCCGCTGCTCGACGCGTTCCGCGTGCAGGCGACAACGACGCAGATCTACGCTTTCATCATGTCCATGATCG
>Ga0105249_10002583_pt1 | contig 15668 bp, 12 predicted proteins | sample KBSS44metaG_FD_81522 | JGI IMG/M metagenome (GOLD analysis project Ga0105249, IMG submission 81522) | Switchgrass rhizosphere microbial communities from Kellogg Biological Station, Michigan, USA - KBS S4-4 metaG | ecosystem: Host-associated > Plants > Roots > Rhizosphere > Soil | place...
CCGCTTACAACCCGAGTCAGCAGACCGACTTTGAAGAACGAGATGAACTTTTCTTGCGCGTCGATCTCCCTCTGAGCCGCAGCTGCGGTCCTGGGTCGCCAGGTGGTGCAGAGAACGCTATCGCAGGGGAGTGAGAGTAACCCAGAGAAGAGACATGGACGTGATGCCTCAGGTGCGGCCTTCAAGGAGAACATCTGGACATGCCGTCTTCCGATTCGGACATGATCGTCGTGCCACGCGACCGGGCTCTTGACGATCTGTTGGTCGAGGCCTGAGTCACTGCGCACTCCATCTTGTTCGGCCCAATCCTCGAGATTGAACAAGTAGCTGAAGAACTGAAAGGTCTTCGTTTTATTCGCCCGCCCGAGGCCAAGTGCGGCGCCGAGCTGCCCTTCGAGAAGACCTGCCGTTTTCGTCAGGTCCGTCAGCATGCGGGCCGTCTCGTACTCTTGCTGTCTGGGTGTCCGCTGGAACGCCCTGAGTTTGACGGGCTCTTGCGTCAGGCACCAGTGGAGATCGATGCGTCGAAATGAGGCCGTCTTCTCAAGGTGAGTGAGCCGATCGGAAGTAAATACTTCGAGAACAGAGCCTTCGTAACTCCGCCGGCGAGGAAGATCGAAGCCTGTCCTGACCCGCATGTACTGATACAGGCATGCTCCATCGGGAAGAGTCCGCAAGGCGCCTTCAATCGATCGCATGTGCGATTCGAGTTGCAGGTCAGTCAGACTCTCCTCATCGAGGCCGGTGAGGGAGAACAAGCATCCGTACCCACCGCCTTTTAGGGCGAACGCATCGTCGCCGACGAAGCGGGAGACCGGGATGATACTGCAGGCAGCGCCTGCTTTGGCGAACCACGGTACGTGTTTGAGCTGATCAGTCTTTGCGCGGGTCATAGTAAGACTTCTGGTTGAGGCTCAGGCCCCAGAGTTGGAGCATCTTAGGGTGTTTGCGGACGACAAGCCATGCGCCGGCCGTGAGAGTTGGAAAACTGAGGATCGCTAACAATCGGAACCCTGCAAGGAAGACCGTTACCGTTACAAAGACGATGACCATCCACGTAGAAAGTTCAAGCCCGAGCTTGGCTCTCGGCCGGTTCAAAGCCTGATTGATCGGTAACGGTTCTCCTCGCCTGGCGGTATACATTGAAGACCTACATTGACTGCCCGGTGAGGGATCCGATCCAGCCCGCACCCCAGCCCAGTACCCCGGCGCCAAAGAGAGCACCGAACAAGCCAGGAATGGAATCCTCGAAACGGCCCGTCATCATGCGAATACCGGCGAAGATTAGGCTTCCGAGGCAAATGACTGCGCCTGCATACATTGCGAAGGTCTTGAAGGTTCCCATGAGCGTCTGCGCCCCTGAGAAGTCCATCGTTCCTTGCGCGTGAGCGATGCCATTTCCGAGCCCAACAAAGAGAAGTGCGGAGAGGGTTGGCCTCATCACATGAAGCACGCGGCGGAGGCTTTGCTTGGAGAAGAGGGTTGCCTGGCGGCGAGTGGGTGGATTGGACGACCGATGGAGAGGAGTTCTCACTCGGACTGCGCGACGTATTCTGAGCATCTTTTGCACCTCCGCTGACGATGTGTCAGCATGGCGCAAACGTATCGCCGCCCAGTCGCGGTGTCCAATAACAAGAGAGCTCTCTGCTATTTCAGGACGGAATGACAGCTCGGGTTGTTGCTCATCTATGCACACGTAAGGGAGCGATGATGTCTATCAAATTCCGCTGCCAAAATAGAAGCCCGCTTGCGCGGGCAAATGGAGTCGGTCGTTTTCTGGGCCGTAGAGGCTCTGTATCTTGAGATGTGTGAGGCGATAAAATTGGCGCATGTGTGGTCGTTACTACAGACGTTCAACCAAGCAGCGGATCGCAGAGACTTTCAAGTTGGGCAGGTTGCCAGATGATTTCGTTCTTCCGCCTGACTACAACGTAGCACCGACCACCTTTCAACCAGTCATCAGGGAAAGCCGCGATACCGGGGAGCGCGAACTCGCCATGATGCGATGGGGAATGGTTCCGTACTTTGCCAAATCGCTCAAAGAGTATGCGGGCATTTCCACTATCAATGCCCGAGCAGAATCGGTTGAGACCAGTGGGACTTGGCGGGCACCGTTTCAGCGGCGACGGTGCATTATTCCGGCTGACGGCTTCTACGAATGGAAGAAGTTGAGCGCCAAGACACGACAGCCGTATGCGTTCGGCATGGCCGACGATGAACCATTCGGACTCGCTGGATTGTGGGATGCGTGGAAGGAACCGAAATCATCGCCGCAGCAGATCGATACGTGGCTTCAATCTTTCACGATCATCACGACCGGCGCCAATGAGGTTATGCGAGCTGTGCATAGCCGAATGCCGGTGATTCTGAAGCCCGCTGACTACGATCGCTGGCTTTCGCGGTAGGAGTCTGAGCAGCCTCCCATCGTCCTGCTTGGCCCTGATGACGCCGACAAACTGCTATCGCACCCAGTGGATGCTCGTGTTGGCAACGTCCGGAACAATGAACCGAGACTATGTGAGCCGATGGCGCGTCCACCGATCACAGCATAACTTCTTGGTTGCCGGTGATCTTGGCGGAATACCAGCCGCCCACTCTTTAGGGGCCGCTAATTGGTCCCTGGTCTCTCCATCTGGTCGATCACAAGAAGTTCTGCCGATGCCCTAGTTGCCTCTAACTTCAGCCCAAGCTGCTCCTGAACCGCGGTCAACAAACCAGGCGAGGTATTGCTCTCGGCTGGTGCCCTCATCTCATCCTCCGTCCACTTTAGCGCCAAGTCGTACCGCCCGGTTAGTCCCGTTCGGTCAATCACCGGCTTGTCCGCTGAGAAGTTCATCCATTCCGCCAGTTCGCCCATCGACATGTTCACCGCATGCATTGACACCTGCCCCCCGTTCGCATCCTCGCTTTCGTCAGCCGGCTCATCCGATGGACGTGCGCTCTTGACGATCTTCAGTCCTTCTCTATCCCTCACCAGAACAAACACGGCCATCTCCCGCTGCTCTATGTGAGCTTTCATGCCAAACCTTTCCGTCAGCACCTTGCGCACGATTCCTTTGTACTGCCTTACGCTCAGCTTCCCTGAAATGTCGGGGACGCCCTTCACGTCCCACTCCTCATGCCTCGCCCACTCAGGAATATTCGCCAGCTGGTTGTCATGTAGGCCATAGCTGAACACAAGTAGCTGCTCCACCGTCCTCCTGTAGAGATTGATCTCCCGTCCGTGCAGTTGGAATCCGTACTGTGTACCGTCCGGATCACTCGTGCGCACCGTCACCACTTCCCAGTCCGGGTCCGCGTCCTTCGCCATCATTGGTGGCTTCGCTGGCTCCTGCTCGATATTTTGAGCCAGCGCTGCACCGGGAATAAGCAACGCGCCGAATCCTATCAATCCGATCAATCGCACCATTCCAATCAATACGCTCTGGGCGTGAAGGTGGTTCCGCCCGGTTTGCTGGCGATCTGCTAAGACGTCGCACCGCACGGGATCAACCCAGAGGGCCTCACCTGTCGGCAAGGAGTCATTCATTGCTGCGGGGAGGGCAGCATCCGGCTACAAACATAGCGCAAACTACATATTTGACTTGAGGTGCCCAGGATGTTATATCTCCAGAGATATATAGCAAACGCTATATAACAATCAGCACTGTCGGAGTCTGGGATGCAAAATCGTGAGTCTCGCTTCTTTCGTGTTTGGGCCGAGTGGGTCGTCTCACACCGCGCTCTCGTCGCTTTGGTGATCTTAGGGGTGACGGCTTTCCTGGCTAGTCGGCTCGGAACATTGCAAGTGGATTCAAATCCCGACCTCTGGGCGCCACAGAAGCATCCCTATGTCCAAACTACGAATCTGCTCGACCAGGTGTTTGGCGGCAGGAATTACACGGTAATCGGAATTGTTCCGAAGCAGGGTGACATCTATCAGCCGCAGGTCCTCGCCAAGGTTAAGCGCATTCAGGATGCGCTCGAGCTCACACCTCATGCCGTAAAACACAACGTACTCAGTTTCGCAGCTCGGAAGGTTAAGCAAGTGAAGGGAGGACCCGATGGGATGGAAGTCCATCCCATGATGGAGAAAGTCCCAGAAACGCCTGAGGAGATGCAGCGATTTCGAGAAGCTGTTCAGTCGATGCCGTTTTATCTCAATGCGCTCATCTCCCCAGATAACAAGGCAGTGGCGGTAGTCGCTGATTTCAAGCAAGATGCAAGCACTCCGAACTTCATTACGCTTAACCACGACTTGCACCAAATTGTGGACCGTGAGCGCGATGGGACGGTCGACATCTATCTCGGTGGCTTGCCGATCGTCGGCGAAGCCGCAGACCGGCAGTTTATGAAGATGCCGATCTATTTCGGCGCGGCGTTGTTGATCATCATGCTTGTTCAGTACTGGTCCTTCCGCAGCTTCCAGGGAATGCTCTTACCGATGCTGACTGGCATATTGAGCGTTATCTGGAGTGCAGGTCTGATGGGTCTATTGGGCGTCCATCTCGATCCTCTAAACACCACAACCCCAATCCTGGTAATGGCTGTCGCAGCGGGGCATGCGATCCAGATATTGAAGCGATACTACGAGGAATATGGACGCTTGCAGGCGGAAGGACTTAGCGATCAGCAGGCGAACCGCCAGGCCGTAATCGAGTCAATCGTGCGCGTTGGGCCTGTGATGTTGGTTGCGGGGTGCATCGCCGTAATTACGTTCTTTTCCCTCGTGAGTACCGGTATTCCGATGGTGCAACACTTTGGCGTGTTCGCCGGATGCGGAGTGTTGGCCACAATGCTCCTCGAGTTGAGCGTCATTCCAGTCGTCCGATCGGTTTTGCCGGCCCCTAAGAAGCGTCAAGCAGACCGTGAACGCCGCCAGGGAGTGCTCGACCGGTTTCTCGCTTCGATCGCAAGCAATCTGGTGGGCGGCCGCGCCCCGCGGATCGTCGGAGCTGGTCTCGTCTTGCTGGCGATTGTGGGAGCCGGGGTGTTTCGTCTGCGGATCGACAACAACTTCAAGCTGTACCACAAGCCTCAGAGCGAGATCAGGGTCAATGATCGGGTGCTGAATAAGACTTTCGGGGGCACAAATTCAATCCAGTTTCTGATCGAAACGAGCGAGCCAGACGGCATCAAGGATCCTCGTGTCCTTCAGGGCATGGAGAAGCTTCAGACGTTTCTTGATGGTCAACCTGACGTAGGAAAAACGCAGTCGATTGTCGATCTCATCAAGAGAATGAACCAGGCAATGCACGCAGACAGCGCGCAGTACAACACCATTCCCGAAAGTCACGATTTGGTCGCTCAGTATCTGTTTCTTTACACCCTGTCAGGAGACCCACAAGACTTCGATAGCTTTGTCGACAACGACTTCCGCCGAGCGACCGTCTGGACATTTATCAAGAACGACAGCACCACCAGTGCGGATCAACTCGCAAAGAGAGCACAGGCGGTCATTGACACCAGCTTTCCTCCTGGTGTCACGGTCCACATGGGAGGCAGCCTTCCTCAGCTAATCGCTCTGAATGACGTGATTGTCCGGGACAAGTTCCGCAACATGGCGCAGATGGCAGTTGTTGTCTTCCTGCTGGGAGCTCTCATCCTTCGCTCGTTTGTCGGCGGGGCATTTGTCGTCACGCCGCTCTTCGCGGTCATGTTGGCAAACTTTGGCGTGATGGGGTGGATGCGAACGCCGCTGGATATCACTGCGATGACGACGGCTGCGATGGCGATCGGGATCGGTGCAGATTATGAAATCTATCTTCTCTTCCGTTTTCGCGAAGAGCTGGCGCGTAGCGGAAGCGTCATAGAGGCTACGCGGGTCTCAATGTTGACGTCTGGAAAAGCCATTCTGCTAGTGGCGATTTCTATCGTTAGTGGCTATGCTGTGCTTCAAACATCCGACTTCGCATTTTACAACCAGCTATCGAACATGGTGACAGCCACGATGGCAATCAGCGCCTTCTTCGCCTTGTTCTTCCTGCGAGCGCTCATGATGCTGTTCAAGCCAAAGTTCGTGTTTGGCGAGCAGCGTGACGCGTACTTTTCGCAAACAGCCGCCGCTTCAGGAGGTAATTGATGAAAGGTCTGCTCTGTTCAGCTTTGTTGGTTTTAGGAGCGGTATCGGCGTTTGGTCAAACAGCGGCCCCGGGCTTGAGCGCCAGGGACATTATGGAGAAGAACTTCTTTGTGTCGAAGGTCTCGTCGATGCAGTTTGATTCCGTCATGGTGCTCATCAATGACAAGGGGCAACGGCGGGAGAGAAACAGTACGAATGTCGTCAAACTGCAGCCAAACGGTGTCGATTCAAAATTTCTCATCACGTTTAGCACCCCTGCTGACATCAAGGGAACGGGATTTCTTCAAGTCGAGCACATCGACGGTGATGACGATTTGTGGATTTATCTCCCGGCCCTGAAGAAGAGCCGGAGACTGGTTGCGAACAATAAAAAGGACAGCTTCGTAGGATCAGACTTTTCGTATGGCGACATTTCGCTGCCAAAAGTCGACAAGTACCGTCATGTTCTTGTGCGCAGCGAATCCGTCGATGGAGCGGATTGCTTCGTGATCGAGTCCACTCCTGCAGACGATACGGTTCGATCCAACAGCGGCTACAGCAGGAAGATCACGTGGGTTCGAAAGGACAATTTTCTCGAAAGCAAGGTCGAATACTATGACCTCGCAAACCGTCTCCTAAAGACCCAGATCGTCCAGAAGCCCCAGCTTGTGGAGCCGCAGAAAGGCCGTTGGTTCGCGCTCTATCGTGAGATGACAAACCAGCAGACTAGCCATCGCACAACTCTCTCTATCGAAAAAGTGAATGCAGGCGCGAAGGTGCCGGACGACCTGTTCACAGTTCGATCGATCGAGCGCGAGTGATCCGATCCTGAGGAGAGATTGTGTTGGATCGTTGCGGTTCGTGCTCGAAATGGGTCTTAGCTGCCTTGATTCTTTCGGGAGCCATGTCATTCAGGGGGCTCGCGCAGGAGCCGAAGGCAGGAGTTGCCGATAGGGCCTGGCTCGGGCCCGTTAAGGATGTCTTGAGTCTGAGTGGATCGTTGCGACTTGGATACTGGTCTTCTACGCGGAATTTGGACGGAAAGAAGCCGATAGGATCAGCGATGCTGTGGGCAAAGGCAAAGCGTGACTTGTCACCTAAACTTTCGGCCTACGGGGAAGCGTGGCTAACTAGTAGAGGGCCAGTCGATCGTGGAGAGACAAGAGGGGAACTGCGGGAAGCGTACCTGAATCTGAAGCTGGCTCATTTCGATATCCGGGCAGGAAGGCAGATATTCGCATGGGGGAGAGCCGATGCGATCAACCCCACGGCGAATTTGAGCGGCGAAGACCTAACATTGCTGACTCCCGATTCTGAGGATCGGAAATTTGGCACCACCGCAGTGCGTATGCGGTACTATCTGCCCCATTCGTTGTCGGTCAGCGGGATTTGGCTGCCGGAGTTCCGCTCGACCCGCTTCCCATTCCCGGATATTGGGTCAGGTACGAGCTTTATCCAAGAAAGCCCTCACTGGCCGGCGAATCAGTTTGCTATTCGCTTGGACAGGAGCGGAGGGGCGGTGGACTGGTCGTGCTCCTATTTCAATGGCTTCGATTTGCTGCCCGATCTTTCAGTTGCGACTGATTCGCCTGCATCTGAGCAGATCAAAGTCTCACACCACCGGCTTCGGGTTACCGGCGCGGACGGAGCAACCAACTTCGGACACTATGCTCTTCGCGCCGAAGGAGCTTACGCCTTCACGGAAAACGCTTCGGGCCAAAATCTCTTCGTTAAGGAACCATACTTGTTTGCGATTGTTGGCGGCGATCGAACCTACGGCGGTGAACTAAATATCAACGTACAGTATCTTTTCCGCTTTGTCTCGGAACTCCCCTCCATTTCATCGGGAGGTGATAGGTTTGCCAGTGAGGTCGCGCAGGAGGAGGCCATCATCGGCAGTCAGGCCAAACGAGCTCAGCACGGGGCTTCTGCGCGAATCAGTGACAAATGGCTCCACGAGACATTGGAAGCAGAGATAGGCATCGTCGGATACTTCGATCCGGAAGGTGTGCTGGTCAGGCCTAAGGTGACCTATTCTTTTTCAGATCATTGGAAAACGATTGTGGGCGGCGAGGTCTATCGAGGAAGCGATCAATCCGTCTTCGGCTTGCTGAGAAGAAACTCGGTCAGCTATGTAGAAGGCCGGTTCAGCTTCTAGCGTGCAATGTACATGAGTGCCCTGATGCGAGGGCTGGGAGCAAACGCCATGCCGATCGCTCGAATGTTTTGCTTCCTCGGCGCTGCGCTCTCGTAGTGACGGCCGCATATTCATGACTGTGATTGAGAATCTTGGCCCTGCATACCATCTGCCGTCTCCCATCAGCCTGACCAATACGTTTTATTTGCGGACCTATCCGGTGCGGCAGCCCTCTACGCTCATCGTCGTTGGGTGGCCGCAAAGTTGGCTGGATGCCCAATTCACGTCGTGCCGGTTGGCGGGGCATAACGGCAACTCGTTCGGCATCCACAATGAAGAGAGCGATGACAGCCCAGACATCTTCGTCTGCGGGCCGCCCCGCAAAGGCTGGCCCGAGTTCTGGCGGACAAACCAGCGCTTTAGCTGACATGCAAAAGCGAATTCATTTCCCGGTTGTAAAATAGAGAGGCAGACGCCATCTCGGTATCACATTAGGCCACCACCACATCCGAAAGCGCCGGCTGGACCAGAAATTGCTCCAGAGGCAGACTGCCGAAATACTGGGCGTTCATCCGTTGACTCTGGGAAACTGGGAACGCAACTATTCCTTCTGCGACGTATCTCTCGGCCATCATTGAATTCCTGGGCTATGATCCTTCGCTTTAGCCGGGAAAGCGGCTCACCGAAAGTGCCGTCACTTCCGGTCGCCGGTTAGACACCAGGAATCAGTAGTCTTCGAATTTACCGGCTCGTCCGTGCCTCCAACAGAATGCCGAGAGGCGATCATCGGGTTTTTGGGCTATCCAGCCACGCAGCCCCTTGAGCGATTATGTCTCTAATCTTGCTTTATAGCTCAACATCGGTCGTTTCCCTAGAAGCCAGTTTGCGCGAGAAACACCTGTTGGTGCCCCCCACTGCCCGCGAAGGTGAGGTTTGACGATGATGAAATGAACGCGACATAATGACCGTCTGCGCTGATAATTGGCCACGATGCCCCCATATTCGAAGGAGTCTGAATATAGGGTGCGTTCGTCACGGCCACGCGGACCGTGCTTGGATGGCAACCTGCAGGTGCCCCCGTGCACGTGTCGCGCACGTAAATGTCTTGCCAACTCCCAGCGACGTAGGGTAGCCCCCACACTAGATTGGTCGCGATTGACGTGAATGCCACAAACCTGCCGTCAGAACTCATGGACTGCTGATGGCTGCCGCTATTGCCAATGGCACCGTCGTTCCCTACCGATGCCAAAACATTTTGCACTGTACAGGCTGTGGCAGCTCCGCACGTATCTCGAATATAGACGTTCCCGAATCCTCCGACATCTTCTTGCACCAGATTGGTAGCGTTAGATGAATAAGCGATATAGCGCCCATCGCCGCTTAGTGAGGGAATTTCCTCGTAGTCGAGTTGGTTATTTGCGCTTCCGCCACCGTTCGGAATATCGACACGTGCCAATTGCGAAATGCAGGAAGCACTGCCGCCTGTGCAAGTGTCCCGCACAAACAGCATAGCTGTACTCTGTGTAGCCGGTTGGGCAGGGTCAATCAAATTGGTAGCATACGAAACAAACCCAACATATCTTCCATCACTTGAAAGGCTCTGTGGCTTAGATACTTCATTTCCGTACGCACCAATACCGTTAACCGAAATCGGAATGGTATGGGGAACACATCCCGCAGAGGTGCCTATACAGAAATCTCTCAAATACGTTTGAGGCAAATTTGAGGGCGGGCCATTCGAATCAAATGTTAAATAGCGCCCAGAGCTGCTCAATACCGGGTTTGCTCCCCCGTAGCTGACCTCTCCTGGAAGAATGGATGCTATGCTTGTCTGTGGCTGGCAGGCAATGATGGCTCCGATGCATGTGTCCCGAATATATACGCAATTAGAAATGCTGTTGCAATATGAGGGAACGTTCGCAACCAAGTTAGTGGCTCCGGAATCAAATGCCACGTACCTTCCATCAACGCTGACAGTTGATACTCTACTATTCTGGTTCCCGCCCGTCGTCCCATTAGCTGAGATGGAGATTAGCTGAGTAGCCGGATTACACGGCTGTGGTGCTCCTATACAAGTGTCCGTCAGGTACAGATTTTCCCACGGCGCAACAATCGTCTGCGCAACTAGGTTAGTGGCCGCAGATTGAAAAACGACAAAGCGACCCGTGGCACTAATTGAAGGTGCGACTAAACTGTCAGCGTTGGCAGGCGAGCCATCGACGCCGGAACTGATAAGCCTTACAACTTTTGCATTGGCAGCTGCAGGAGACAGAATTGCCACCGTCAAAGAATTTGATGTATTCCCTGTGGAGTTTTTCGCTACCAGCGTTGCAGTACCCGGAATTGCGACCGCCGATGACGGTACATTTACATAAAGCAACCCGCTTGTTTGATACGTGGTGGCTAGTGCTTGTCCATTCCAAAATACGGTGGTAGCTGGCGTGAATCCTGTACCGTTGGCCGTAGCAGTAAAACCGGGGCTCCCCGCTGCCACCGGATCACTGAAAGCTGCGAGCGTTAATGATCCAGCAGGGTTTGGCGGCGTACTAATAGTGGAGGCTGTGGGTGAAGTGGCACAACCTATAGGCACTAGGCAACAACCCAAAGCTACAAGTGACAGCACCGCAACACAGGTATTCTTAAGCAAGCCCCGCGTATGAACCCTGAGTCTCATTGGAAACCCGCTCGCAGCAACGAATTAATCAGTGCGCTCACTCTCGACATGGTACTCCAGTACACAGTATCAGTAGAATGGTGGTGGCGTCCCCCCTGTGCAAACCGGGACTGTCATACAGTGCACGTGATTGCCGTTCTCCGAAACTGTAATAGTTTGTCCCATAACATTGATGACAGCAGGATTTGCCGAACTCGGCGCGTTGGGCGCAGCTGTTATCGTAAATGTGCCTGTGCCATTTCCGGAACCATTTGCGATCGTTAGCCATGTTTGGCTTGAAGTGGCGGACCATGCACATCCGACTTGGGTAGTTACCTGTACCGTGGTTGTACCTCCTGCCGAGGTAAAGTCGATCGTTGGGCTTGGAGAAAGGTCATAGGTGCAGGTCGCTGCTTGATTAATAAACACAGAGGCCGCAACATAGCCATTGCCGATCGTAATTGTGCCGCTCCTTGAAACACCCTGTGTCACCGGCTGCACTTCGATGGTTACGAGGGCACTGTTGGTTCCACTTATGCTGCTCGGGTCGATCGAAACCCATCCCAGTTGGCTCGCAGCAGACCACTGGCAACCCGTCTGAGTACTGAGCGATATATAAAATGTACCTCCACTGGCCGGAATTGAAACCGACGTTGGAGTGGTCGCATAAGTGCACTGCGACACCGGCGTAGGAATAGCCACTTTATAGGTACTTGACAGCAAATAGTCTAAAGCCGCCCGGTCATTGGGACTCTTTGTCGCGGACACGTGGGTGTCAGAGTCGTAGATAACCAATTGCGTAACCCCGCTACCTGGATACACCTGACTGGTATTTTGAACAAAACCGTCTGATCCATAGCCATCAGGGGCAATAAGATGGTCGTAAAAATCGTCCACTTTATCTAAAGCAGTCAAAATGTGTAGATCAAACGAAAGATACGGAAGATCCGGGTCTTCCCAGCACGAAGGGTCACCATCCTCATACCCTCCTTCAACAAAGCAGTAGATGGCCCAGTTTGCTTCATCGCCTAGATGGAACAGAAAATCCACACCTATAACGTCATAGGCCAACTCCGTAATTTCCGCGGCCGTTCTCTCGCCAAAGGCGTCATCGGGGTTATTTGATGTGATTGCCGTGTCAGCGACGCGCTCCAGGAGCCAACGCTGATCGGTTGCACCGATGATAGCCGCTCTCTGAAAGTTTTCAGGTTGAGCGTTTAGAGTAGTCAAGAATGAACTTCCGGGTGTCAGATCATTTAGGGCTCCGACAGAGTCGAGAAGATCTTGGGCCACTATCGCTCCGCCTCCTGCTATCAGCGCGGCAGAGTAACACCCTGGATTGTCAAACGGTCCTATACACCCCATCCACCCGAAAAGATCGCGGCCAACCGATCCAAGATTCCCAATCGCGCTGGGGAGCGTAGCCGTTATCGCAGCCCCTTGGTGGGGCGTATCAACGGTAATTACTCCTTGAACGGTGTTTTGGCTTTGGCTTTGATAATATTGACTTATAGAGCGTGAAATCAAGCCGCCTTGGCTATGCCCAATTAAAATGTAGTTATTTCCTCCAGCTTGGCTGATCAAGGTCCTGAGCTGGGAGCTCTGGTCTGCTAGTGGCGCAGTTGCATCCAACGAAGGCACCATCACATCCCCAAAGACAAAGTCTTGATTCAGCCACCCTGTCATCCGTTCCCATGTTTTTCCGCTGGACTTGAATCCGTGTTGAAACAATACATTCTGCGTACCACCATAATTATTAAACAGATACGTTCCGGGAGCATACGAGCTTGACGAGGAGGGAGTCAGGTTAGGCGTGGCATTTGTTGCCGTATGCGGGTGATACGGCAGTTGGTTTCCCACCCTGTTTGCATCGAATGCACTATTGCGGGAATAAGTGATGTTGTTGAGAGTTACTTGCCTATTCCATGTACCACTGCTGTCTTGGCCGCTAGCGGAAACACCGGACAGTATCCATCCGGATGCTTGTTGGGTGTATTGGAAGACGACTGGTATCCCATCAGCTCCTGTGCGAGTGATGGTCGCAGTGTTACCGGTTACGATTGCTGTTACACCCTGCTTCTGTGCAAAAGTTGTGATATTGGGAATAACGAACCCACCGACTACTGAGGTGCCGGAAGGAATTGCCGGTATAGTAGAAGGCCAACCTGAAGGTACTGAAGACGTCGGTCGTGTTGGTGAAATAGAATTGTTGTCTGTAGCGAATGACGTGAGCCCGCCACCTGAGAAGCGTGTTGCGCTAAGCGGAATCATTCTCGATGTCGTTGGATCAAGTCCTGTATTTTGCGGAAAAGAATTTAATACAGGACTACCACCCGTGTCGTAACCTAGCTCCACATGGGTGGTTCTAACCGCGTCATTTATCGCCACGTTATTAATTGTCCCTCCACTCTGGGAACTCATATCCATTATGAGATAGGTATCCTGCGGATTGAGACCAGCGTTTGCGCTCAACGATGTGGGCCCTGATGGAGGGGATACTGAATATGCAGGAGCTGCGACTACCTGATTAAGGGGGGCCGAGGTGGTCGCATTGAAGCTGCCGCTGCCAGGCCACGAAGCAACAATAGAATGTCTGCGCGCCGAGAGGTTGCTGATCGTAAGACTAGCCACACCGCCGCTTATCGTTCCGGTACCGATCGAAGTCCCGCCATCCGAGAATGTTATAACCCCATTGACACCGTTCGATATGGAGGCGGAAAAGGTTACGTTTTGCCCTAGCGAAGGCAGCGCATTCGAAGACGATAGGGTTAAGGTTGGCGTCGGTAGGCCAGTGACCATGGCCATGACAGAGAGTCCGGACATCAGGCCAGTCCAGTTCCCATAACAGGGATTACCATCGGCACTCGGATCATGGCATTCATCGTATTGACTCTCCAATGTGTACCAGGCGCCGATCTGGGGAGATGGGATCCAGTCATTGACTGATGGGTTCGAGCCCTGCTGCTCACCTGAATCTGAAATCAGGCCGGACGGGCCGTACAGCTGCGCTTCCAGACCAACCTCGACTATGTATATATTTTGCTGATACCACTCGAGATCAAGTTCGGCATAAGAATCGAGGCCAGTGGCATCTCCATAGAGACAGACCGTCTCATCAACGTAGTTGTTATAAGAACCATCGAGGGCATAGCTACTGCAGACATTGACATAAGAACCCGTGCTCTGTGCGTTCGTTTGTGCGGTACCCACTAGAGCTGCTATGGAAGTGAGTAGCGTAATAACGAACCACTTTTTCCCGGACCGCCACTTGTGCGACAGATTCGCGACCGTCATGGCTGCACTCCTTGCGAACTCGTTTCAGATGATGGAGGCACTTTGACTGCAAGAGGTTTCGGCGAGAACATCTGAATCAAGAAAGCCTCGAAGGTAGCAGTCTTAGATGGCCCCAAGGCGTCGCGCAAGTAAGCGACTTCGACGTTGATAGCGGATTCCCGCTCAGCCATCAGGGCAAGCAACTGGGCACTGCCATTTGGATCTTTATGAGCAACTATGACTGCCGCCCGTTCGTTCAATGCAGTGAGTTTCGCTGAAAGCCGCACAGAAGAAACGCGAATGTGTCCAAACTCTACGCTTGAGAACCCTAATTCTGTTTGCAAATGGCTGCTCAACAATCTGCCGTCTTTTCCCTTCTGAGCTTGCTCCGCCGCTCGTGAATCCAGGTGGTTCTGATACAACAAGAAGTGCCAGTACAAATGAGACAGTGAAACAGCTGGCTTCATCCTAGCGACCGATGGCCGTGATGGATTTTCCGGTGTCGATATAACTTGACCGAGTGAGGCCGTTGACGCGATTGCTGATATGACAACGAGTCGAAGGGCATACGTACGGCGCGTGACCATAGTTTTATCTCCAATCGGCAGCGGTTCAGGACCGATGGCGTGTAGGAACGAGAACAGATCTGATTGACGAGTTCTGGAAGGAAAGCCCAATTACAGGGAAGCAACTGCGAATACGTGTACTGCTCCGTGAGTATTAGTGCGCCTCTTTAAAAATCACCTGGAAAAAGAGCTTACAATTCGCGGATGGTCGCAAATATATGAACGGTCGGAATCCTCTTTGTTGAAGCAGCCGTATTGAAGCAGGCGTTGCGGGAGTTGTCAAGGGGTTGATGTGGAAATTAGAAGTGATCGCATGAGCAAGACGCGGCGTGTGGCAGCATAATCTTCAAACGGGCGGCCCTAGGCAAACCTAGCGTCGAGCGAATGTCGTGTCTAGGCTCTTGGTGACCATTTTGCTGGGAATTCCAACTAGTGGATAGTTGGCAAACCTGAACTAACCCACACGGCCTACATGTTCTTCGCGGTGGGCGAGTATTGTCCCAGCGTTGCCTTTTTGCCACTATGCGATCCGGGTATCCAAGCCGCTGCCTGAGACCTGGCCTAACGACTGAAAACATTAGGCGACCATATCCGCAGATGCCGTCTTAGCCGTCGGCTTTATCAAAGGCAGGTCGCCGAAGCTATTGGCGTCCATCCGCTGACGATCACCCAACTGGGAAATCAACGCAACCGTCCCGCCTGCGGGTTATCTTCCGGCTATCATCGGATTCCTCGGCTACGATCTTTCGCTTTCGCCGGAGAACGGCTAGCCGGAAAGGGTGGTAGTTCCCGGTTTGCCGGTGATTCGGCCAGCGAGCATTGGTACGGCGTAAGATGCCCGGATGCCGAATGTAGGCCACGGTTGAAGATCACGGGGAAACAACAGAGTATGGCCGCAGCGGTTCCATGAGGACCATTTGGATTTAGCCAAGCCCCACAAGCCTCCGCCAGGCGGAAGCCTGGCAGTGCACAGATCGACGCTAGACTGATTAACTGAAC
>Ga0105249_10002584_pt1 | contig 15666 bp, 18 predicted proteins | sample KBSS44metaG_FD_81522 | JGI IMG/M metagenome (GOLD analysis project Ga0105249, IMG submission 81522) | Switchgrass rhizosphere microbial communities from Kellogg Biological Station, Michigan, USA - KBS S4-4 metaG | ecosystem: Host-associated > Plants > Roots > Rhizosphere > Soil | place...
AAAATGCTGCAGCAAATATCGCAGGTAGATGCGGCGCCGAATTATTTTGATGCTTCCGACGCAGTGGCGGTGGCTGTTTGTCATCATTTCCAATTCGGCACACCTATTCCTGCCGGTCCAAAGAAATTGAAAAGCTGGAAAGCGTTTATCCAGCAACAGCCACATCGCGTTAGCCAGAAATGATTACTTGAATTTTTTTCTTTCCCACCAGAAGATCACCAGCGGAACAATTAAAAGCAGTTCCCAAAAACTGAAGGCGTTATAATAATAGTCGGCGCCCCATTTTATGAACATCATTAGGGCGTATAGCCGTGGTCCCCATCTTTCCATATTCAGCACTCCTGCCAGTGAGGCAAACAGGATAATGATGCACAATACATTCATTGCCGAATACAGGTTTCCGTATTCGCTGTAAACACCGGTGAAAGAATAAATGATGGTACCCAGCCCCCATGCAAATACAGCGTAACTGGCGAGGGATACCAGCAGCGGCCTGTTTGTTTTTTGTGGGGCTGTCACAGCGTTAAAGGTTGGAAATAATTTTTTGCTGAATGGCTTTGAATTCGTCGGTGGTGAGTTTCAATTTGTGCCGCGTGAAATTCAGGTCATTGCTATCATTCAAAGGCACCAGGTGAATATGCGCGTGAGGCACTTCAAGTCCAATTACACTTAAGCCGCAGCGGTTACAGGAAAAGGATTTTTCAATGGCCTTTGCAATGGGTTTGGCAAAAATCAACATCTTTGAAAGCAATTCGTCCGGCAGGTCAAAAAACTGGTCGATTTCAATTTTAGGTACTACCAGCACGTGTCCGCGGACCAACGGAAATATGTCGAGGAAAGCGAAGAATTCATCATTCTCCAAAATTTTGTAGGCAGGAATCTCTCCGGAAATGATTTTTGAAAAAATGGTCATGGCCTGTCAAATTTGCTGGCGTTGCGGGTCAGGGGTAAAGGTAAAAACAAAAAGTCGGGCGAGCCCGACTTCCTAATGAGATTTCTAAAAAGGTCAGGCTGAAATTTCTTCCACCTTGAATTTGAGCACGCCGTTCGGCGCCTGTACTTCAGCCAGTTCACCAGGCTTCTTGCCCAGGAGGCCTTTGCCAATGGGAGAAGTGATTGATATCTTGCCCGATTTGAGATCAGCTTCCTGTTCGGATACAATTTGATAGGTAACCGTTTTCTTGGTGGCCAGGTTGGTAATGGTAACACGGGTAAGGATGCTCACCTTGCTGGTGTCAATATTATCCGTATCCAATATTCTCGCGTTGGCAATATCAGATTCCAGTTTTTGGATTTTTGCTTCCAAAATACCCTGCGATTCTTTCGCAGCATCGTATTCGGCGTTTTCTTTCAAATCGCCTTTTTCCCTGGCTTCGGCAATGGCCCGTGAGGCTGCGGGGCGCTCAACGGTTTTCATACGCTGAAGCTCCAGCCTCATTTGGTCGAATGCCTGCTTTGTCACATAATTAACTCCGTTCATACACGCATTTTTATCGAAAACAGAAAAAAATAACAACGCCTCAGTTCATGTACTGAAGCGTTGCATCTCTGTATAGAATACAAAGATAAATAAAATTGACAATTCCAAGGGCTGGGGCCTGGGTATTAAATTCCCAATTTTTTTAACATTACTTCGGCCATTCGAAGGAAGGCTTCGTGTGAATATCCCGCTATGTGTGGCGTTACCAACACATTGGGCTGCGCCATCAGCCAGTCCAGCCTTTCCTTCTCCGCTTCGGTGTAGGTATCCAGTTTTTCATTTTCCAACACATCAAGCGCGGCACCGGCGATTTTGCCATTTTTTAAAGCCTGGACTACGGCTTTTTCATCGTGTACCTTGCCCCGGGAAGTATTAATAAAATAGGGCTTTCGCTGGAGGGCAGAAAAGAAAGCGTCATTGGCCATATGCCGGGTTTCTTCAGTGAGTGGAACATGCAAACTGATTACGTCGGCATAACGGGCAATTTGTTCGGGATTGGCTTCTTTGATCGGACCACGACTGAATCCGAATTTGTATTTGTCGTACACCAGCAATACCACATTAAAACTGGCCAATATTTTCGCGAATGCGCCACCCGTATTTCCATATCCGATCAGGCCTACTGTTTTTCCCGATAATTCTGTCCCGCGATTCGCATCCCGAATCCATTTTCCATGCGCTATTTCCGTTCCTGAAGAAGAAATATTATTCATCAGGTTCAGCAACATACCCAATGCATGTTCAGCGACGGCATTGCGATTGCCCTCAGGACTACTGACACATAAAATTCCCTTTTGCTCCGCATAAGGAACATCTATCAATTCCATTCCGCTTCCCAACCTGCCTATCCATTTTAATTGTGGACCCGCGTCTATCATGGCGCGATCAATCTTTAGCCGGGTGGTCACCACCAATCCTTCCACGTCAGTCAATTCCTGCATTAAAGCGTCGTAACTAACAGTAGGTTGTTGGATCACTTCATAGCCCCTCTGTTTCAACTGGTCTGTCAACCAATCGTGTACTTTGGCGGTAATAATCACTTTTTTCATGAATCTGTATTGCTATCGGTTGGTTTGATCGATGCCGGTGGCCTCATTCTAAAACTAAGTGCGGCAAAATCTTCTACGCTTAGCTGTTCTGCTCTCTTGTTAAAGAAGTCATCTTCCAACTCTTCTGGTGTGAACAATCCTTTCACCGCATTCCGCAGCATCTTTCTTCTTTGGTTAAATCCCGCTTTCACCAAAACAAAAAAATCTCTTTCACTGCGCATGGCGGGAATTGGATTTCGCGGCACCAGGCGTATCACACCACTTTTAACTTTCGGCGGGGGTTGGAAAGACTGTTCATGCACGTCAAAAAGATATTCCACGGTAAAAAAAGCCTGCACCAGCACACTGATCACGCCATAGGTTTTATTTCCATGGGGCGCAGCAACGCGTTGTGCCATTTCCTTCTGAAACATCCCCACCACGCATTCCACCTGGCTTCGCCAATCCAGAATTTTAAATAGGATCTGGGATGAAATATTGTAAGGAAAATTCCCAATCACGGTGAAGGCATCCGAAAACGGAGGCTTCATATCCAGTACGCTCTGGTGAATAATATGAGATGCAAGCTGCGGAAAATTCTTTTCCAGGAAAACCACTTTCTCTTCATCCAGTTCTACGGCTTTAAAATCGATATTCGGTATTTGCAGCAGGTATTTTGTGAGCGCGCCTCCGCCCGGACCAATTTCGAGCAGGTTTTTGAACGGATGGGCCTGCAGGGCCGCCACTATTTTCTGGGAGATGTTCTCATCTTTCAGAAAATGTTGACCGAGTGATTTCTTCAATGTATACATAATACCGTAATACGCAAAAATAGGCAGTGTGGAGTTGCTTTGGTTGCCGGTTTGAAAAAAGAACCCCGCCCCTTATGCAGATGGGCAAAAAAGCCTAAACTTGCAGACTCAAACGAATGATTATGCAGGAAAAGCCCATTATCGGGATCAGTATTGGAGATATCAATGGCATTGGCCCGGAAATTATCATAAAAACCCTCACCGATTCGCGCATCATTGACCTTTGCACGCCGGTGATTTTCGCTTCAAATAAAATCATCAACTTTTACCGGAAGGCAGTTCCGGAATCAACTTTCAATTTTCAAAGTGTAAAGGAACTGAACCGCCTCAACCCCAAACAGGCCAACGTGTACAATTGCTGGGAAGAGGAAGTTTCCATTACACCCGGACAAATAACAGAAACGGGCGGCAAGTATGCCGTTAAATCTTTGCAGTTTTCTGCTCAAATGCTAAAGGAAGGAAAGATCAACGCCCTGGTTACAGCGCCAATACACAAGAAGAATATCCAGGTTGCCGATTTTCAATACACCGGGCATACCCCTTTTCTGAAAGCATTTTTCAATGTGCCCGAAGTCCTAATGCTGATGACGGCGGAAAACATGCGTGTGGGACTGGTTACAGAGCATCTCCCTATTTCAGAAGTGAGTAAGAACATCACGCGCGAAAACATTCAACGCAAACTGGTTATTCTGAATCAAAGCCTGCAAAGAGACTTTGGCATCGACAAACCCCGGATTGCCCTATTGGGTCTGAATCCACATGCCGGCGACGAGGGTTTGATTGGAAAAGAAGAAGAAGAAATCATTAAACCGCTGGTGAAAGATGCCAAGCGAAATAATATCATGGCTTTTGGTCCCTACAGCGCTGATGCTTTCTTTGCACGCGGTGCACATGAAAAATTCGACGGCGTGCTGGCGATGTACCATGACCAGGGATTGATTCCATTCAAATCCTTAGCTATTGGCGAAGGCGTGAATTATACAGCCGGGCTGAATGTGGTGCGCACATCTCCCGACCATGGAACCGCATTCGATATTGCGGGTAAGAACAAGGCAGACGAATCCTCATTCCGCGAATCCATATTTCGCAGTATCGACATTCTCCGTAAAAGGAAAGAGTTCGAAGAGAATCACCGGAATCCGCTCAAAAAGATGTCATCTGTGGTGGTTGCCAATGCAGAAGACGAAAAAATTGAGGAAGAAAATAATGGGGCTTAGTAAGATGGGAATGCGCACTATTCAACTTCAAAACTGATATTCACGTTTACCCGATATTCAGTGATCTTCGATTTCTTGTCCACCACTGCACTGAAATTCGTTACGTTTACCGACCTGATGTTCCTGAGACTTTTTGACGCGTGTTTTACTGCACCCTGTGTTGCGTCTTCCCAACTTTTGGTTGAATTTGCGAGTAATTCGATCACTTTAAGAACTGCCATAGGAAAAAATTTAGACAGTCAATTTAAGCAGAAAAGACCAATAATGGCGGGAAATGTTTATTTAAAAGCGGCGTCGGAGATTCCGTGGTTGATGATGTAATTGCTGTAAGCAATTTCAATTTTCCCTTTTCTGTTTTTCATTTCTTCCGTTTGCGCTGGCTTTTCGCCATCCTCATATTCAAAGGTGATACCCTTTGGTAACTTGTAGTTTTTTGTATTGAAGGAAAACACCAGTTTATCGGGTAATCCCCATTCGGCCCATTTTCCATAACTCAGTTCCGTTTCATAGGTACCGTTGTCCCGGGTGGTTGTCGTGGTTTTGCGTATCAATAGTTGTGCCTCATCAACATACAGTGTGGTGAGCACTACCTCTTCTTCCTCACCCAACGGAATAAGTTTGATAATTTTCAGCACGGTATTTCCGGAATTTATTTCGCCCGCCGCAACAGCCGCATAATGATCAGTATTCAGCAAATTGCTGAGGTTCACCTGCAGTCCGCCTTTGGGAACAATGGAAATGCCGCCTTCTTTCTTAACCCGTAATCGGTCGGGCTTCTTATAAAGCACCTGCACATTTGCAATCGGCACCTTGATGAAGGCGATATCGGTTTTCAATTTTCCGGTTGCTGTGTAGTCGTTCACTTTGTCAAGTTTTGCTTTGATCCGCATCAATAAATCGTGAACATCCTGTGCCTGTGCGCCACAGAGTGAAAGGATAAGAAAGAAGATGGTCAGTTGAAATTTCGTCATCATCATTTTCGGAAGACACGCACTCACACTTTGAAATTATCGCTATCACGATAGGCTTTAATCAGGGCCTGCTCGCCTTCCTTGCCGGGCTTTGCATTGCCGTGTTCCATGCCCAGGATGCCGGTGTAGCCTTTGGCATGAATGTGTTTGAAAATATTTTTGTAATTCACTTCGCCGGTGGTGGGTTCATTGCGACCGGGGTTGTCGCCAATTTGGAAATATCCGATCTCATCCCAGGCCATGTCCATGTTCGCGATCATATTGCCCTCGTTGCGTTGCATATGATACATGTCGAACAGGATTTTGCAGGAAGGGCTGTCCACGGCTTTGCAAATGGCATAGGTTTGATCGGAATATCGAAGAAACAAATCCGGTGTATCGCTTAATGGCTCCAGCACCATTACCAGGCCGTGTGGCTCAAGAATTTCAGCGCCTTTTCTTAGCATGCCAATCACATTGGCTGTTTGGTAACCCATGGGTATGGCGCGGTTGTAATTGCCGGGCACCACGGTAATCCATTTGGCCCTGCATCTTTTAGCTACTTCAACGGCCTTTTTGCTGTAGTCAATAAATTTGTCGCGCCAGTCTGCATTACCACCAGTCATGGAAGTGTGTACCGGCCAGTTATCGAATGCATGCACAAAAACGCCCATGCGCATGCCCAGTGATTCGAGCGTGTCGCCAATTTTTTTCTGCATTTCGGGAGTTCGTCCCATCATGCCATTGTCTTCAATGGCAGTGAAACCCTGGTCGTGCGCAAATTTTATCTGGTCAATAAAGTCGTCGCCCGCGCTGTTTTTAAACATGCCATCATGAATGGCGTAGGCCAGGTTGAATGGCGTTGCAGCTGAAGGTGCGGCATCTGCCTGCGTTTTGGCGTCGTTTGCCAGAATGGATTGTCCGGCCAAAACAGATCCTCCTGTGAGGATTGACTGTCGCATGAAATTTCTGCGCTGCATAAAATTATTTTGGATGAATTTAGGTAGAATTTCAGGGATTTTTGACTTTTGCCTTTCGGCCTCTCTTTTTAAATAAATTGCATTCTCAATAAATAATCATTGACAAAACTCACTCGTCCGCCTGGCGAATTGGAAAGGGACGCAAAGAACACAAATGTTTCGCAAAATGCGCAAAGGAAGTCTACTACTTCGCGCACTTTGCGCTTCTTCGCGACCATTGCGTCCCTTATACTGCTGTTTGTCTTTACAGGTTCCGCGCAGGATGATTTCAAAGCATACAACCAGTCGGTATCCGGCACCACTGTGAATTTCAAAATGATGCCCATCCCGGAAGGAAAATTCAAAATGGGTAGTGCCGATAATCAAAAAGGACATCGACCTGATGAATCACCCCAAAAAGAAGTAACGATTTCGGCATTTTGGATGGCTGCGCTGGAAACTACGCACGATGAATTTGGCGCTTTTTGGACCGACCAGTCGGTTACCATCAATTCCTCTGTTGACGCGGTTACCAGGCCTACTTCACAGTATATCGATCTAAGCTGGGGAATGGGAAAAGAAGGTGGCTTTCCGGTGAATAGCATGTCGCAAACAGCAGCGCTCATGTATTGCCACTGGCTGTACAAAAAAACGGGCATTTTTTACCGGCTTCCCACCGAAGCTGAGTGGGAATATGCCTGTCGCGCTGGTAGTGAAGCTACTTTCCCCTGGGGCGATGATGCCAATGAGATGAGCAAATACGCCTGGTTCAAAGGAAACAGCAAAAGCAAATACCAGAAAACAGGCACCCTGCTACCCAACACATGGGGATTGTACGACATGCTGGGCAATGTAGCCGAGTGGACCCTTGATCAATACGACAGCGCCTATTTTTCAAAGCTTGCTGATCCTGTTCGCGATCCGCTGGCGTCACCGCAATCGCGATATCCGAAAACTGTTAGAGGCGGTTCTTATGTTGATGGGCCTGAAAACCTGCGACCTGCAAGCCGGCAATATTCTGAACCGGCATGGAACAAAAGGGATCCGCAATTTCCAAAAAGCCGCTGGTGGCTTACTGATGCCGCCTTCGTAGGCTTCAGGGTTGTACGACCCGTTAAGCAGCCTACCGCCGAAGAAGCAGAGCAATTTTTTAAGGCATATATCGGACAATAATTTATTACCTTTTCAAAAAATCATTCAATATGAGTGCAGATAAAACGACGCGCCGCGACTTTGTAAAGGGCGGCACCCTGCTTGCCGGAGGATTGATCGCAGCTCCCCTTCTTTCAAGAGCCAATTATTTTTCTGGTGCGGCCGACACCATCAAAATTGCGCTGGTAGGTTGCGGTGGACGTGGCACAGGCGCCTGTTTGCAGGCCCTGCTAACCAAACAAAACGTAAAGTTAGTGGCCATGGCAGATGCATTCCGCGACAGGCTGGATTCCTGTTACAAACAAATCAATGCCGACGACCTCACCGAGTGGTCGGGAAACAAGGGCAACGTGAAGAATAAAATAGATGTTCCTGAGGAAAGAAAATTCGTGGGCTTCGATGGCTACCAAAAGGCCATCGCCCTTGCCGACGTAGTCATATTGGATACGCCTCCTGGCTTCAGGCCCATTCATTTTGAAGATGCTGTTAAACAAGGCAAACATATTTTTATGGAGAAGCCGGTGGCTACCGATCCGGCAGGTATTCAGCGCGTACTGGCTGCCGCAGCCATCGCCAAACAAAAAAAGCTAAACGTAGTAGTGGGCTTGCAAAGGCATTACCAGAATTCCTATCGCGAACTGATCAAACGCAAAGATCAAATCGGCGAGATTACGTCCGCGCAAGCCTGGTGGAATAACGACGGTGTGTGGGTGAGGCCGCGTCAACCGAACCAAACCGAAATGGAATACCAAATGCGCAACTGGTATTATTTTGTATGGCTTTGCGGCGACCACATTACCGAACAACATATTCATAACCTCGATGTGATTAACTGGTTCAAAGGATCTTACCCGGTTAAAGCGCAGGGTATGGGCGGACGCGAAGTGAGAAAGGGAAAAGATTTTGGCGAAATATTCGATCACCACTACGTAGAGTTTCATTACGCAGATGGTTCAATTCTTAACAGCCAATGCCGTCATATTCCGCATACCATGAGCAAGGTGGATGAAATGTTCACCGGCACCAAAGGGAAAATATTTTGCGGCGAAGGAAAAATTACCGACCTGAAAGGGAATGTGATTTACCAATTTGACATGAAGACAGAGAACGATCCCTATCAAACCGAACACGATGAGCTATTCGCTGCCATCGCAAAAGGAGATTACAAATTCGCCGATGCAGAAAATGGCGCAAAAAGTACCATGACTTCCATCCTGGGAAGGCTGGCTACCTATAGCGGTCAGGTGGTAGAGTGGGACAAAGCCATCAACTCCGGACTGGACCTGCATCCCAAGGTTTACGATTGGGCGGCAGCGCCACCCGTTTTGCCAAATGCCGACGGCCTTTACCCCGTTGCCACGCCAGGCATTACGAAATATGCTTAAGGCTATTTCACGCGACCTCTCCCCCCGACCCCCTCTCCGAAGGAGAGGGGGAGTATCCATTGCCAGGTGGGCCAACCTTTCGCACAAATAGTTTTCTCAATTCCGAAATCAATTTCGCCGTTACAATATTTTTAAAAAATCTCCTTCCTCCCCCTCTCCCTCGGAGAGGGGGTCGGGGGGAGAGGTCGCGTGAGGCCTTTAACTAAGCAAGTCTTTTCTCCGGAAAATAAATATCGCCCCACCTACAAATACAATAACATGCAAAATCAGTATGAGCGCTGATTTCGTGATGGCATGCATATGAACGGGATTGTCGAAAAAGCCCTTCCACCCGATCATATGAGAAGTGAATAACCAGGGTTTGATGGCATTGAAAAGCGGAATATCCAAGGTGCTTAAAATGGTAAATACAATTACCACGCTCATGGTTGCAACGATGGGTCCGATTGCGTTTTCAGCGAATACCGACAGCAGGAAAGCAAGTGCCGCTACGGCTGTCATGGCCAGGGCGGCGAAACCAAATGCTGCGAAATATCGCCACAGCACGTCGGTCCTTTCCAAAATCACCACCTCTTCGCTTTTTAAAATAATCAGGTCGCCGGTGCCGAACAATGCTACCGAAAAAAGCAGGGCCAGGATGCCCATCCAAAATAAAAGCAACAAAGTATAGATCCAGGCCGCGCCGAATTTTGCAAGCATGAGGCGGGTACGACCAATCGGCTTGGTAACCAGCAACCGGAGGGTTCCCAAATTCGCCTCACCGGCTACCATGTCGCCCGCCACTAGTGCAATCAGCAGTGGAACATGAATCAGCAGGGTTTGCAATACAAAAAAACAAACCAGGTAGCCATTGAGGATTTTCCCTTCAATGGTGAAACTGTTAGTCAGCGGTTGCATTCCAAATGCCAGCCATTTTTCTCCATCAACATACAGGGCCAGCTGTATCAGCAACACAATTGCAGCAATGGCCACGAACGCAATGTAGGTGCGTGGTTGTTTGAATATTTTAAACAATTCAATTTGCAGCAGCGTGTACATGGGTGGCGTCTGCGGTTAGTGAAAGAAAATAATTTTCAAGCGAATGGCGGGGTTGGATCGACAAAATGCCGATGCCCAATTGCACGGCCGATGCGGTGAAGGCAGGAACCTGCTCACGGTCGAGTGAAATCAACAGAGCTCCCAATCCCGTGAACGGATGCAGTTTTTCCCGCCAGGGAGTGCCATTCAATATTTCAAAACTTGCGGCGTTATCGATGGTTTGCAATTCTACCACCATTTTCGAAGGATCCAATAAATCGGCTACTGTGCCTTCCACTTTTTTCCGGCCTTTATCCAAAATCAACATCCGGTTCGCGAGCACTTCTACTTCGGTCAGGAGATGAGAGGAAACCAATACCGTCTTCTTTAAATCCCTGCTAAGGTGTAAAATCAATTGTCTGATGTCGGCAATGCCCTGAGGATCTAGGCCATTGGTGGGTTCGTCGAGTATAATCAATTGCGGATCGTGCACTAACGCAACAGCCAGTCCCAGCCTTTGTTTCATGCCTTGGGAATAAGTGCGCACTTTGCTGTTTGCGCGGTCAGCGATTCCTACCTTTTCCAATTGCTGCATCAGTTGTTCCCGACGCAATTGCCTTCCGCTGAGTCGCGCAAAGAGTGAAATGTTTTCGAACCCGCTGAGATAGCCGTACAAATCGGGCCTTTCGATGATGGCACCTACCTGTTGCAGAATTTCTTTCCGGTGGCGTTGCAAATTCATTCCCATGATTTCGATGTCGCCCGCAGATGGTCTTACCAGGTCGAGCAACATTCGGATGGTCGTGGATTTACCCGCGCCATTCTGTCCAAGAAAACCATACACATCGCCTTCCTCAACAGTGAAAGAAAGATCGTCAACGGCTTTGATGTCGCCGAAATTTTTCGAGAGTGCGCGGGCGCGAATGATGCTTGCCATGACAGGTATGAAGTTAATGGATCGGCGCGCAGAAAGCGCAGGCCGGCCTACCCACAAACCGGGAAAATTTCTTTTTTCGATTTTTGTGCTTGTAAATCTGAATGTTTTGTTGCTACATTTGTGCGTCATCAAATCCAACCATCGGGCATCAACCTCCGCCCGTAGTAATACCTACCAAAGCCGGTTCAAATCCAAATTTCCCGATCAGGAACTTTTTCAGCCCACACTGCTAAGGAATTCACCCCAGGCCATGTTTTTTCTTTGGCCCCCGACTGAGCGTTTCAAAAAATGCGCAGGCTGATATTGGATTACCCATGAAGCAATTGATTGTACGATTTTTTCTTTTTATATCGCTGGCGGTTACTGCAATGGCAGCGCAATGCCAGCAAAGGCCTTCGGCAGTCGAAGTTCCTGTGCGGATCAATAGCTTCACAGTACTTACGAAAAGCTGGGACCTGGTGATCCTGAACTGGATTACCGAAACCGAAGTTTCCAATAAAACATTTGAGGTACAACGAAGCCTGGATGGTGTGCAATTTGAAACCATCGGCGCAGTGCGCTCGATAGATGGTTACGCAGGACCGAAATCATATACTTATCGCGATGAATCGATCGATTCCATTCAAACGCCGCGATTACTGTATCGAATCCGGCAGGTGAGTCCCGATGGCATCTGGGGTTATAGCAACATTGTCTTGGCAGATCGAAAGAATAGCATAAACCGGTTATCCGTAACAGTTATTCCCAACCCGGTAGAGCAGCAGCTGAACCTGCAAATCAGGAACGCAGGAAACCGACGCGCGACCATCAGGATCATGAGCATGGAAGGCAGGGTGATTTTGCGACAGGGCGGATTGCAATCAATAACAGAAAACAGTACCATTCCAATCAACTTTCAACAGGGCCTCGCGCCCGGCATATACTTGGTTCAAATACTTTTTGAAGATGGCAGCAGCACTTCAATTAAGTTTCTAAAAAAATAGAGGTTGTGAATTCCTATTCAATCGGAGCCCCTTTTCTAAGGGGCTCCCTTATTTAGGCGAATGGGTAAATATGCGCGATTATTGCAAGCTAATTATGTGATTATCTATGTGTTATGAAATCACCCAAATTACAGTCCTTGCAAAAATGAAATTCGCGATATACTTTTACGTTACCAATCGCCGAAAAGCCTCCGTCATTTTTGTCAGAAGTACCCTATACTAATCCCTTCTTCTTAAATCCAACTACTTCAGGCACCATTCGTGACGACAACACGGTTTCAACGCTTCACCATCATAATCCATCCTCTTCCTTCTAAAGCCGGGAATCTCATCATCTCATACCTCGCGAAAAACAGTAATTATCCTGGATAGGCCCTGGTTTTAATTAACCGGAGAAATACGATTTCAGTACCTCTCAATCTCGGCCATGAAGACAAGATTTGCCCAATTGGGTATCACTGTTTTTTGCTTTCTTTCTTATCTCGCGGTTGCACTTTTCGGATGTTCGTCCACGCAACCGGTTTCAAACTATAAGTCTGTTTCATCTCAAACGGTTCCGCAGAAAGCGCAAACTACCGCGCAGTCTACCACCGATACGCAGGCCATTCCCTACGAGGATATGTTGTATCCCGGTGCAAAAGAATGGTTAAGACAATTGAAAAAAGAATTGAATGTACACGCCTGGTACATCAGCGGATTTTGTTTGAAGAAATCCGAATTGTCGATGCAATCCAAAAGCAGAAAAGTGCGGGCGGGAAAATTGGAAGCAGAATCACCGCGCAACGACAGCTAACAGCGGCGCATACGCGCACCCAGATACCATCCTTCCTTTGCAAGCCACAAACCACTCCAATTCCAAAACATTCCAGTTCCTGATTGAAGCCTGATAGTTTCTCAAACCTCTAAAATCACATTGATGAACAAGTTTTTCACAACCGTAGGCTTTGCATTGGCGATGCTGTTGTGCATCCACGAAAGCGCAAACGCGCAGTGCGATCCCCCCTCACTCGTATTCAAAAATCCCCAACTGGTAAGCGGTATCGCAGGCCAGCGGAATGCAACTTATAAATTCAGCAACGTTACGCCCGGCGCTGACGCCTACATCCGAATCGATAGCCTGGTAGGAGGTGCTACACTGGCAAATATCGATGTCACAGATTTCGGTTATGCTGATGCGTGGCAACCCCAGGTGGGCGGTCCCGGTCTGCCCTTAGGCAACAACTCTTACATCCGCTGGGAAGTGAGCTTCAAAGCCGTCGGCACCAGCGACGATTATTATTTCAATTGCTTCAGCTTATCGGCCGTTGATATTGACGGCGATAATGTGAAGATGCAGGAATATATCCAGGCATTCAACGTAACCAACTACAACTACCTTCTTCCTTCCACATTAACTGTAACGCAGTCGGGTAACACCGTAACTGCACTGGGTTCCGTAGACAATAAAAAAGACATCGACACGCTGGCCGATGACACCCGTATCCGTTTTGACTATTCCGGCGTCAGCAAGATTACCCTGAAAACAGGCGCGGTGGTAAATCCCTTTCCCCGCGCCGGAACCCCGTCTACCGATCGATACAATTGTCTTTACTTCCGCAACATCTCCGGAAATCGGTTAACCCTTCCCGTTAAGTTCCTCGATTTCAAAGCCGGATTGAAAGACGACCAGAAAGTGCAGTTGCTTTGGATCACAGATGAAGAGGTGAACAACAAACAGTTTGAAGTGGAAAGAAGTGAAGATGCCAAAGCATTCAAAACGGTAGCCGTGATTTTTCCCGACGAAGAAGTGCATGGACAACACAACTACCAGTATACCGACAATATTAGTTCCGTTCAATCGCCGGTGGTATTCTACAGAATCCGCCAGGTTGACAAGGACGGGAATTACATGTACAGCAAAACAATCAGTTTAAAGCGGAGCGCTTCAGCCGAAACAGTGGCGGCTACGCTGCGCATCGGGCCCAACCCGGTGAGCAATGAATTCACCATCAACCTCGAAAATGGCAAATCCACACTGCGTTACATTCGCGTCATCAACATGGCAGGTGCCGAAGTTTTCAGAAAGGATCTCTCAGAACAGGGCGGCAGCATTCACTTGTCGGCCCAACAAACGAATATGCGAACAGCCGGACTTTACCTGCTTGAATTAACGCTCAGCGACGGAAGCAAGTCCATCCAAAAAATCGTTAAACAATAAATTTTTATAGAGGTTGTGAATTCTTGATCAGTAAGAACCCTCCTTTCCAGGAGGGTTTATTTTTTTATTTTGAGGTAAGTCTGGAGGCTGTTCACATACGACTCAAAGGCCTTAACACCCGCTGGGGTAATTTTGCAAATGGTTTGGGGATAGTTCTCTTTGAACTGTTTCAGTACTTCAATATAACCCGCCTCTTTCAACTTGGTGATTTGAACACTGAGATTACCAGCGGTAGCGTTTGTTCTTTCCTTAATAAAATTAAATTCCGCCTCTTTGACGCTGATGAGTATCGACACCACCGCCAATCGCAATTGAGAATGTAATATAGGGTCGAGATCTTTAAACATGAGGATTCTCAGGCATTTGAAAGTTTGTATTTTTTTCTCAGTTGATATCCCGGAACAATCCACGCCACCAGTACGGCTGTGGCGATCAGCAACAGTTGGAAGTCGTTCATCACCCAGGAACAAACCAGCGCAAGGGTCCAGCAAAAAACACCGCCCCAGATCAATGGTTTAAAGCGCAAAATGATGCCCGACAGGAAGGTAGGGATTCCATAACTCACCAACAGCACGGGATTTACAAGAAGACTTTGCTGATGCGAACCGAGGATATAAGCCATCAGGATGGTGGTGATGCCGAAAACAATCCAAACATAGGCAACGATGTCGCCGGTGTATGTTCTAACCTCCATCTTCTTTCTTTTCCGCCTGATATAAATCAATTGATAAATGAGCGCCACCCAGGTAAACAGCCAAACATACCAGGTTTGGTCGGGTGCCAGGTGAAAACCCCTTTGCAACAAAAATTGCGTAATGCTGCAAATGAAAACCACCCAACCCCATAAAAGGTAAAGGTGGCCGTTCTCTGCGAATTTGTCCTGTGCCCGGTTGATCATCGACTGAATCAGCTGGAGGCTTTCTTCGCCCGAAAATTTTTCTTCTTCCATATTGTCTTATTTGATCGAATATAAAAGGTTGCGTGGGCATTTCACCCACGCAACTAAACAAGTTATTTACATTGTGAATAAAGCCACTGTGCCTGTCGCAATCCCCAATGCGGAGCTATGCTGCTCTCGGGTTTGAAAGCGTCAAATTTCTTCATGGCATCCTCTAAAATAGTCTTGGCCTCGGTTTTACTGCCGCCGAATTGCTCAGGGGTGTAGAATTTATCCTGTCCTTCCAGCAAGGTTACCCTGGGGTTGCCCGGGTTCAGTTGCTTGGCCTTATCGAGCGCCTCTTGTGCAGCGGGACCATAGGTCATGTAGCGATTCTGCGGATCGACAGAGAGGCGCAACGTGTTGATCATTTTCTTTATCACGTAGATTTCAGAATTTTCCTTGGTCAGCGCCTCCGCCTTCTTCAAAAGGTCTTCGGCCTTGTCGGCCTCCGAATCGGCTTTCTGTGTGCCGGAGGGTTCCGCCAGTGCGTGGTAGCCTGCCATGGTGTGCGACAAAGCTGCATAATAGTAAGGAAGCCATTGGGTTTTTTCGGCATCTGCAATTCGTTGAAAGGTGTTCGCCAATTCCAGGCTACCCGATGTGGTAATA
>Ga0105249_10002589_pt1 | contig 15657 bp, 15 predicted proteins | sample KBSS44metaG_FD_81522 | JGI IMG/M metagenome (GOLD analysis project Ga0105249, IMG submission 81522) | Switchgrass rhizosphere microbial communities from Kellogg Biological Station, Michigan, USA - KBS S4-4 metaG | ecosystem: Host-associated > Plants > Roots > Rhizosphere > Soil | place...
CCCAATTCTCCCGACGAAGGTTTCGACCGCGCCCAATATGTTTTTACCGGGAAGGTCGTAAGCGCGCAGAACCACGTCTGGTTCGTGGAAGTCGAGCGTGTGTGGAAAGGGCAGGAGAAGCTGCGTCGTACGATCAAGCTGATGGATGTTTACGCGCGGATGGATTGCGAGTTCTTCTTCGAGCTTGGGCAGCGCTATCTCTTTTTTGCGGTTCTGGCAAAGGGCAGTCGAGAAGTCTTTTATCACCCGCAAGCCTGTAACTGGACACGACGCTTGCAATCGACGCGAGTCCCGGTTGCTGGGAATGAGTCTCTATGGATCGAGGAGTTGATTGTCCGGCAGCACGGACCCGGAGAGCCACCGCGCGATGACTCGGGTCACTAACGCTTGCCGACGGCTGAACTATGCTTGAACCTTTACGACGACTTTGCCACCGGCGCCGTTGCTGTCCATCAGCCGGTGGGCGGCGGCGATCTCGTCGAAGTCAAAGACTCGCGCCGGCTTGGCGCGATACGTTCCGCTGGCAGCCTTGCGTACGAATTCCTGGAACGGGATCGCGCTGAGTGGATGGCTGGCCGAGCCGAAGGCGAGGGCGCTGGCGAATGCGCTGAGTTGCACTCCGCTCGGCAGCTGGAAGACCGGATCGAACTTCTCCAGCCCGTGTCCGCCCGCCAGAAAACCGGCGATGCAGACACGACCGCCGGTGCGCGACATCGCCAAGGAATCCAGCAGCGTAGCAGTGCCGAGCAGATCGAGGACGGCGTCGACTCCGGTCGGCGCGATGCTCAACACGTCTGCAACGCGCGCAGTTTCTCCGACGAGTACCTGGGTCGCGCCTAGTCGCTCGAGCATCGGCCTGCGTTCGGCGTTGCGCGTCGTCGCGATAACCGTCGCTCCAAGATCGACCGCGATGTTCAAGGCAGCCTGGCCCAGTGCAGAGGTCGCGCCTCTGATCAACAGAGTTTGTCCGCTGCAGAGTGCGAGATTGCCGACGAGACAAGTCCAGGCGGTTGGCGACTGCAACCGTAGAGGTTGACGTAGCGTGAAGGTCAAGAACCTGGATGAACGCCGCTGCGCAGGCGGCGGCCCACACGATTTCCCGACGAGCACGGATCATGCGTATTAGACTGCCGTGGACCGCCTCTCTGGCGCCGTGCCTCACTCCTCCCGCAACAGGAAGAAATCTATTGCCACCTTGAGCGCGGACCCCGCCGCGCATCCCGAGCAAGTCATTGCAGCCACCCAAAGGTGGCTCGAAAGAGCTGTCATCGGTCTGCAGCTATGTCCGTTTGCCGCGGCTCCGCATCTGCACGATCGCGTGCGCTACTGCGTCAGCGCACAACGCTCCGGCGTGGGACTGCTCGAAGAACTGGGTCATGAACTGCAGGCGCTGCAGGATGCGGACCCGCTGAAGTGCGAGACGACGCTGCTCATACATCCGCATGTGTTGACTGACTTCATCGAGTACAACGACTTTCTCGACGCCTGCGATGCCGCGGTAGCAGAGTTCGGATTCGAGGGTGAGCTGCAGGTGGCGAGCTTTCACCCGCGGTATCAATTCGCTGGCACGGATGCTGAGGACATCGAGAACTACTCCAACCGCTCGCCGTATCCGATGCTTCATCTGCTGCGCGAGGCTAGCGTCGAGCGTGCGGTCGCGAATTTTCCGCATATCGATCGGATTGGGGAGATTAACAAGGAGACGTTGCGGAGATTGGGGCACGAAGGGTGGCGGAGGCTGTGGATCACCTGAATCCCGCCCCGCACGTTCCGCACATGCGGGGAAGGATGTTCGACCAGCCATTTGGCGGCAGCGCTACTTTGCGTGGCCAGAAGCGGACACGTCAGCGGTGACCACTCGAGCGCTCACCGTCATTCGCAGATCGCAAGAAGTCCTCGACCACGCGGTGCACGGCTTCGGGGCACTCGAGATAGGCGAAATGGCCACAATCTTTCAGAGTCACTAACTTGGCGTTCGGAAGAGCGTGCGCGATGTGTTCCGCAATCTCGACAGGGATGAAGTCGTGGTCACCGGCGATCACGAGTGTCGGGACGGTCACGGTGCTCAACTTGGGAAGCAGATCGTACGCAGCGTCTTGCCAGGTCTGCTGCATGAGCTGATCTTCTACCGCCCTTGCCTTGATGATCCCTTCGCTTCCCTGACTCACGAACTGCGCCCTCATTATCGTCATGAGCCTCTCGTAATCGTCGTGGCGTTTCAGCGCATGCGCGAAGTGAATTCGATATCGGGCAGCCACAGTCTCCGGATCGGCCTGCTTGTACGCGTCGCTGGCAATGATTTCGCGCTGCCGGTCCATCTGCGCGCCGATGTCGTGCACATAAGCCTTCCGCATCAGCACGAAGTCCTGAGCGGAGGCCGGCGCTGGATTCATCAGGACGAGGTGCGAGGCGTGTGCGGGATGGCGAATCGCGTACTCCAGCGCCAGCACCGTGCCCCATGAGTGCCCAAGGATTACGGGCGCGCCCAGCCCAAAGTGACGACGCACGGTTTCGATGTCTTCAACGTCGGAAGTAAGCGAGACACGCTGCGGCTGAACGTTGTCCGCGGATCGCCCGCGCCCTCGCTGGTCGTAATAGGTGAGGCGCAAGACATCCGCTAATCGATCCAGGTCCGGTAAGAGATAGGCATGGTCGAAATCCGGACCGCCGTGGAGAACGATCGTCGGTCGACCACGTCCGATCGTTCGCGCGTACAGCGAACCCTCGGCTACTGGCACACGGGTCTCCTGTGCCTTCCCCGACGAGCCCGTAGCTTGTGCTCGGAGAGTCTGCGAAGGAAAGCCGGCCCCAAGCAGCAAGGCGAGCCCGACGAGGAGAGGAACCTTCATGACCTGTCTCCGGTACGAACCAGGCGATCATAGTCCTGCTGAACGTCCGCTCAAATTGTTCGAGCTCGAATGGCTGCCGTTCCGATCCATCTGTGACGATGCTGCTGGCCAAGGTGAGCTTGCCGTCGTAGCTATGGATCACGTCGCGGATCTCGTATTCGGCCCAATTGTAAGCGCGCTGCGGCGAGACGAGCCCGCTACACATGTCTGCTTCGGGTCGACAGCGAACTTACGCTTACGTCCAGAGACGGACGTCGTGCTGGCCGCAGCGATCAGTCAGTCAGGTAGGGTGAACGGATCGCCAAAGACCATCGCCGCAAGCTCTGGTCCCACGACATGAGCATCCTCGAGATTGGCGAGCACAATCACCGTCACGTGCTCGTCGGGAAAGCGCAGGATCTCAGACGTAAAGCCGTTGATCGACCCCGGATGGACCACCTGAAACCGGTTAGGCAGTGCCCAGGGCGGTTTCACCGCGGATTGAGGGGTGCTCACCATCCAACCGTATCCGTAGTTACTCATCACCTCCGTCCACATCAGATCGAGCGCACTGCGCGGGAGTATGCGATCCGTATAGAGCGCCTGATCCCATTTAGAGAGATCTTCCGCCGTTGAACAGAGTGCACCGGCTGAGTATGGGCCGGCCATGTTGAGGTACTCGGCATTTTCCAATTGGCCGCCGACCAGGCGATACCCGGCGGCGCGTTGCTTGAGAATCGTTTGAGCTTGATCGTACCCGGTGTCGTGCATCTCGAGCGGCTCGAAGATCTGTTCGCGCAGTACTTGCGCATAGGGCTTGCCAGTAACGCTCTCGATGACCAGTCCCAATAGACAGTAGCCCCAGTCGCTGTACTTCCAGTGCGTACCAGGGGTGAACTCGAGAGGCTTGTCCCGAAACTGCGCAGCGATTTGCTCCGCCGTCCACGGCGGTATCGTGCGAGTCTTCGGGTCTGGCATCTCTCCATAGCCCGGAACGCCGGCGGTGTGAGACAGCAAGTGATGCAAAGTCACCGGCTTCCAAGTCGCAACGCACGGCTGAAGGTATTTGCATATGGAATCCTGCAGGCTGAGCCAGCCCTTCGCGCGCAGCTGCAAGATCGCGGTGGCAGTAAATTGCTTCGTGAGCGATCCCAATCTGAACTTCGTCTGAAGTGTGTTCGGAGTCTTCCACTCCGCATTGGCGTAGCCGTAGCCTTTGGCCAAGAGAACCTTCCCGTTCTGGGCGACGAGAACCGCGCCAGTGAAGTGATTTCGGTTCACCTGTGCTTGCATGTAGCCGTCGAGCTGGTCGCCGATCTTTGTGGGCGCCGCTGGCGCGATAGTCACCAAGAGCATTCCGCAGATTATCGTGGCGAATTGCAGGGGGCGCATGAATGCTCCTGGAGTCGAGCGAGAGTTTGGGCCATGAGACTCTCGCGTGACTTGCGTGTAAACGACAGATCCAGTCACTTGGGTTGACGGGACGGGTCCGATGTCCGCTTCGGGCTGCGAAAGCAGCCAGTTGCTTATCTTGCAGTCGCGGCTTTGGTAGTCTGCGACTCGTCCAGTTCGCGATAGCGATAATCAACAAGCGCCGGGACGACGAGTACCAAATGCCGACCGAGAGCTGCCGCATCGAAAAGCCGCGCACTGGTGGCGGCTGCCGGAGTCTATGTGTCGCCGCATGGGCAGCGTTCGCAGCGCTGGGCTCATCTGGCGCATCCGCAGACGGCGTCGATCCGCTACTGACTGCGGCGCGCTCGTCGAAGCCGCTCGTCGATCTGCGCCTGCGCTTTGAAAATGTCGAGCAGGACGGGATTCCCGAAGAGGCCCATGCCCTGACCCTGCGCGCCCGGCTCGGATTCGAGACGGGCAAGGCCTGGAATACGTCGCTCCTGGCCGAGACCGAACTGCTTACCCCGCTGCAGGATGACTACAACAGCACCACGAATGGTCACACCGGCTTTCCGGTCGTGAACGACCCGGAGTCGTACGAGATCAACCGGCTCCAGCTTGCCAACAGGTCGATACCGGACACCACGATCGTCGTCGGTCGGCAGCGAGTGCTGCTCGACGACGAACGCTTCATCAGCCGCGTCGGCTGGCGCCAGAACGAACAGACCTTCGACGCGGTACACGTCATCAATCAGTCCATTGCAAAGCTCACGATCGATGCGACGTATTTCAACCAGGTCAATCGCGTGCTCGGCAAGGAGTCAGCGCTGGGCCGTTATCACGGTGACAGCTATCTCGCGAATGTCGGCTATGAAACGCCGGTCGGCAGCCTCGTGGGATTCGGCTACTGGCTCGACTTCGAGGAAGCACCGCGCGATTCGTCACAAACCTTCGGGATGCGGCTGTCCGGCAAGAGATCCGTCAATGCGATCGAGCTCGCCTATCTAGCCTCCTACGCGACCCAGCAGGAGTACGCCGGCAATCCACTGCGCTACGACGAAGACTTCTACGTCTTCGAGCTCATCGGCACGCTCCGCGAGGTAAGTCTCGGAACGGGCATCGAGACGCTCGACGGCGACGGCGTCAAGGCCTTCGCCACGCCGCTCGCCACGTTCCACAAGTTCCTCGGCTGGGCTGACAAGTTTACCGTCACACCGCCGAATGGCCTCGAACACCACTACGCGACCCTTGGTTTCGCGCGCAAGAGTGTTGGCGTCTTCGACACGCTCGGCGCGACGCTCGTCTATCATCGCTTCGAATCGAGCCGTCTCAACGTCGACTACGGCAGCGAGATTGACCTGCAGCTGCAGGCCAGATGGCGTCAAGTGAATTTCCTCATCAAGTACGCGGATTACGACGCGGACGCCTTCGCAACCGACACGAGAAAATACTGGCTACAGGTCGAATACGCGCTCTAGGGTGCTGAAGTGCGCTCTCGACGACTTCGGCCACGCGAATTCGTCATGCGACTTGAAGAACGGCGCGTCTGACCGGTTGGGGAAGGTTTGCATCAATGAACATGTCTTCGGGATAGAGATAACTGTCCCCAGACTCATCGACTACGCGCAATTGCCCATGCTTCTCAGCTTTCGCATCGGGAACGACGACGTAGATCTTGCGTCGTTCAAGTGAGACCTCGTAGGTCAGCGGCTCGTCGAGCTGGCTGCGGTCAGGAAATGCGAGTGGATCACGGGTCTCGGCGCAGGCCGGGCGCCTCCCGTTCTCGCGCGTGTTATGGCGAGACCTCTATCACACTACCTCCGCCAACTTTCCGTCGCGCCAAATCTCCTGTGCTCCATATCACATTCCCTCTTTCCCGCCTTTCCCTTTTGCCATAGCCACTTACGCCAACTCTCACCCCTCTGGCATTCATCTTGCTCCTCCTCTCCTCGCGAAGTTCATCAGCGAGGATCGATCGATGTCGGATGCCACTGCCGCAGCGCCCGAAGCTGCCGCCAAAGACGGAGAAAAGGCTGCTGCCAAGGGCGGCAAGTCGAAGCTGCTGATCATCATTGCAGCCGCCGTGCTCTTGCTCGGTGGCGGCGGTGCGGGTGCGTACTTCTTCATGCACAAGAGTGCCGACGACGAAGTCACTGCAGATTCCGACGAGGGCGAGCACGCCGACGATGCCAAGGAGACCAAGAAGGAAAAGGGCAAGGCCAAAGGCAAGAAGGACAAGAAGGGCAAGGCTGCCGAGCCGAAGTTGCCCGCGATCTACGTCGAATTCCAGCCGCCGTTCGTCGTCAACTTCGACGCGAAGGGCGTGATGCGTTTCCTCCAGGTCAGCATGCAGGTCATGACGCGTGACCATGACACGTCCGAGTTGATCAAGCTGCACGATCCGAAGATCCGCAACAACATGTTGCTGCTGCTCGGCTCCCAGACCCTCGACACGATCAGCACGATGGAAGCCAAGGAAGAGCTGCGCAAGAAGGCGCTGGAGACGATCGTGAAGATCGTCGATGACGAAGGCGGCGAAGGCAAGAAGGTCGAGGACCTGTTCTTCACTAGTTTCGTAATGCAGTGATCGTACCATGTCCGGCAACGAAGTACTGAATCAGGACGAAATCGACGCGCTGCTTCACGGCGTCGACAAGGGCACTGTTTCGACCGAAGCGGAAGCAGTTCCGCCCGGTGAGGCCCGTGCGTTCGACTTCGCGAATCAGCAGCGCATCGTGCGCGGGCGCATGCCGACGCTCGAGATGATCAACGATCGCTTCTCGCGTCAGTTCCGCACGAGCCTGTTCTCGATGCTGCGTCGGCAGCCCGAGGTCACAGTGATGCCGATCCAGATGGTCAAGTTCAGCGACTACGTGCACTCGCTGCAGGTGCCGACGAATCTCAATATGGTGAAGTTCCTGCCGCTGCGAGGCACGGGACTGATCGTTCTCGACCCGAAGCTCGTGTTCGCCGCTGTCGACAACTTCTTCGGCGGCGTCGGTCGCTTCGCCAAGATCGAAGGTCGCGAGTTCACGGCGACCGAGCAACGCATCATCCACATGGTGCTCAAGTACGTGTTCGGCGACCTGCAGGAAGCCTGGTCGCACGTCGCGCGCCTGGACATCGAATACATCAGCTCCGAAGTCAACCCGCACTTCGCAAACGTCGTAAGCCCGTCGGAAGTCGTCGTGGTCTCCTGTTTCCGCATCGAGCTCGATGGCGGCGGTGGCGACATCCACGTCACGATGCCGTACTCGATGATCGAGCCGCTGCGCGAGCAATTGCACGCGGGTGTCGCGAGCGATCGCGCCGAACACGACGAACGCTGGGGCCAGGCGCTGCGCGAAGAAATGGAAGACGCCGAGATCGAGCTGAGCACAGTGCTCGGCCGCGGCAAGATCACGATGCAGCAGCTGATGTCGCTGCAGCCCGGCGACGTCCTTCCTTGCGATTTCAGCGGCCGCGCCACGGTGATGGCCGAAGACGTTCCAGTTTTCCGCGGCACGTTCGGCGTGTCGCACGGCCAGCAGGCCGTGCAGATCGACGAGCGCGTCGCCCGCAGCAAGACCAAAGGCCCCGAAGTCGTGATGTTGACCCGCAAGCCCTGATTCAACCGCAACTGAAACTTTCCTTATGAGCAAGCAGAACGAACAAGCCGCGAAAGCTGAGTTCAACGAAGTGCAGGACGGCGGCGCAGACCCCGGCGCGCGCGACGTCAATCTCGAAGTGATCCTCGATGTGCCCGTGACGCTGTCGATGGAAGTCGGCCGCACGCGCATCCCGATCCGCAACCTGCTGCAGCTCAACCAGGGCTCGGTGGTGGAGCTCGATCGGGCCGCGGGTGAGCCGCTCGACGTGTTCGTCAACGGCACGCTGGTGGCGCACGGCGAAGTCGTCGTCGTCAACGACAAGTTCGGCATCCGTCTCACCGACGTGATCTCGCCGGCCGAGCGCATCAAGAAGCTTCGATGAGACGACGGTCCTGTCTCATTGTTGTGGGTTGGGCTTTAGCCCAACACTCGGCCGCGTTCGCGGCCGAGCAGCCGTTTGCTTCGCCTGAAACGGCTAAAGCCGTTTCCACAAGTCCGACGGCAGGCCTGGCTCAAGTCACTCTGTCCCTGATGCTCGTGCTTGCGGCAGTGTTTGCTGCGGCGTGGATCGTGCGCCGGATGCGCAACTTCGGCCGGCCGGGTGCCGGCGCGATCAACATCATCGCGGACGTCGCGCTCGGTCAGAAGGAGCGCGCGGTTCTGATTCAGGTCGGTGCGCAACAGGTGCTGGTCGGCGTTGCGCCCGGTCGAGTGAATACCTTGCACGTGCTCGCCGAGCCCGTGCTCACGAACGATGCCCAGCGCGGCGGAGGAGGGGACGGGATCTCTCCCTCTTCCTCTCCTTCGCCGCAGCCGGATTTCAAGGCGATTCTGAAGCGGAGCCTCGGTCTATGAGCCGCCGCCCGCTGCTTCGCGCGGCGCTGCTCGCGCTGATCATGTTCGCGCCGATGATTGCGTCGGCGGCCGGAATTCCTGCGGTGACGGTGACGACTGCGCCGAACGGCGGTCAGCAGTATTCGCTGACGCTGCAGATCCTGATCCTGATGACGGCAGTGACGTTGCTGCCGGGCATCGTGCTGATGATGACTGCGTTCACGCGCATCGTGATCGTGCTGGCGATCCTGCGTCAGGCCCTCGGTGCCGGTCAGGCGCCGCCGAATCAGGTGCTGATCGGATTGTCGCTGTTCCTCACGCTGTTCGTGATGGGCCCGGTCGTCGACAAGATCAACACGGACGCGGTGCAGCCGTACATGGCCGAGCAGATCGACGCGACGACTGCGCTCCAGCGCGGCGCGGAGCCGCTCAAGCGCTTCATGCTCGATCAGACGCGCGAGAGCGATATCGCGACGTTCGTACGGATTTCGGGCGGCAAAGGTTTTGACAAGCCGGAAGATGTGCCGCTGCGCATCCTGGTGCCGGCGTTCGCGACCAGCGAGCTGAAGTCGGCGTTCCAGATCGGCTTCCTCATCTTCATCCCGTTCGTGATCATCGACCTGGTGGTCGCGAGCGCGCTGATGTCCATGGGCATGATGATGCTCTCGCCGGTGCTGATCTCCCTGCCGTTCAAGCTGATGCTGTTCGTGCTGGTGGACGGCTGGAGTCTGGTGATGGGCACGTTGGCTGCGAGCTTCTACTCATGACGCCTGAAATGGTGATGACGATCGGGCAGCGCGCGCTGGAGATTACGATTCTCCTGGCGGCGCCGCTGTTGCTGGCGGCGTTGATCATCGGCTTGCTGGTCGGTGTGTTTCAGGCGGCGACGCAGATCAACGAGATGACGTTGTCGTTCATCCCGAAGTTGATCGGGATGGCGGGGACGCTGGTGGTCGCCGGGCCGTGGATGCTGAAGACGATCGTCGGCTACACGCGCGAGTTGTTCGAGAGCATCCCCGGACTCATAGGATGACGAGCCGAGCTGTAGTAGATCGCTGTAGGTCGGGCTTTAGCCCGACAATCCGTGCGGAGTCGGGCTAAAGCCCGACCTACAGCCCGATAGCCCGCGTCCGCTCGATTCACGCCGATGCTCAACATCACCACTGGTCAGCTCGAAGCCTGGCTAGCCCAGTACATCTGGGTCTTCATCCGCATCGGCGCCTGCTTCATGGCCGCGCCAGTCTTCGGCGCCCAGTTCGTGCCGCCGCGCGTGCGACTGTTTCTCGCCGGGGCAATGACGCTGATCGTTGCTCCCCTCATCACTCCGCCAACAATCACCGTCTTCTCGCTCCAAGGCGGCCTCCTCGCCGTTCACCAGATCATCATCGGTGTCGCCACCGGCTTCGCGCTCCAGCTCATCTTCGACTCACTCGCGATGGGCGGCCAACTGCTTTCCAACACGATGGGCCTCGGCTTCGCGTTCAATGTCGACCCGCAACGCGGCGCCAGCACACCAGTACTCGGCACGCTGTACATGCTGATGGTGACGCTGACATTCCTCGCGCTGAACGGCCATCTCGTCCTGATTGAAATTCTCGCGCGAGGCTTCACGACTCTGCCGGTCGGCATGAGCAGCTTCGACGGGCCGGCGCTCTGGAACATCGCCGCGTGGGGCTCGCAACTCTTCGGTGGCGCTCTCGCCGTCGCGCTGCCCGGCATGACCGCGCTACTCGTCGTCAATCTCGCATTCGGCGTGATGAGCCGCGCCGCTCCAACGCTCAACTTGTTCGCCGTCGGCTTCCCAGTGACGCTGCTCGCAGGATTGCTGATCGTCTACGCCGGTCTGCCCACCGTGCAGGCCAGTTTCGTCGACCTGATGGAAACCGCGTTCGAGTTCGTGCGTGCCCTGCAGGGTCAAGGCTGAGCCATGGCCGAGAGCGACGCACAAGAACGAACAGAACAGGCAACACCTAAGCGCCTCGAAGAAGCGAGGCGCAAAGGTCAAATCCCGCGTTCGCGCGATCTCAGTACCGCGGCGGTGACGCTCGTTGGTGGCGCGGCGATGTATCTGCTCGGCGGGACGATTACCGGGCAGATGGCGGAGATGATGCGTCGTGGTCTCGCGCTGTCGCGAGACGAGGCGACTGATTCGACGTTCATGCTGCCCGCACTGTCGCACGCGGCGGCTGATGGTCTCTGGCTATCCATGCCGGTTCTCGGTGCGATCACACTCGCGGCGATCATCGCGCCGCTCGCGCTCGGCGGCTGGAGTTTCGCGACCCAGGCGATGATGCCGCAGTTCAGCCGGCTCGACCCGATCGCAGGCATGGGGCGCATGTTCACGATGCGCAGCTTCATCGAGCTCGCCAAGGCCTTCGCGAAGTTCGGCGTTGTCGCCGTTATCGCGGCGCTCGTGCTGTGGAAAGACGCCCCGACGCTGATGGCGCTCGGTCGCGAGCCGCTGCAGCAGGCGATCGGCCACGCCGTGCAGATCAGCGGCAAGGCGCTGCTCGTGATTTCCTGCGGATTGCTGCTCATCGCCGGCATCGACGTGCCGTATCAGCTCTGGTCGTACGCCAAGCAGATGCGCATGAGCCGCGAGGAAATCCGCGAGGAATACAAGGAAAGCGAAGGCTCGCCTGAAGTGAAGGGCAAGATTCGCCAGTTGCAGCAGGAAGTCGCTCGCCGACGCATGATGCAGGAAGTGCCGAAGGCGGACGTCGTCGTCGTCAACCCGACGCACTTCGCCGTCGCGCTCAAGTACGACGACAAGCGTATGCGCGCTCCGATCGTAGTCGCGAAGGGCGTCGACGTGATCGCGGCGAAGATTCGCGAAGTCGCCGGCGAGCACGCCGTCCCGATCTTCGAAGCTCCGCCGCTCGCCCGCGTGCTCTATCGCAACGTCGACATCGGCGACGAAATCCCGTCGACCCTCTACGTTGCCGTCGCCCAGATCTTGACCTACGTCTTCCAGCTGAAAGTAGCGAAGAGGGCGGGCCACCAAGCACCCCCAAAGCCCGACGTGACCGTCGAAGAGTAACGGTGCCGGGGGAAGAAACCGGCCCATAACTCAGCACTGCAACAACACGATTGCTGCGGTGCTGAGTTATGCACCCATTTCTTCCCCCGGCACCGTCCGAGCTACGCCTTTCCCCTAACGCCTGCTTTCCAAACTGTGACTCCGGCCCGCCAGTGCCGCCTCGCCGTGGCCCGGCAGTTGCAACTTATATCCCGGGTGTCAACGCGCCGACGTTTTGGCGCAGGAATCACATGGCAGTGCAGGCAACAGCTCTCGACTTCCGCTCGCTGGTCCGTTCCGGGATCGGCGTGCCGCTGGGCGTGCTCGCGGCGCTGGCGATGGTCGTCCTGCCGCTGCCGCCGCTGGCGCTCGACGTCCTGTTCACGTTCAACATCGCGTTGTCGTTGATCGTCGTGATGGCGGTCTTCTATGTCTCACGCCCGCTCGACTTCGGCGTGTTCCCGACGGTCCTGCTGCTCGCGACGTTGCTGCGTCTGGCGCTGAACGTCGCCTCGACCCGCGTCGTCCTTCTGCACGGCCACACCGGCAGTCACGCCGCGGGCCGCGTGATCGAATCCTTCGGCGAATTCGTGATCGGCGGCAACTACGCCGTCGGCGTGATCGTGTTCGCGATCCTGACGATCATCAACTTCATCGTCGTGACCAAGGGCGCGGGCCGCATCTCGGAAGTCACCGCGCGCTTCACCCTCGACGCGATGCCCGGCAAGCAGATGGCGATCGACGCCGATCTCAACGCCGGCCTCATCACTCAAGAAGAAGCCCGCACGCGCCGTGCCGAAGTGCGCGCCGAAGCGGACTTCTACGGCTCGATGGACGGCGCGAGCAAATTCGTTCGCGGCGACGCGACCGCCGGCATCCTGATCCTGATCATCAACATGCTCGGCGGCCTCGCGATCGGCGTGATGGGCCACGACATGTCGTTCAGCGATGCCGCCCGCGTCTACACGCTGCTCTCGATCGGCGACGGCCTCGTCGCACAGATTCCGGCGCTGCTGCTCTCGACTGCAGTCGCCTTGATCGTGACTCGTATGTCACGCGCACAGGACATGGGCGGCGAACTCGCGAAGCAGCTGCTCGGTCAGCCCCGCGCGCTCGGTATCGCGGCGGCACTGCTCGGCGTGATGGGCCTGATCCCCGGCATGCCGAACATTCCCTTCCTATTAATGGCTGCACTGTGCGGTGGCGGAGCGTGGATGCTGTATCAGCGTTCGCAGAAGCCGACGGAGCCAGCCGAGAAGACGCCGGCGCCAGCAGCGGCGCCGCCGCCCGAATCGCGCGAGCTGACGTGGGAAGACGTGCAGCCCGTCGACATCATCGGCCTCGAAGTCGGTTATCGACTCGTGCCGCTGGTCGACAAGGCGCAGGGCGGCGATCTGCTGGCTCGAATTCGCGGCGTGCGCCGCAAGCTGACGCAGGATCTCGGCTTCCTCGTGCAGGCCGTGCACATCCGCGACAACCTGGATCTGCCGCCGAACTCCTATCGCATCAATCTCGCCGGCGTGCCGGTGGGCGAGGGCGTCATCTATCCGGAGCGCGAGCTCGCGATCAATCCCGGCAAGGTGTTCGGCAAGCTCTCGGGCATCGAAACGCGCGATCCAGCGTTCGGCATGGAAGCAGTTTGGATTGAGCCGTCCGCTCGCGATCACGCGCAAACCCTCGGGTTCACCGTCGTCGACGCAAGCACCGTCATCGCGACTCACTTGAGTCACGTCGTGCAAAGCCACGCTCACGAGCTGCTCGGTCACGAAGAAGTTCAGCAGCTCCTCAATGCGCTCGGCAAGAACGCGCCGAAGCTCGTCGAAGATCTCACGCCGCGATTGCTCCCGCTCGGCACCGTCGTACGCACGCTGCAAGGCCTGCTCGCCGAGCGCGTGCCGCTCAAGAACATGCGTTCGATCATCGAGACGATGGCCGAGCACGCCGCTCGTACCCAGGACCCGCAGCAGCTCGTCGCTCACGTGCGCGTGGCACTCGGTCGTCAGATCGTCCAGGACATCGCCGGCATGTCGACCGAGCTGCCGGTCATCACGCTCGAGCCCGACCTCGAACAGCTGCTCACGAATTCGCTCGGCGGCAGCAACGCCGCGACGCCTGGCCTCGAGCCCGGCCTCGCAGAACGCATGCAGCGTCGACTCGCCGAGGCGGCGCAGCGACAAGAGATGACTGGCGAGCCGGCAGTGCTGCTCGTGCCGCCGCAGTTGCGGCAGACGCTGGCGCGCTTCATGCGCTCCGTCGTGCCGAGCATGCACGTGCTCGCGTGGAACGAGATACCCGACAACCGCAAGGTGCGATTGGTCACCGCGGTTGGGAGATAAGGTGGAATGAAGATCAAACACTATCGTGCTGCTGACATGCGCCAGGCGCTGCGCCAGGTGCGCGAAGCGCAGGGCCCGGACGCAGTGATTCTTTCGAGTCGGCGCCTGCCGAACGGCGTCGAAGTCGTCGCCGCTGTCGACTACGACGTCGACATGGCCGATGCATCCGACGCCGGCGAGCCCGAACGAACCGAATCGCGCATCCCGACCGCCGCCGATTACGCGGCGCTCGCACAGCGCTTCCAGGGCGGCGGCGATCGCACTGAGATCAATGACTTACCGCCTGATGCTAATGAAGAACTGCGCACACTTCGCCGCATGCTGGAGACCCAGCTCGCGACCCTTGCGTGGAACGATCTCTCGCGTCGCGCGCCGATCCAGACGGAAGTACTTCGTCAGTTGACAGTGCTCGGCCTCGCGCACGATCTCGCTGGCGAGCTCGTGAGTCAGTTGCCAGCGCGCATGGAGCTGACCGAAGCGCAGCGTCTCTCGCTCGCGTTAATGGCGCGTCGCATTGAAACCGTCGGTGAACGTTGGATGGAGAGCGGCGGTGTCGTCGCGCTCGTTGGCCCGACCGGCGTCGGCAAGACCACGCTGATCGCCAAGCTCGCTGCTCGTTGGGTTCTGCGCAACGGCGCTCGCGACATCGCGCTCATCTCAACCGACTGCGTCCGCATCGGCGCGCAGGAACAGATTCACACGCTCGGTCGCTTGCTCGGTGTGCCGGCGTACGCCATCGACGGCGCCGCTGACTTGACCGAGCTGCTCGATCGTCTCAGCGAACGTCGTCTCGTGTTGATCGACAGCGCGGGCTTGAGCCAGCGCGATCCGCGTCTGGCCAACGAGCTCGAAGCGCTCTCCAACACGAGCGATCGCCTGGAGACCAGCGTGGTTCTCTCCGCCGCCGCGCAGGCCGGCGCAATCGAAGAATCCCTCGCGCGTTTCGCACCCGCGCGACCGACCACTTGCTGCGTGACCAAGCTCGACGAAGCCACCAGCCTCGGCGGCACGCTCTCCGCCCTGATCCGCACCAAGCTGCCGCTCGCGTACCTCAGCGACGGTCAACAGGTCCCCGAAGATCTGAGTCCCGCACGATCGCATCAGCTGATCGCACGTGCCGTCGAGCTCTCGAAGAAAGCCGGCGCGCACGCTGACGAGGACTTGCTGCAAAGAAGGTTCGGCGCCGTCGCGCACGCTCTCGCGTGACTTTCGTGCCCCTCGTGACTTACGTGACTTCTCAGGTACAACAATGCAATCAGTTCAAGCAACCGGTCTGAAGCGCTCGGCCAATCCCGGCCCCGTGCAGGTGATCGCCATCACCGGCGGCAAGGGCGGCGTGGGCAAGACCAGCGTCGCAGTGAATCTCGCGACGGCGCTCGGCTCGACCGGCAAGCGCGTGCTGCTGCTCGACGGCGATCTCGGCCTCGCCAACGTCGACGTGTTCCTTGGCCTCTCGCCGCGTCACACGATGGCGCAGGTGCTAGCCGGCGAGCGCTCGCTCGATGAAATCATCGTCGAGTCGCAATACGGCGTGAACGTTGTCCCCGGCGCTTCCGGCGTCGCTGAGCTCGCGAACCTCCCCGCGGCAGCTCACCTGCAACTCGTCCAAGCTTTCAGCGCTTTGAGCGCGCGCGTCGACACGCTGATCGTCGACA
>Ga0105249_10002599_pt1 | contig 15644 bp, 13 predicted proteins | sample KBSS44metaG_FD_81522 | JGI IMG/M metagenome (GOLD analysis project Ga0105249, IMG submission 81522) | Switchgrass rhizosphere microbial communities from Kellogg Biological Station, Michigan, USA - KBS S4-4 metaG | ecosystem: Host-associated > Plants > Roots > Rhizosphere > Soil | place...
ATCTTTGATGCTATAGGGAGAAAATTGATTAAATCCATTATTGCCGCCGAAATACATAATGCCTGTTCGGGATTTGCAATAAGCCTGTTCTTTAAATTCGTTGGATTGCAATCCATCGGCGGTTCCAAAATTTTTAAAAGTTTTTGTGCTCCTGTTAAATTTTGAAATTCCTTTATTGGTGCTTATCCAAAGGTTTTTGCTGTCATCTTCCATTATGCCAAAGATGGTATTATTAGGAAGACCGTCTTTCGTAGTGTATACGTTAAATGTATTCGTTTTTCTGTCGAAACTGTTTAGTCCTACCATTGTACTTATCCATAAAATTCCATTCTCGTCTTCATATATTCCACCGACTACGTTGTTGCTGATGCTATTTTTTTTATCATCATGTATAAAGCGGGTGAAGGTTTTTTTCTTTTTATCGAAACGATTCAAACCGCCGCCTTCTGTACTTATCCAGAGATTGCCTTCATTGTCTTCAAAAATGGCGTGCACATTATTGTTACTAAGACTTGATGAATCATTCTCATTATTTTGGTAGTTGGTAAATGTATTATTACCGGCATTAAATAAATTTAATCCTCCTCCGTGCGTACCGATCCATATGTTTTTGTCTTTGTCTTCAAAGATTGTCCACGCATTATTAGAACTTAAACTTGTGTTATTGGCAGGGTCATGTTTAAAATGTTTATAACTGTTATTTGTCCTGTTAAAAACCGTTATACCATCTGCCCATGTGCCAACCCATAAGTTACCTGTATGATCTTCATGCACACCCAACACATAATTGCCGCATATACTATTATTATTCCCGGGCTGATGTTTGAAATTGGTGAATACAGAAGTTTTCGGATCAAAAAGATCAAGACCTCCGCCATCTGTGCCTATCCATATATTATTGCTTGCATCTTCATATATGCACAAAACTTTATTATAGCATAAGCTGTTTTTATAAAGAATGTGTTTATAATGCGTGAATTTAAGGGCATCAGGATTCATAATGTTCAGACCTGCGTTGAACGTGCCAAGCCACATATTGTTCTTATTGTCTTTGCAGATTGAATAAATAGAATTACTGCTTAAGCTGCTGTAATCAAATTCATCGCTGCTATAGTTTGTAAATACATTTGTTGAACGATCTAAAATGCTTAACCCGCCGTTTTCTGTTCCTATCCACAGGTTATTTTTATTATCCTCGTTTATTGCATGCACATAATCGGTGGTCAGGCTATTGGCATTCTTAGCATCATTTTTAAAGTGAGAAAACTCTCCCGTTTCTCTGTTCAACAGATCCAGACCACCTCCATTTGTACCAATCCAAAAATTATGTTTGCTGTCTTCAAACAGTGTATAAATGTTATTGCTACTGATGGATTTACTGTTATTATCATCATGTTGAAAACGGGTAAAGGTTTTATTGCTTTTATTAAACAGGTTAAGGCCACCATTGTTGGTAGCTATCCATAAGTTCTGCCGGCTGTCTTCTAAAATCTCCCTGACAAATACATCGCTCAGGCTGTTGTCATTATTCTTGATATAGCTGTAAGTAATGAACTGGTTTTTCACTGGGTCAAACATATTCAATCCTCCATCTTCAGTCCCTACCCAAACATTTCCCAGGTGATCTTCCACTATCGTATTTACAACGTCACATGAAATGCTATACTTATTTTTTGGATCATGCTTAAAAGAAGTAAACAGGTTTTTTTGACAGTCATACCTGTTTAATCCTCCTCCTCTTGTTGCTATCCAGAGGGATCCATCTTTACCTTCTTTTATGGCCTGGATGTAATTATTGCTGATACTTTTATTATCATCACTTTTATTTTTATACACAGTAAATTTATAGCCGTCGTATTTATTCAATCCGTCTCTTGTGCCAAACCACATAAAACCGCGGCTATCCTGTAGTATGCAGATCACATTGCTTTGTGAAAGCCCCTGCTCTGTTCCTAAACGTTCAAAACTTATAAGTTGTTTTTGACAGAATGCAGATATACTTACCACATGTAAACAGACAAGAATGATATAACGGACAATCTTCATAGGATAGATGACAACAATATATTATTGTAAAGGCAGAGTGATACTGAATACGGCACCATTATCATTTGACACTTTTATAGTTCCACCATGCGCAGTTATATATCCTTTTACTATTGCTAAACCGAGGCCGGTTCCATTGTTTTTCTTTTTAGTAACAAAGGGGTCAAAAAGTGTTTTAATGATCTCATTGGGTATTCCCATACCATTATCACGGATAGTAATAGCAATTGAATTTGATGCCTTATCGGTGGAAGCTGTGATATCAATTTTCGGTGAAACGATCTTATGCTCCAGCAATGCGTCAATTGCATTGTTAACTAAATTCATAATGGTTCGCTTAAGCTTACTTTCATCGCCGGGAACGGTAAGATCAGCTTCAATATTTTTGTGAATGATTACTTTGCCGTCGATATTTCTTGATTCAGCCAGCTTAATACCTTCTTCGATAACCTTATTAACAGATACAGGCGATTTTTTTACCGGGTTTTCTTTAATGAAATCAAGAAAATCTTCAAATATTTCTGACGCCTGTACACCACATTCATCGATCATGTCAAGATATTCGTTTTGAGGAAGATCCTGGCGCATAAGATCTGTCAATACTTTTATGTTTTTAATAGGGGAACGAAGATCATGCATCATCATGCTTACCGCTTTACCAACAGCCGATAACTTTTCCTTTTGCATCAGCTTCTCTTTTAATTCCGCATTATGAATTGCTTTGGCGGCATTTAATACAAACAGTTTCAGAAGATATAATTTTTCGGTTTTTAATTTCTCCTGTTTTTTCAGCACGGCAAAAATGGTATAGTGATCAAGTCGTGCGAATACTATGTCATCTAATTGTATCACCTCTTCGTCTGCCACTTTTGCGGCTTTCAACTTAGTGATCAATTCTTCAAGATTTATCTTTTCTTCGATAGCTCCTATAGAGAATATTTTTTCATATACAAAATCTTCATGGAGTTTACCCAGCAAAGCCATATCCGTTTCAACATAAGTAGCAAGCTGATCTAATATATTTCTTAAAAGAGAATTGAGATGGCCTTCCTCAATACTGATAGAAGAAATAGCCTCTATTAATTGTTCAAGATTGCGCAGTTTGTTATAATCGGTAACAGCTTTGGTAGCAAGTTGCGTAATTTCTTCTGAGGCGTAGGGCTTACAATGATAGCCTACATTCTGGCCTGCTCTTGCGATAATATCGTCGATAGAGCGATCGCTGAAAGCAGTAACAAAAATGATTTCGGCTTTGTTATCGTATTTTCTTATTTGCTCGGCAGTTTCCATACCATCCCATCCCGGCATCCGCATATCAAGAAAGATCACCGCATAAGGAGTACCTTCTGTTACTGATTTTTTTACCAGTTCAAGGCCTTCCATTCCGTTAGCTGCTTTATGTACGGTAAAGTTTGGAATATTACTGGTTCGTGGTCCGATAACGGTTGAAGCCGGTGAGTCAAATAATATACTTGCCGCCAGATCAACGCTTTCACTCTCTGCACTTGTTTTACGTGGCACGAGGATTTCTTCGATATTATCTCTTACCATTTCTTCATCATCTATTACTAATACGGCGGTGTTTGCGGTCTCTCTCATAGTGGTTTGTTTTTATTGAATTTTAAACTTTAAATTTTAATGTTGTCACAGCTCCTTTGCCAAAACCAGCACTGGCAATATCAATTGTTCCATCATGCGCTTCTGTTATTGTACGGCAGTTAACTAATCCCAACCCTGTGCCTGTAGCCTTTGTTGTAAATCCACGAACAAAAAGTTTTTTACCCGTTTCTTCATCAAAGCCGCTGCCATTATCCTTTACCTGGAGCATCAATGCATCAGGACATGCTTTTACTTCAAGAGAAATATTTTTTTCAGTAGCTGTTATATCAATCGCTTCAATACTGTTCTTAAGAATATTAAGTATTACCTGCATCAGCCGGGTATGATCACCTTCAATAGCCGGTAATTTTTCCGGAACACTTATTTTAACCTTGATCCCTCTTTTTTCAATAGAAGCTAATAGCATTGACATGCAATCGTTGATAATACTTCGTAATTGGATGGGTCGCTTTTCAATGCTTTCATGCCCGCTAAGATATAATCGTTGAATATTCAGTATCTCCTGTATATGAGTTATAATACGAATCTGTTCATTAATTGATTTACGTATGTCTTCCTGGCTATTCTTTTGAGATTCGGTTATGCCATTCAGCATTCCAATTACTGCCTCAGCCTTATCCTTACCGAGAATACCGGTCATCATCTTTTGCTGGGTTGCAAAAAAACCGCTAAGTTTTTGAAGATTATCAGTTTTATTTTCCTCAAGTGTGCGTTTAATTCTTGTTATGTAAGATCCAAAGCCAACAACAGCATTGCCAATATCATGCAACACATTTGATGCTATTTCAAACTTGCCCTGCATCACAGCTTTATCGGATGCCAGTTGCAGCATTGCTTTTTCTTTTTGATATTTTTCTGTTACATCGTCAAAGCTTATAAGAATGCAGCCAGTAATCTTTGTCACGGTAAAGTGATAATGTCTTTCGAGCTTTTCGCCCCCGAAGATTAGTGAAAAATTACTGAGCTCGTTAATTACAGTATTGCCGGAATTTTCCGGAAAAGTTTTTATTTTTTCTACTATAGATGGAACAACAGGTTGTAAAATGGCAAAAAGATTATTGCCTTTGATATTATTGGCAACCAATATTGGTTTTAATAAAGTCTCAGCTTTCAGATTCTGGTAAATTATTTTGCCTGCGCTATCTATTTCCACTATGCCCATGGAAATATGCTTCATGAGCGTAGTTAATTTTTGTTCAGCCAGGCAAGGCTGGTTTTCCATAGTGGTTGCTTTTTTAAATGATCTTCTCCCTTCTAATAGTCGTTATCGCCTGAGGAAATGGATTTTATGTGATTCTGAACGGCAAAAAGAGAGCTTTAGTCTAAGAATTTTTAAGAAACAGGAATTGAAATAAAAAAATAGATGAAACCACTTACTAAGCATCTTTGTTTTTGCCTATTCTTTAAAGAAATGAAATTTATATCTAATAAATAGTTATCCCTGCGTTTAAATAGAAATACTGATTGCAGAAAATTTTTGCAATTGAATGAGTGTACCAGTTATCCTATGTCCAATGAAAAAAGCTTTACCAAAAAGAATTGCTGTTTTTTTATCCTTAGACCAGGATATCTTCAAAGGATATTATAATCCCCAGGATCCTGCGCCTTTGTACAAAAGACAATTAAGCCACGATTTTGAAGAATACATCATGTTGTCCATCCGGGCAGCCAAAAGAGATTCCCTATTTCATTATAGGATCAGTTATCGCAATGAATGTGAAAAGCAATACGCCGAACCGTTGATGTATGCAATACGCCGGCATTTTGCAGATAAGAAAGCCGCACTGGTCGCCGGTTTTGAAAGGTTTAAGAGGCGCACCTATATGCTGCTCTTTTCAAGCCTTGTTATCGTAATGATCTGCCAGGGGTTATTGCCAGTTATATTAGATGGAAAGATCAGCATTCATTCAGGCCTTACTAATGGTATTGATGTATTTAGCTGGGTGATATTGTGGCGGCCGATTGATAAACTCATCTTTCAATGGAATCCCTATTTGAAAGATATTTCTATAATGGAACGTCTCGAAAAAGCTGAAGTGACTATAACAGAAATCGAAGATTAAACCTAATACCACTGAATTAAATCAACTGAAAGGCTATGAAAAAATTTTATCTTATTTTTTTGGCAGTGCCGCTTCTTTTTTTGGCATTGATGTATCTATCGATATGGTATTTTATCGGCGGGATAGTTGCGATTATGATATTAGTTGCTTACCATTTTTATGCAGTGCAGCTAAATGCACTTGAAGACAGAAATACTGTTCTCGAAAATGAACTGGAAGATGTGCATGTGCAATTAGAGCAAGCTGTAATTAAAGAACAAAGGACTAATAAAGAAGTTGAAAAAGTGAGGGCATTAAAAAAACAATTATTGTCTGTAATAAGTCACGAGGTTCGTACGCCTATGAATGGCATCATGGGAATGTCGTTATTACTTGCGGATACTTCATTAACAAAGGAGCAGGAAGAATATCTGAGAACTATACGCAATTGTGGAGAAACATTGCTGACAACTGTTAACAATGTTTTAGTAAATGATATGCTTGATTTTTCAAAACTTGAACAGCAGGGGAAATTAGAATACAATGATTTTGATTTAAGGGATAGTGTAGAGGAAATATTAGAAATGTTTGCAGTAAAAGTCGCAAAGAATAATGTAGAGCTTTTATATCATATCGATAGCAATGTTCCTGTGCAGGTAATAGCTGATAACAGCCGTTTGAGACAAGTATTAATGAATCTTGTTGAGAATGCTGTTAAGTTTACTACTGACGGTGAGATAATTTTAAATATACACGCAGGCCGCAATGCTGAAGGACAGATCGAACTTGTTTTTGAAGTAAAAGATACAGGCGCCGGTATTCCAAAGGATCAATTAAAACAATTATTCAAAGGCATACCTGGTAAAGGATCAAGAGCGAATGAAGTTGAAAGGACAGGATTAGGATTAGTGATATGCCATAGACTGGTAGAATTTATGGGCGGACATATTGAAGTAAAAAGCCAGCCTGGCCAGGGCAGTACCTTTTCTTTTGCCATTCCACTTACACCGAGTCTTAAAGCAGCTCATGATAAAACAAAGAATATAGCCAGTCTTGACAGCAAAAAAGTTCTTGTTGTTGATGATAATTTAACAAGCATTCATATTCTTTCGGAGTATTTGAAAGTATGGAAGATGTTACCAGTAATGGCAAGCTCTGCCGAGACGGCAATAGGATTATTATTAACTAACAATGTTGATCTTATAATTACAGATCTTAATATGCCGGGAACAGATGGAATTCAATTGACGAAAACATTAAAAGAAAAGCAACCTTCAATACCTGTTATATTAATGAATGCTGCGGGTGATGAAAGATACAAACAGGAGTTACAACTATTCGCATCAATATTAAGTAAACCGATACGTCAGAATACATTAAAGGATCAGTTACTTACAGTTTTTGCAAAAACAAATACAATCGATCAAAATAAAACAATAGCGACAGATGAATTTTCAAAAGAACATCCTTTAAGAATATTAGTTGCTGAAGATAATCTGGTGAATCAAAAAATTGCCATGAAAATATTAGGCAAGCTTGGCTATCAGCCGGTGATAGTTAATAATGGTAAAGAAGCATTGGATATAGTGGGGCATGAAGTTTTTGACTTGATCCTGATGGATGTGCAAATGCCAGAAATGGATGGACTGGAAGCGACCCGAATGATTCGTACTTGCCTGGAAGTGCAGCCGGTCATTATTGCTTTAACAGCAAATGTGATGCAGGGAGATCGTGACGACTGTATGCAGGCTGGAATGGATGACTATGCGAGCAAGCCTATCGATATTAATGAACTGATGAAGAAATTGGAAAAATGGTCAATTGCAATAAAAGAAAAAAGAAAGCTCTCCGCATAAAAAGAATAGGGTTATTCTTCTACACCTATTAAAAAAATTACGGGAATACAAGCTTAATGAATGGTTTAAATGACTATTCATCAAGCTTTCTTTTTTGGTACGGTTTTTTGTGCTTCTATCTTGCCTCTATTTATTCCTTAACTTTTAAAGCAAATTATTATGACAACGACAGCGAAGGTTGCATTAGGCATCCTGGGTGCGGCAGCAGCAGGAGTAGTAATCGGTTTGTTGATGGCTCCGGAAAAAGGAACAGAAACCCGCCGCCGGATAAAACAAACTGCAGGTGAATGGATAGACAGCTTAAGTCATCTTTTTACTAATGCAAAAGATGAAGTGTCTGAAAAAGCCGGGTATGCAAAATCGGCTGCGGAAGAAAAGGTGAATAAGATGAAAGAAAGTTTCAGTTAACTTAGGGAAGCAGGCGTATATTGCCTGCTTCTGTTTCTAAAGTTCGCCTCAATGGAAAAAGAACAAGAACAAAAACAAACTGAAGAAAAGGAAGGATTTAGGGAAAAAGTGGGTGATCTGACCGATCATATCGGAGATTACTTAGACACACTTTACAAATTGACGATAGTTAAAGCGACTCAAAAAGCAACAAATGTTGCTTCTATTATTGTTGTTGCTATTGCGGTGATCACTGTTGGAATGTTTGCCTTGTTTTTTGCAAGTATTGCATTAAGTCTGTGGATCGGTAATCTCATAAGCAGCAGGGTAGGAGGCTTCCTCGTCGTTGCCGGATTTTATTTATTTTCACTTTTGATAATAATATTACTTCGGAAAAAAATAGTTTTTCCTTTTTTCAGAAACCTTATCCTGCGTATTTATGACTAAACGTTTCAAAACATATAATGACCTGGTGAAGGAAAGAAATCAATTAGAAGCATTGTTGCAAGCACAAAAGGAATTGATCCGTGAAGACATAAAAGAATTAAAAGAACATTTACAGCCTGCAGTAAAAACGTTTTCAATTGCAGGCAAATTTTTTACGAGAGAAAGTAATAATGTGCTGGTCGCCGGAGGTATAAATCATTTGATCGATATCGTTTTCAAACGAATTATCTTAGCAAGAGCCGGCTGGTTTAGCAGGCTAGCGGTACCTTTTTTAATAAAAAACTTTTCTTCGCATATAGTTGCAGAAAATAAGGGAACTCTTATACAAAAGCTTTTTTCATGGATGAAACATAAAAGCAGCAGCAATGGACATGCCTTCAGGAATGAACCTGAAAACTAAAAATATTTATGTACCATTGTACCGGGTCCGTGGGGTTTGCCTTTAGTTTTTAGTCATAAAACCCAAGCCATATCGCAGTTCCCGATAATATACCCAACTTTAATGACCGGATAAAACAATTATTGATTTTATCCATTTTGCTTTTACTCGTTTACTTGTCAATAAAGGAGCTTTATTATTTTCTTCCCGGTTTGCTTGGTGCTCTTACAATTTATATTCTCAGCAGGGCAAGTTATTTTCAGCTCATCTATAACAGGAAATGGAAAAAAGGCCTGGCGGCCTGGTTGTTTATTCTTTATTATTTGCTATTGCTTGGGCTCCCGATCTTTTTGGCAGTAACATTAATGAGTCCAAAAATAAATACATTTCTCAGCGATCCTGTTGCCATGATCAATTCAGCAAGAGAATCTTTAAACGTTATTCAAAATAAATTAGGGGTAAAACTTTTCTCTGATACTTCTTTATCTAACATGATGAATAAGATAACGGCGTTTATTCCAAAGATCATAAATAGCACCGCTAATCTAATAACCAATCTTGCCATCATGTTGTTTATGTTATATTATATGCTGGTGAATGGCAGGGAGATCGAAAAATTTCTTGCCCGCATTATACCATTAAAGTCAAGTAATGTAAATATGTTGGCATCGGAAACAAAAAAAATGGTGAAAGCCAATGCACTTGGCATTCCTTTGATCTCTATTATACAGGGGTTAGCGGGTACTTTTGGCTATTTTATATTTGGCGTTAGGGAATGGGGGCTATGGGGATTTCTAACCGGTGTCTTTGCTTTTTTTCCTGTAATTGGAACAATGGTGATATGGGTACCGTTGGTTATTTATACTTATGCAGGAGGACATAATTGGCAAGCTACAGCATTATTGCTTTATAGTCTTGTAGTAACGGGGAATGTGGATTATCTCGCCAGGATTACGTTACTTAAAAAAATGGGAAATGTTCATCCTGTAATAACTATCCTTGGCGTAATAGTAGGCTTAGGATTATTTGGATTTATTGGTTTAATATTTGGTCCATTACTGGTTAACTATATCATCGTATTATTCAAGATTTATTTAAATGAATTTATTGAGAATCCTGCTATAAGTGTTGAGACACTTACAACTAAAACTAATGAAGAAAAAGAATCGGAGAAAAAAGATAATGCTGCAAGTTGATCAAATCAATTTGTGTTCATATGCATACTTAACCAGCCCTATCACACTATTTGTATTTGTTTTTCTGAAAATATTCTTGCGGTGAGTTTCCACTGTTCTTTCACTGATAAATAATGTTTCAGCGATCTGTTTGTTGTTGAGTTCTTTTTCTATCAGCCGGATAATCTCTATTTCCCTGCCAGTAAGATGAGCGTCTTCATTTTTCTTTTTTCTTTCACTGGTTTTTTGCAGTTCACTAATTACTTCATCGCTAAAATAAATGCCCCCATCTGCAATTTTTTCCAATGCTTTAATAAGATCCTGTTTACCTATATTTTTTAAAACATAACCTGAAATATCTGCATCATTAATCATTTCGTTTACAAGATCACCTTGTCCGCTCATAGAGAGAGCCAATATTTTTACGGAAGGGAATTTTTCTTTTACTTGTTTCGCCAGCTTGTTGCCGGGTAATGCAGGCATCATAATATCGGTAAGTAAAATATCAACCGGAGATTGTGTCATTTTTTGTACAACTTCTGTAGGATCTGTAGTAGCAAAGGCAAACCGAAAATTATCATTTCCTTTAAGCAGAGACATTAGTCCATCTATTACGATCTGGTGATCGTCTACAAGAGCAAGGGTAATTTTTTTCATGGTGGTGCCTGAAAATACTATAAAATTAAATCCGATAAGCAGGAAAGTGGATAAATAGTCAAACACAAGTTATTAAACCGGAACATGAATGCCCACCACTGTCCCGCGATGAGGCGCTGAATCAAAGTCCACCGTACCTTTCAAGTATTCAATACGAGTGATGATGTTTCTTAAACCAATGCCTTCAAATTTTTCTTTGTCAGAAATGTCGAAGCCTTTGCCATTGTCTTCAATAGTGCCATTGATACCATCCTTGTCACGAATAAGTGAAATGTCAAGATTAGTGGCTTCCGCATGTTTGATAACGTTTGTTACACATTCCTGTATAACTCTGTAAAGTACGGTTTCAATATTTGAATCAAGCCTTTCCTCAAGCCCTTCTGTATAAACATGTACCTGCAATTTTTTTTTATCAAGCTTATCAACAAAATCCCCAATGGCCGTGGCCAGATTTTTTTTCAACAAAGCATTTGGCATCATGATATGGGATACACTTCGAACCTCTTTGCAACTTTCATCTACTAACTGTATTATTTTTTCAAATGATTGCTGTTGATTCTCATCGCTCCATTTTAATTCCGATTCAAATGCCGATAAATTCATTTTGGCAGCACTCATCATCTGCCCTACACCATCATGCAAGTCTTTGGCTATACGCTGGCGTTCATTTTCTTCAGCTTCAATCACTGCCTTTACTGCCAACTCTTGCTGCTTTATCAATTCAGATTTCATTTTAGTTTCCTGTCTCAATTTATATCGCCTGTATTGCGATTGAGCCAGCAACCCTATCAATAAAACAAGGCCGGCTATGCCAATAAATAAAAAATTCTGAAGTATAATGCGACTATGTTGTTTCTCAATAGTCTGTTCTTTTTTTGCAGTTTCATATTTTGTATTCAACTCTTCTATCTGTTTTGTTTTATCGATAGTATATAAACTGTCCCGGAGCAAGGTTCTTTTTTTAAAATATAAATAGGCATTCCTGTAATCGCCTTGTTTCTCCGCAAGTGAAGCAAGCTCCGTATAATTATTTGATTGCAGCTCGGGATAATTTAATTGTTCAGCCAGCTTATTACTTTCCAATAAATATTGAGATCCTTTAACATAATCGCCTTTGGCGTTAAGAGTTGCTCCAAGATCAGAATAGGTAAGAGCAGTTGCAAACCCGTCTCCCAATTGTTTACGGATGGATAATGCATGTAAAAGATTTTGTTCTGCTTCAGCATATTTTTTTTGAATGACATACACACCGGCAATATTGCTTAGTGCATAGGACACCGCGATAGAATCTCCTTTTTTTTCTGCGAGATTCAATGAAGAGGTATATCGCCGGATAGCTTCTTTATAATCTTCACGGTATTCAAATACAACGCCTGACTCATTTAATATCATAGCCATGTTTGTGGTGTCCCTTAATTGCCGGAAAATAGAATAAGCCTTATTATAGTTTTGCAATGCCTGGTTAAGGTCCCTTATTTTGCGGTATAGTTTGGCCAGGTCATTATATACAAGACCAAGTTTTTCCTTCGCATTTGTTTTTTCCAGAATGGCAATAGAGGCATAATAATTTTCTGTTGCAATATCATATTTGCCTTTAAAGTAAAATCCAACGCCGATAAGGCGTTTGAATTCTCCGACACTTATCGAGTCTGCATTTTCTCTTGCTAACGCAATTCCTTTTGTACCTGCATCAATAGTACTGTCAAAGTTTTTAATTTGGAAATATTCTGCAAGTGCCAGCCATGCTTTTATTTTTTCTTCATAAGGTTTATTGGCAGAAATTATAGTATGCAAGCTGTCTGTACTCAGCTGGGCATTGACCAGCAGTGAAACTGTGGCTGTAATAAAAAGAAGTGGAAAACGCTTCATGATGACATCATAGATTGAGTACATCCTTCATAGTAAAGATCCCTTTTTTATCTTTTATAAATTCAGCTGCTAATACTGCACCTGCTGCAAAGCCTTGCCGGTTATGGGCGGTGTGGATTATTTCAATGTCGTCAATGACCGAAGAATATTTTACACTATGTGTGCCGGGTGTTGTGTCAATACGCTGACTGATTATTTCAAGATCTTCCGGATTCTCACTTAATTCATTTACCCACTGTTTTTTTCTTTTTATTTTCTCTAATATTTGATCAGATAACGTAATAGCAGTTCCGCTTGGCGCATCCCTTTTCTGTGTATGATGTATTTCTTCCAATATTACTTCGTAAGTTGGATGGTCGGCCATCATCGCCGCCAGCCTTTTATTTATTTCAAAAAAAATATTTACACCGACACTATAATTGCTCGAGTAAATAAACGCTCCATGCTTTTCTGAACAAAGGTTTTTTATTTCGTCTAATTTTTCTATCCAGCCAGTTGAGCCGGATACAGTGGGAATACCAAATTCAATCAATCTTTTTATATTTTCGTAAGCAGTTGATGGACCCGTAAATTCTATGGCAACATCTGCCTTCGAAAGATTATCTTTTGTAAACTCATTCAAATTTGGTTGGTCTATTTTAAGAATAACTTCATGTCCTTTTTGTAAAGCGATCCCTTCAATCGCTTTACCCATTTTACCATAGCCTATCAAAGCAATTTTCATTGTAATTTTTTTTGCAAGATAAGAATAGAAGAAGTATAAGCCTATTTGCCTATTCTCATGATAAGGCTAAGGCCGTTTGTTCCGGCCAATTCGCTATAACCGGGTTGGAAACGAAAGCTAAGATTAGGACTTACATCAAAGCCTTTAAGATGAGCATCTACAGTAGCGTCTACTATATTCAATCCCCACATTACTATAAAAAAGATAGCAGAATAATCAATATCCCGTCTATATTGGTCCCTTGCAAAACGCAATGCATTAGCATCATTGCGGTCAATCAAAAATTTAAGCGCAGGATACACATTAGGATAATTATTCGTATCCTTTGTAACAAGAACTTTGTAGGCAAACCGGGTTCTTCTATACCAGTTAAGGTTGTAGATGAAAATTCCTGTCGATATACCCATTGCTCCGTATACAATAGGAAGTTTCCAGTATTTTTTATTGTATATCTGGCCTAATCCCGGAAAAACTGCGGACAGAAGCGCAGCCTTCTTCGGGCTATGTATTTTTTTAAGGCTATCCGTTTTTTCTTTGGTAAATGTTTGTTGAACCGAGCTGTCACCCATTGGTTCTATTCGCTGAGTAAAAGCAATTGAGGAACAAAACAAAAATAGAAACAGTAATAATTTTTTTTTGAAAACAATATTTGAAGTTTCGTGCATCTTCATAACTCGTAGCAAAGGATCAATCAAGTGATACATTTATTTGCCCGAGAATCTTATTTAACTCTTCCTGTGAATAATATTCGATGGTTAATTGTCCGCTGCCATTGCGGCTATGCCTGAGTTTTACCCGGGTGCTGAAATGTGATGCTAATTTATCCTCTATTCGCTGCAATGAAGAAGATAAGTGGCTTTTTGAAGATTTTTTAACAGCGCCACTTTGTTTATAAAGATTTCGAACCAATGCTTCTGTCTGGCGAACCGATAAGCCTTTTTCTTTTATTTCATTAAAAATGAAAATTTGTTTGTCAATCGTATCAACATTTATCAATGCTCTTGCATGACCCATTGTGATCTCGCCATTGCGCACTGCCAATTGAATATCCGGCGGCAATTTCAATAGGCGAATGAAATTAGCTACCGTACTCCTGTCTTTCCCCATTCTTTCAGCTACTTGTTCCTGCGTATAATCTAATTCCTCCATCATTCTTTTATAACTAAGGGATACTTCCATAGCATTTAAATCTTCTCTCTGCAGATTTTCGAGCAATGCAAGTTCAAGCAGCTCGGCATCATTTGCTTGCCGAACGTAAGCGGGAATATCTTTTATTCCTGCAAGCTTTGCTGCCCGTAAGCGTCGTTCGCCGGAAATAAGCCTGTATTTACCAGTTGCAAGTTTAGTAACTGTTATAGGCTGAATGATATCATGAAGCTTAATAGAGTTAGCTAATTCCTGTAAAGATTGTTCATCAAAATCACGCCTGGGTTGTTTGGGATTAGCTTCAATATCTTCTATAGAAAGGCGATTGGTGGCAGTTACATTTTCAACAACTGTTTCTTTTAAATGGCCGCTGCTTGTTTTCAGATCGGCATCGATGCTTTGCAATAAAGAACGAATTCCTTTGCCAAGTGCTTCTTTGTTATTTTGTTTCGGATTCGTCATTACAGTTAAGAGTTCAGAGTGAAGGTCATAACTTAAGAATATAAATGAATTTACTTCAAATATATTCATTACAGTTTATAAAATTTCAGACATCTGAATTTGAAGAGAAAAATGTTGCAGATTCATACTTTGACACTGAGCTCATAACTCCAAAACCCTTTCTTCATTTTTGATCTTCGTCATGTCATTTTTCTGAAGAATTTCTTTAGCGAGATTAAGATAGTTCATGGAGCCTTTACTGTTTGCATCATATAAAATTACAGGCTTACCCACGCTGGGAGCTTCGGCGAGCCTGGCATTACGATGAACAATTGTATTAAAAACCATGTCTTCGAAGTGGCGGCGAACTTCACTTACTACCTGGTTGCAAAGCCTGAGACGACCATCATACATTGTCATTAATATTCCTTCAATAACAAGTGATGTGTTCAAACGGCTCTGAACTATTTTTATCGTGTTTAATAATTTACCTAAACCTTCCAAAGCAAAAAATTCACATTGGACCGGTACTACAACCGAGTCAGACGCAGTCAATGCATTTACAGTTATTAATCCGAGAGATGGGGAACAGTCTATGATGATGAAATCATAATCATCACGAATAGGGTCCAGTAAGTTTTTTAAAACCATTTCCCTGTTCGGATAATTGATCATTTCAATTTCTGCTCCAACGAGATCAATATGTGAGGGAATAAGATCAAGGTTAGGAATATTTGTTTTAAGAATTACATCCCTGGCATTTGCTTCATTCACCATGCAATCGTAAAGGCTTTGTGTCACATTATGAAGATCGAAGCCCACACCAGTTGTGCTGTTAGCCTGCGGATCACCATC
>Ga0105249_10002600_pt1 | contig 15643 bp, 14 predicted proteins | sample KBSS44metaG_FD_81522 | JGI IMG/M metagenome (GOLD analysis project Ga0105249, IMG submission 81522) | Switchgrass rhizosphere microbial communities from Kellogg Biological Station, Michigan, USA - KBS S4-4 metaG | ecosystem: Host-associated > Plants > Roots > Rhizosphere > Soil | place...
CGCCGATCCGTCCATACTTTCAAATCGAACATTGTACTGATTAACCAGATTAGTAAATACTGAACCTGTTGGCCACACCTGGGTTCCGCGGTTACTTACATTAATAAGTTTGAATTTTGCTCCCCCATATCTTTTGCATTTATCTGCTATTGCTTCCGGTTGTTCTGCACTTTCAATAAACATATCAGCTCCAATTATCATCTCTTCTTTCATTTCCTTCGAAACCAGCATCGGGTTTTTATCCAGTTTGAACGTAGTTGGTGTAGCAGGCATATTTGGCAACAAAGGTTTGGGATTTACATGGGGATTTTTTCTAAAGTTGTTAATAATAGCCTTGGCAAATTCGGTTGTATTAACAGAAGGAATTGTTTTATCGCCAAAGTCACCGGTATGGATACCACTTTCTAATGTAAATAATAAGGCATTTTCTATAATGGCAGCACTCTGCATCAGCCCTAAATGACGTAGCATTGCAATACCGCTTAATAAAAGAGCTGTAGGATTGGCGATATTTTTTCCCGCTATATCAGGAGCAGTTCCATGTACTGCCTCAAAAATACATATGTGATCTCCAATATTCGCCGAAGGCGCAAAACCAAGTCCGCCAACCAGGCCGGCACAGAGGTCAGAAACGATATCTCCTTGTAGGTTCGTTAATACTATTACATCAAAAAGATCGGGCCTTGTTACAAGTTTCATGCACAGATCATCTACTATCACATCATCAGCTTTTAGTTCAGGATATTCTTTTGCTACCTGGTAAAAACATTCCAGGAAAAGTCCATCAGTGATCTTCATAATATTGGCTTTATGGCCGCAACTGATGCGTTTAGCATTTTTCTTTTTTGCCATTTCAAATGCGTACTTGATCACCTGTAAGCTACCCGGTCGGGTTATAAAGCGACGACTCAATGCAACATCATGCGTAAGCATGTGTTCAATACCACCATAAGTATCTTCAATATTTTCTCTTACTACAGTAATATCAATCGGAATATCTGCCTTTGAAAAAACTGTATCAACCCCGTGCAAAGTTTGAAACACTCTTTTGTTTGCATACGTATTCCAGGTTTTTCTTGCGGTAACGTTTACACTCTTCACGCCTTTGCCCTTTGGTGTTTCCATCGGGCCTTTAAATAATATGCCAAGATTTTCAATAGTTTCCTGTGCCAGGGGCGTCATCCCATTGCTGAAACCTTTATCAAAAACCCATTTTCCCATTTCTACAAACTCATATTGCAAGGGCACATTACCCGCATTAAAAATTTTTAATACGACTTCCATTATTTCAGGTCCTATTCCATCTCCTTTTGCTACAGCTATCTTCATTGTTTATGATTTATCTGCCGGTTTTTAAAATCAAATTGCGGACAAAATTAAGATGTGCAAAATGATTTCAAGGTGATTTCAATTTTTGCGTTCTTTGTCTCAGCCATTTTGTTTATTTTTACTTTATGACAAGCATGATATCAGAAGGAGTAAAAGTGAGTGTAGAAACATTCTACCAGGCTGATTACAGCAATCCCATGCAATCCGAGTTCATGTTTGCCTATCGTATTACATTGGAAAATCACAATTCATTTCCTGTAAAATTACATCGTCGCCATTGGCATATATTCGACAGCAATGGCAGTTATCGTGAAGTGGAAGGCGAAGGCGTTGTTGGTGTTCAACCCACGTTAAATACAGGAGAAAGCTATCAGTATGTCAGCGGTTGTAACCTGCGCACAGAAATGGGTAAAATGAAAGGCATCTACCAAATGGAAAACCTCAACAGCAAGCAAATGTTTGAAGTAGATATTCCCGCTTTTGAAATGATTGTTCCATTTAAGGAGAATTAAAAAGTCAATTCTTCCGAATCGCCTTATTTAGGTTTATATTTTGCTTCTTCCAAAATCTTTTTTGCATCGGTTCCCATAATCTCTTCAGGGTTGAGCTTAGAATTTTTATCAGCAAATTTTTTTACGATCTGCCAGCCGATCCATTGACCAAGATTACCGGGAGAAAGCTCCTGCGAAAATCCTTGCGTAAAAGGCCCTTCGCCAATATAAGTTTGAATAACAGGCGGGCTGATTGAATTGAGATCTTCATTTTTTACAATATAGCTCCATATCAATCCTTCATTTTCCTTGCACCATGTCAGTTGTTGTTGCGTGTAGCCCGTTTTGATAGAGTCAGGACTTTCGGGCAAAAACTTATCAAGCAGCCACCATTGTTTTCCTTTTTCAATCATTTGCTCTATCAATGGCAGGTTACCGCTTCTATCGGGAAAAATATCATCCACGATCAGTTGCATGGCATCTGCAACAATATACTCTTTGCTAAAACGCCTGCTTCGATATTCCGGCGCCACCTTTTCAATAAAGAAAGGATCCTGGTAAACAGAGAAATTTTTTCCCAAGTAAAATTGCAAACTGATGCCTAAAAAATTGGGACCAAGGAAATCAGGTGTATACCCATTTGAACTTTGTGCCAACGCATCTATAGGTCCTACAACTGTAATAATCTTATCCGGTAATTTATAATTCGGAAAATAATATTTTGCATACCTGAATGTTTTGATAAAATCTTTTTCAAGCCAATCCGTGCTTTTGAAAGTATTGTCTGCTTCATTCTTTATGGATTCATTCTGATGCAGAAAATGTTTTATTCCTGCCAGGGTAGATGAACTATCAAGTCCAAGTATATTTTGCAGAAATAAGTTAGTGAACTCAGGATATTTTTCATTGACAGCGTTAAGACCCGGCAAAACATTATTACTATCTATTGCAAAAAAATCTTTGTCAAATCTTTGAAGTTTTACAGTGATATTAATATTGGAAACATTGGGTGCTTTATCATTATTAGTACAGGAAAAAAAGAAAATAACAAATACCAGGAAGGTTGCAATTTTTTTCATAGTTATTGTAAACATTATGGCTTTATATATGTTGTATGCGAAGATAATAGTGATTGATGACTGTTGATGTGATCCTTGTATCTACGAGTCTATTTTTTAGCTTCTTTTACGGGTCTGGGCGTAACTTTGTACTATGAAGATAGCACTGGCACAACAGAATTATCACATCGGCAATTTTGAAGAAAATACCCGTAAGATCATTGATGGAATTGGTTGGGCTAAGAAACAAAATGCAGACCTGGTCGTGTTTTCAGAGTTATGCGTTTGTGGCTATCCGCCAAGAGATTTCCTCGAATTCAAAGATTTTATCAATAAATGTTACCAATCTTTAGATGCTATTAAAGAGCATACGGCTGATATTGGAGTATTGGTCGGTAGCCCGGCTTACAATAAAGCCAAAGAAGGTAAAGATCTTTTTAACGCCGTTTTTCTTCTGCATGAAAAACAAATAAAGGCTGAGATACATAAAACACTTTTACCAAACTACGATGTGTTTGATGAGTATCGTTATTTCGAACCAGCTTTTGAATGGAGCACCATCGACTTTAAAGGAAAAAAGTTAGCTGTAACTATTTGCGAAGACATCTGGAATATGGGTCATAATCCATTATACCGTGTTACGCCAATGGAAATGCTGGCAGCATACAATCCCGATGTTATGATCAATCTTTCGGCATCTCCATATAATTATGCACAGGATATTGTTCGCAACAGTATTGTAAAAGCTCATGTTCTAAAATATAAAATGCCGATGCTTTATTGCAATACGGTTGGATCACAAACAGAAATTGTTTTCGATGGCGGCAGCCTTGTATATGATGTAAATGGGAATAGAGTAAAAGAGATGAAATACTTCGAAGAAGATTATCAGATGTTTGAATTAGAAGAATTATTCAAAATATCGGAGTCTGCGAAAGCCTCCTCTCCTCCAGGAGAGGGGGTTGGGGGTGAGGTTTATTTCTCTGCAGCAGATGTCGGCACCGGTGAAGACACATTAAAATACCTGACCAATGAAAAAAATATTGATGAAATATACCATGCGCTTATTCTTGGTATCAAAGATTATTTTTCCAAAATGGGGTTTACAAAAGCAATTCTTGGTTCATCAGGAGGTATTGATAGTGCTGTAGTACAATCATTGGCAGTAGCTGCTTTAGGAAAAGAAAATGTAAGAGTTGTATTAATGCCTTCACAATATTCAAGCTCTCATTCGGTAGAAGATGCCGAATGTTTGAGTAAAAACCTCGGCAATGGTTATGATGTTATTCCTATAAAAAATATCTATGAAAGTTTTTTACAGGAATTGAAACCTGTTTTTAAAAACTTGCCTTTTGGTTTGGCCGAAGAAAATATACAGGCCAGAACAAGGGGAAATTTATTGATGGCAATCGCTAATAAGTTCGGATATATTTTATTGAATACTTCTAATAAAAGTGAGTTAGCAACAGGTTACGGTACCTTGTATGGCGATATGGCTGGTGGATTAAGTGTGTTGGGTGATTTGTACAAATCGCAAGTCTATGCTCTTGCAAAATATATAAACAGGCAAAAAGAACTCATTCCTCAAAATATAATTATTAAAGCGCCATCTGCAGAGCTTCGCCCCAATCAAAAAGACAGCGATAGCTTACCTGAATATGATATATTGGATAGAGTTTTATATGAATATATCGAGCTTCGTAAGGGCCCAAAAGAAATTATTGAAAAAGGATTTGATAAAGCACTTGTTGATAGAGTGCTGAAATTGGTTAATACCAATGAATATAAGCGCAATCAGTTTTGTCCCATCATCCGTATCAGTTGTAAGGCATTTGGTATCGGTAGAAGAGTGCCGATAGTTGGAAAATACCTTAGTTGATTTTAATGAATAAATGTTACCACAATAGTTCCGTATGGCGGATAAGGAAAATTTTGGGATGCTACCAGTTGAGTTGTGGACAGGCTTACCAAAGTAAAGTCATTGCTTCCGCCGGAAAACAATACAGTTGAAATATGGATCATGGTTTCATTAGTAAGAAAGTTCCAGGTAAATGGGCCTGTTTGAGGATCACCCGAATTACATTTTGAAGCTCCTTCATCTATTGTACCGGTTCCTGCAGCAACAAAGGTGTAAATATTATCTTTCTGGCAGGCCTGCAGATAGCTTGATGCATCAACGCCATTCAGCGTAGCAGTGCTGAATTTCCAGCTTGCCTGTGTTATTAATTCTGTTTTTGTTTTTTGGGGTTGAGGATCTTCATTATCTTTTTGACATGCCGGTAAAATAAATAAAATGGCGGCGAGGTAAGTAAGTAAGGAGGCTATTCGTTTTTTCATATATGTTGGATTGCGACTCAAAATAAGTATTCTTTTTAATCAATAAAAAGTGGAAATACGCAAAAATGCTGCCGTATTTCCCTATACGACATATATCGGCAGATAATTTGCTTTCAGCAAGTTCGTATTTTGTGCCACCATAAATTATTTCCCATGCTAAAAACCGCTGAAGACATTAGGGTATTAAATGAACGTATTTCCCATGCCGGGCAATTCACGGATAAATTAAGAAATGAAATTGCCCATGTTATAGTAGGGCAAAGTCACATGCTTGATCGCTTACTGATCGGCTTATTAAGCAATGGCCATGTGTTGCTTGAAGGTGTTCCGGGTCTTGCAAAAACATTAACGATTAAATCCCTGGCGCAAGCCATTCATGCAAAATTCAGCCGGATACAATTTACTCCGGATCTTTTGCCTGCTGATGTTATCGGGACAATGATCTATAACCAGCAGCGCAATGAATTTGTAGTACGCCGTGGTCCTATTTTCGCCAATTTTATTTTGGCTGATGAAATAAATAGGGCCCCGGCCAAAGTGCAGTCTGCATTATTAGAAGCTATGCAGGAGCGGCAGGTAACAATTGGTGATGCAACATATAAATTGGATGAACCGTTTTTAGTATTGGCTACGCAAAATCCATTGGAGCAAGAGGGCACTTATCCATTACCCGAAGCACAAGCCGACAGGTTTATCATGAAAGTAGTGGTTGATTATCCAAAGATGCATGAAGAGCAAATGATCATGCGGCAAAATGTGCAGGGTTTAGTTGTGCCTGCCATTCACCAGGTAGTTTCGATACAGGAAGTTGTAAATGCAAGAGAGCTGACAAGACAGATATACATGGATGAAAAGATTGAACAATATATTTTAGATATTGTATTTGCTACGCGGCGTCCTGAAAAATATAACCTTGAAAAATTGAAACCTCTCATTTCTTATGGCGCTTCGCCAAGAGGTAGTATCAATATTGCTTTAGCAGCAAAATCTCAGGCGTTTTTGAATAAAAGAGGGTTTGTGATTCCTGAAGATATTCGAAGTATTTGTAAAGATGTGCTGCGTCATCGTCTTGGGCTTACTTATGAAGCCGAAGCGGAAAATGTTAGTGTAGAAGATGTAATTGAAGACGTATTAAAAGCGATTAATGTTCCATGATAAAAATCTGTTACTGGTTTCCAGATACCAGTAACCAGTAACAAGAAACTGGTAACCTGAATGCTGACCACATCCGAAATAATAAAAAAAGTTCGTGAGCTTGAAATCAAAAGCAAAAAGCTTACTACCGATCTTTTTACCGGCGAATATCATAGCGCCTTCAAAGGAAAGGGAATGTCATTCAAAGAAGTTCGTGAATATGCAGCCGGCGATGATATACGTTTTATTGATTGGAATGTATCGGCAAGATTTGGTCATCCATTCAGTAAAGTGTTTGAAGAAGAAAGAGAATTAACGGTAATGTTGCTGATTGATATAAGTGCAAGTTCCTTATTCGGTACTGTACATGCTACAAAAAGAGATATTATAACTGAAATAGCGGCTGTGCTTAGCTTTTCTGCTGTTAACAATGAAGATAAAATAGGAGTGATCTTTTACAGTGATGTAGTGGAAGCTTATATCCCTCCTAAAAAAGGAAAGCAACATGCCCTTTATATAGTTCGTAAATTATTAAGCATAGAACCGAAAGGCAAGGGAACTGAGGTAAGCAAGGCGTTACGTTTTTTCAATAATTCTACCAGGCAAAAAAGCATTGCTTTTATATTAAGTGATTTTCTTGACGCTAACTATGAAGATGCTTTACGTATTGCTGCCAAGAAGCACGATGTGGTCGGAATAAAACTTTACGATAAAATGGATATGGAATTGCCCAGTGCAGGTTTATTGAAAGTAAAAGATGCTGAAAGCAATAAAACAAAATGGGTCGACAGCAGCAATGAATTTGTACGATACAGTTATCAACAGGAATTTTTTCGGGTCACGGCTTACAGCACCAATGTTTTTAAAAAAGCAGGAAGTGATCTGCTGCACATACGAACCGGTGATGATTACGTAAGAGTGCTGCAACGTTTTTTCTTAAGCAGGAACAAGTAACCATCCAATAAACTCTGGATATTGATCGAAATGACGAAAAGTTTTTTTTATAAAGTTTTTTATCTAATATTTTTTTCAACTCTTGTATTATTTGTTTCTGCTCAGAATAAGATTACAGTCAAAGCTTCTGTTGATAAAAATAAGATCCTGATCGGTGAACCGATCAATTTGACTATAGAAGCCACTATTCCTCAAAAAGCAGCTGTGCAATTCTTCATTGATACTTTTCCTCATTTTGAGTTTTTAGAAAAACAAAAAATAGATACATCTGCTTCCGGGAATGCTGTATTGTTAAAACAAATCATTCGTATTACCAGCTTTGATTCCGGTCATTGGATTATTCCTTCTTTTGTGTTTGCAAAAAATACAGCAACAGATACTATTCCTGTTGATGTAGGCTTTTCTGATTTCGATCCAAAGCAGGATTATCATGATGTTAAAGAGATCATTGAAGTAAACCCTCCCCCAAAAAAAGACTGGCTATTGTACATTGTTGGAGCAATAACAATAGTTGTTCTTATAATTATGTGGTTACTGGTGAGAAAAAAGAAACCTGCTAAAACTATTGTTCAGCCATTACTTGACCCTTATGAAGAAGCAATGGGCCGATTGGATCTTTTGCAAAAGACAAATACCGGAACTCCAAAAGAGTTTCATTCAAAGCTTGCCGATATTTTTCGTTTATATATTTTCAGGCGAAAAGAAATTCTTTCGCTGCAAAAGACCACTGATGATCTTATTCTGCAATTACGGACTATTAACCTGGATGATCAGCTCTATACCCAATTGTCGCAGGCTCTTCGGTTGGGCGATTTTGTGAAGTTTGCCAAATACATGCCATCGGCCGATGACAATAGAAATTCTTTTGACAGCATAAAGAACTCAATAATAACCATTGAAAAAACAAATGCGATTTCTCCTGATAAAAAATAATAATGCTTTACGACTGGCTCAAAAATATTGACTTTGCATATCCATACATATTTGGATTGTTTATTCTATTGCCATTATTAGTATGGTGGTATATAAAAAGATCAGGCAGGCAAAGAGCTACAATTAATGTATCATCCGCTCATGCTTTTAATATTTCATCGGGCAAAAGCAGGATGCGGCATTTGCCATTTATTTTACGACTGCTTGTATTAAGTTGTTTGATAGCAGCATTGGCTCGTCCGCAAAAAAGAAACGAAGAGCAGCATACACAAGGTGAAGGCATAGATATTGTTTTATGTATGGATGTTAGCGGTAGCATGGGTTCAAGGGACATTCTTCCTTCACGATTGGATGTGGCAAAAGAAATGGCCGTTGAGTTTGTTCGTAATCGGCCGGTTGATCGTATTGGCCTCGTTGTTTTTTCAGGCGAAAGTTTTACTCAATGCCCTGTTACAACAGATAAAACTACATTGATAACCCAGATCCAAGCTTTGGAAAGCAGGCGATATTTAACAGACGGTACTGTAATAGGAGAGGGCCTTGCAACAGCCGTTGATCGTTTATCCAAAAGCGAATCAAAAAGCAAGGTGATCATCTTATTAACGGATGGAAAAGAAGATCCTCCTGAAACAAGATTGATCGATCCATTGACAGCACTTGAAATAGCAAAAGCACAGCACGTAAAAGTTTATACAATCGGAATGAGTGCAGGTGAGTCTACCGTATCAGAAATAACAGCGCCTGCGCAACCAAAAGGGAAAAGAAATGCAGCTACAACTTTTCTTGATGAAGAGTTATTGCGAAAGATCGCTAATGAAACAGGCGGAAAATACTTCAGGGCAAGAGATAAGGAAGGTTTAAAAAATATATATAACCAGATCGATAAATTAGAAAAATCAAAAATTGATATTACAACCCGAACGCTTTTTGAAGAGAGATTTTTACCATTTGTATTGGCCGCTTTATTTTTTTTATTTCTTGAAATACTTCTGCGTTTTACTGTCTTTAGAAAATTTCCCTGAAACATTCTTTGCCTTTATTCATCCGGATTAATGAAATTCGCAGCCAATGAAAGGCATAGTTTATAAATCTACCGGCAGTTGGTACATTGTAAAAGACGATGCAGGTAAATTCTGGAATGCCCGGATGAAAGGTGTGTTAAAGATCGGCGATATTACCAGCACCAACCCTGTAGCAGTTGGTGATAAGGTGGATATAGAGCCTGAGGATAGCATTAATCATTCAGCTATGATCAATGAAATCTTTGACCGGCATAATTACATCAATAGGCAATCACCCCGCTTCCAGCATCAGCATCATATTGTGGCTGCTAATCTTGAACAATCAATACTCGTAGCTACATTGAAAGAACCTAAAACCTCCCAGGGATTTATCGATCGCTTTCTTGTAGCATCCGAAGCTTACCATGTACCAGCCGTTATCATTTTTAATAAAGCAGATCTTTATAAAGCAAAAGAAGTAGAAAAATTTGAAAAGTGGAAAACAATGTATGAAGCTATCGGCTACCCGGTGATACTTACAAGTGTTATAAAGGGTTTAGGAATTGAAGAAGTAAAGCAAATATTAAAGGATAGGACTACACTGCTTAGCGGACATAGTGGGGTAGGCAAATCATCCATCTTAAATACTATTTTACCGGAAATAAAATTAAAGACACAGGATGTAAGCGGCTGGAGCGGTAAAGGACAACATACAACCACATTTGCCGAAATGTTCGATCTTCCTTTTGGAGGAAGAATTATTGATACTCCCGGGATGAGGGAATTTGGATTGGTAGATATTACCAAGCAGGAGTTATCGCATTATTTTCCTGAGATGAGAGGAAGACTTACGAATTGCCAGTTCAATAATTGCCAGCATATAAACGAACCGGGTTGTGCCATTAAAGAAGCGGTAATAAATAAAGAAATAAATGAAGACAGGTATGTGAGCTATGTAAATATTCTCGAATCTATCGAAGAAAAAAGTTATTAGTGCAATAAGAAATGACTCATTGCTAAGTCATGAAAAGTACAGGTTAGGCGATATTCCTTCTTTCGTTAAACAATTTGCTTTCCAATACACCGGCTAATTCTACAACAGCCTTGTTGTCCTTATTCAGGGCATCACGGGTTTTTGTTGGGAAAATTGAAATGCCGTTATAAATGTTGTAATGAAGGGTAAGGTTATGGCCTTTGAATTTAAATTCCCAGTCAATTGTATCAAAGTCATCTTCTTTGTTGGAAAAATTTACTTTGAAATCACTGCTAAGAATGTCGGCCACATGGTAGAACTGTTTTAATCCGCCATCATCGGCAATAATGGCCTCGGTACAGCCTAATGTTGTTCGTAGGGTAAGACTCATAAAAAAAAAGTTTAATTGTTTTCTTTTATAGGACTCGGGATTATACTAATTCGCTGCGTGATAACACTAAATTAACTTCGAAATTTTTTAGCTTTTTTCACGGACTTCATTGCATCGGGGTCGCCACTGATAATTTTTTCAGCGCCTACATTTTTTCCATTACTCGGGCAGCCATATTTAGGTCTGAAGAGGCTGTTCCATAATCCGCATGATGAAAGCAACATCATTATGCTAATTGCAACAATAAAAAAGCGTAGGTTTTTCATTTTTTAAATTCAGTATTAATGCTATTCTGCTGACGAATTTAAACATTAATAATTGCGCCTGCCATAGTAAAACCACCTGTAGAGTTACTTAGCATTGAATCTCAATCAACAATATTTCAGCGCAAAAAATCCAGTAGGGCTGCCAACTATAAACTACCGCCTGTTAGCGAAACCAATCTGCATACTTCACGTAATTATTCGCTATGCGGTCTATCTCTCCATGTATCAATTCCTGCGAAATATTTTTGATCTTTTTAGCGGGTACACCTGCATAAATGCTCCCTGCATCGCAAATTGTATTTTCTAACACAACCGCTCCTGCAGCAATAATGGTATTGCTATGCACTATTGAATTATCCATAATTATTGCTCCCATTCCTACTAGTACATTATCATGAAGAGTGCAGCCGTGAACAATGGCATTATGCCCGATAGATACATTATTACCAATTGTCGTTCCAAATTTTTGATAGGTACAATGAATGCAGGCGCCGTCCTGGATATTTACTTTATTCCCAATACGGATAAAATTTACGTCGCCTCTTACTACAGTATTAAACCAGATACTGCAATCATCACCCATTATCACATCGCCCACTACTGTTGCATTCGGGGCTATAAAACAATTTTTTCCAAATTGGGGATTTTTATTTTCTACCGGAAGTATTACTGGCATGGCAAAAGTTTATAATTGTTTTTCTTTAGCTAATGCAAGTTAGAGAAATTCTTTGCGCCTTTGCTTCTGCGCTTGTCGAAGAATTTGCGTTCTTTGCGGGAAATAAAAATCATTGAATCAGCGGGAACTTTTCCTGAATCACATAGCTCAAACCTCGCCTGCTCCGATCGGTTTGGAGATCATTAAAGCCGAAGGATGTTTTTTGCATGATATAAATGGGAAGGAATATCTTGATCTGATTGGTGGTATCAGTGTTGCCAACATTGGTCATCGTCATCCCAAAGTTGTTGAAGCAATTCAAAAACAGTTAGAAGCTTACCTCCATATCATGGTGTATGGAGAACTTATCGAATCACCACAGGTGCAATATGCTAAATTGCTTGCTGATCATTTACCGGCATCACTCAACGCAGTTTATTTTACTAACTCAGGTACTGAAGCAACTGAAGGTGCTATGAAATTGGCAAAACGGGTAACTAACAGAACCCAGATCATTGCATTCAACAATTCATACCACGGATCAACACAGGGAGCATTGAGTGTAATGGGAAGTGAATACTGGCGAAATGCTTTTCGTCCTTTATTACCAGGTGTCTTGCACTTACAATACAATTCATTTGAATCATTAAATGAAATAACAGAACAAACGGCTTGTGTAATTGCGGAAACGATACAGGCTGAAGCAGGAATTATCGTTCCCTCAAAAGATTGGATGCAAGCACTAAGGAAAAAATGTGATGAAACAGGAGCGCTATTAATACTTGATGAAATTCAAACTGGGTTTGGAAGAACTGGCAAAGTTTATCCCGATGCTTCGGGACTTTGGGGCTTTGAACATTTCGATATTGTTCCCGATATTTTATTATTGGGAAAAGCGTTAGGAGGTGGCATGCCATTAGGAGCATTTATCGCAGACAAAAAATTAATGAATCATCTTACGGAAAATCCCGTTCTTGGTCATATCACTACATTCGGCGGCCACCCGGTTTGCTGCGCAGCAGGAATGGCTTCAATGAAGGTTTTGCTCGAAGAAAAATGGATGGATGCAATAAAAGAGAAACAAGAATTGTTTAGTTCGTTATTAAATCATCCGAAAATAAGATCGGTTCGCTCGTTTGGTTTATGGCTGGCAATAGAATTTGATTCTTTTGAAACAAATAAAAAAGTTATTGATAAATGTATTGAACGAGCTGTATTAACAGACTGGTTTTTATTTGCATCAAACTGTTTGCGGATTTCGCCGCCTTTGGTTATCCCCGAAGAGCAAATCAGAAAGAGTTGTGAAGTTATAGTCGCATCTTGCCAGGGTTAAGATTTCCCCAATGATGCTGGAGACGTGTATAATTTTTTAACCAATTATTTTCTTTTTTCTTTTTTATTCCATTATCTTAATAAAAAATTATTAACCAAAGCCTCCTGTTATGAAAAAAACTATCTTGTTGTTTACAGCATTCTTTCTGGTAATTAACTCTTTTGCCACCATTACTGTTACAGAACCTCCTAAACTAAAAGCATCTGAAATATTAATTCCTGTTGGAAAAACAGGTAAAACAATCTCACTCCAGGATCTATCTGAGATCAGCATTAAAGATTTTCAATTGCTTACGGGCCGCAAAATGAATTTCATTGATCGCCTTGGCTTTAAAACGGCTCAGAAAAAGGTAAGAAACATGATTAATCGTGATGGAACAATCAATAGTAAAAAATTGGATAAGTTTGAAAAGCGTTTTAGCGGTGAAACTGGGTTTCATATCGGTGGTTTTGCTCTTGGATTCTTTGTTGGCCTTATTGGGGTACTTATTGCTTATTTAATTAATGATGATTATAAACATAACCGGGTAAAATGGGCATGGATTGGTTTCGGTATTGCTGTTGTAGTAAATCTTATTCTGATCCTGGCTGTTTTCAATAGCGTGGAATAAAAAAATTTCCTTTATTTTATATAAAAGGCCAACATAAGTTTTAATGTTGGCCTTTCTTTTTAATAGCTTTAAACTTATAACATTTTAAAAATCCAGGCTGCCAGTAAACCTCCTATTATTGGCCCAACAACAGGTATCCAACTATAACTCCAATCGCTGTTCCCTTTATTTTTCATTGGTAAAATAAAATGTGCAATACGAGGGCCAAGATCTCTTGCAGGATTGATAGCATAACCTGTAGGCCCCCCAAGTGATAAACCAATGCCCAACACTAATAACCCAACAGGTAAAGCTCTTAATGTTCCAATTTGTATTTCCGGCTCGGACATAGCCATTGCGCCAAAGACCAGGATGAAAGTGCCGATAATTTCCGTAAGGAGATTATAGAAAGGATTTCTTATTGCCGGGCTGGTGGCAAAGACAGCAAGCTTAATACTTCCATCATCTGTAGCATCAAAATGTTGTTTGTATGTTAACCACACAATAGCAGCTCCGGCAATTGCCCCGGTTAATTGTGCAATGAGATAAACAGGCAAAAGAGATTTATCAAAATTATTGAAAGCCGTCATCGCAATGGTAACAGCCGGGTTCAGGTGCCCGCTTCCTCCCAATTTCGTGGAAGTATATACGCCAACAAATACTGCTATAGCCCATCCGAATGTAATAACGATCCATCCGCTGTTATTACCTTTTGTTTTATTTAAAATAACGTTCGCTACAACACCTCCTCCGAATATTATTAATAATGCTGTTCCAACAAATTCGCCAATAAAAAAGTGCCAGAAAGAATAATTGGTGGTAATTTCTTCCATTGTTTTTAATTTAGGAGGGAAGATAGTTTTTTGCAATGGCATTAAAATCTTCAACCTGCTTTTTTATCCATGTTTCATCTTTGCTTAATTCTTCGGCCATGATCGAAGTAACAAGTGGGGCGGCTTCCATCGCTGCCCTGGCATCAAGTAGCAAAGCTCTTGTTCTTCTGCTCAGGGCATCTTCTGCTGTCATACACATTTCATTTTGTACTGCCCAAACAATTTCTGCTTTTATGAATGGTAAAGAAGGATGAATAAGTTCACCCAAAGATCGATCTGTTGCGATCAAAGCTTCTATCTTTTCTTTATCTGTTCCATAATAATACAAAGGCTCATTATAATCCTGCGTTTCTTTATAGCCATGAATAGGTAATGACTTAGTAATACATTCTTTTTCCACTAAACCAGCTTTATGTATTGCAATCTCCATTACATCTTCTGCCATCTTCCTGTAGGTGGTCCATTTACCACCGGTAATAGTAATTAGTTCAGAATCTGAAACACTAATATGGTGATCCCGTGATAAGGCGGCTGTAACTTTTGTATTTCCTTTTACCAATGGTCTTAATCCTGCGAACACACTACGTATATCTATATAAGAAGGGTTCTTGCTTAAATATCTTGCCATATGGTTCATTACAAATTCTATTTCTTCTTTCATTGCGACAGGTTCTTCATTGGCAGATGTTACGGGTGTATCCGTTGTACCAACAATTATTTTATTATGCCACGGTACTGCAAATAAAACTCTTCCATCATCCGTTTTTGGAATCATAATAGCATTACCTGCTGGCAAAAATTCTTTGTCAAATACCAAATGAATTCCCTGGCTTGGTGTTACCAATGTTTCAGCATTCGCATTATCCATTTTTAAAATGCTATCTGTAAAAACTCCTGTTGCATTGATAACCGCTTTTGCTTTTATTTCTGATATTGAATTTTTCAATACATCTTTTACTATTACACCACAAACCTTATCATTTGCTTTTAGCAAACCTTCCACACTGCAATAATTAATAACCGTTGCTCCATAGTCCGCAGCCGTCATTGCAAGATGAATAGCGAGCCTTGCATCATCAAACTGCCCGTCATGATAGAGCACACCACCACGCAAACCGTCGGGATCAAGCGTCGGCGCCAATTCCAGCGTTTCTTCTTTATTTAAAAATTGGGAAGGACCAAGGCCAAGGCTTCCTGCCATCCAATCATACACTTTTAAACCAACTCCATAGAAAGGATGCTCCCACCATTTATAATTTGGAATAACGAATGATTGATTCTTTACTAAATGAGGTGCATTCTTTTTCAGCAATCCTCTTTCCTTTAATGCCTCCATCACTAATTTGATATTGCCCTGTTGTAAATA
>Ga0105249_10002601_pt1 | contig 15639 bp, 14 predicted proteins | sample KBSS44metaG_FD_81522 | JGI IMG/M metagenome (GOLD analysis project Ga0105249, IMG submission 81522) | Switchgrass rhizosphere microbial communities from Kellogg Biological Station, Michigan, USA - KBS S4-4 metaG | ecosystem: Host-associated > Plants > Roots > Rhizosphere > Soil | place...
AGCCGCACGCCGAGACATCGGTGGCCGGTCTGCCGCAACAGACTCTGCTGTCCTCGACCATGCGCCAGCAGCCGGTGCCCGGATGGGAAACAACTGTCAAGGACCTCGGCCTTCCGCCGGGAACAGTCGTGCGGCCGGTGGGCAATATCGGCGATCGTGGCATCTTCCTGGGCATTACGGGCGAGGGATGGTGGCTGCTTGGCCTCGACGTCACAAACGGTCAGCGGGTCTTCGGACCGGTGCGGCTCGGAATGTCCGGCGATGCTACGGATTTCAACTGCTACGTCAATGGCCCACCCACTGTTCTCTGCGTACGACAGGGGCCTGACCCCAAAGTGCCATCAACCGCATGGGCGGTCGATACGTCGTCGGGCACGCTAACCTTCGACGGCCCTACGGATCTGCGCGTAGCGAGAACGGACGATCAGCCCAGTCTTGAACAGATCGGCGATTACGCGGTTGCGACCGTCACCGGTCGGGGCATCTACGGCGTGGGAACGCGCGGCGAGCTGACCTGGTTCGTGCCAGGTAACGGACTACTTCCCGCTCAATTCACGAAGACGGCCCGCGACAGCACCCCATCGACGCTTGCAGTACAAGGCAGTGGCCGGGTGGGTGACATCGTGTTCTCTGTCGTCGACGGCAAGATAGTGAAACCGTCTGTGCCGCAGAATGTTCAGCTTGGACAGGCTGTCGTGTATCCCGGCGGCTTCGGATACGAATTTACCGAGGGAACTGATCTCACGGAACGCGTCGCCTTCTTCGACAACACCGGCAAGAAAGTCAGCGAGCCGGAAGGGGGTGGCCGACTCGAGACCCGCTCTTTAGACCTGCCCATTGTGGGATCGGATTCCAACATTCGCGTCTACAGCATCGACGGCCGAAAACTCCTGGACCTACCGCCATCAGTGCCGTCGCCAGATGCGCGTCTGATTGGGTCCCGGTTCTACATTTCAACAGATGCTGACCATCGAATATGGCAGCAATTCGACTTGCGAACGGGCAAGGCAGGGAAAGCGTGTGAAGGCGCAAGCTTCGGCTATCAGTACATCGCCTCAGACGGCGAGGTTGCCGTCGCCCTGACGGCGGAATCTCCTGGACGAGGTGTCGACCTGGCGACCTGCGACAACCTGTGGTCGATACCAGGCCCTAAGCCGCATGAGGCCAAGGAGCTATGGAAGGTGAGCACCACATTGGTGCAGCGCACCGACGACAAGCTCTTCTCGTTGGTGGCTCCGCACTGAGGACGAGCCGTTTCGTCAAGCGCTACAACGAAAGCAGCACAAGCGAACACGCATGAGCGATTACGGCCTTGACGGCAAGCTGGCCTGCCACAATTGGTGCACGCTGCAGAAGGGGCATGGCTGCAATGATCGTCTTAACGGACCACGTACACACCTGGGGTTGCACCGCAACGGTTCACTACTCCCACGCACCGCACTCAGTCGTCGCCCAGTCAACGCTGGCGCTGCATCTGGAGTTCAACTCCAACCTTCCGCCACATCCAATGTTTCGGAGTTACGCGTTTTTCCGAAAAGCCGTCGTCGGGGGAGCAGCCATCGTCGTGAACGGACCCTCGTTTGTTGCGACCGACGTGACGGAGATGCACTTCGAACTCCTCTCTGACAACGGTGCGGCGGTGGCGGTTATCAATCAGTTCGACACGACGGGAGCCGTCACTGGTCCGCCCAAAGAGCCCACCGGTGTGCGGATCGTTTCGTTTCATCGCCCCGGCCAACGGAACCGCCGCGTACGTCCACACCACAAAGGTCTATGCCGGGGGCCGTGACATAGCCGAAGACGAAGCGGTTGCGACGGCGATCCACGGGCTGACGCCTCTCGGGTTGGACCCGGCTGATCTGATCATGAAGGTGACGACGGACGCCGCACGCGCCGCTCGTCCGCAGCGTCTCGATCTGGAAAGGAACGAGCTCGTCGATGAGGTAACTGATCCACGGATCGGTTAATCGAGCGGCCGCGAGCGTGCGCAAAATGTACGCAGATTGCGGCGTGTCGGTGTGCAGACACGCACACTCGGCGTAGTGGGGGCTAGGGGGTCAACGCCACCGATGCTTCGGCCGTGTAGCACAGGAACGTCAGCGTCTCTTCGAGATACAGCTCTACGTTGTCGGCATCATGCGACAGATAACCGATTGACACGTCGGTGCCCAGTTGCAGATCGAAATCGCCACCGCGCGTTGACAACACGAATGCACCGTCGATGGCCGGCGCCCAGATGATATCTCCGTCGACCAGCCTGTTGAGGTGCTCACGGATCGGATAGCCGTGTTCGGTCGTCTCGCTGACCTTCGTGTACACATCGGCCGACAGCAGCACGGAATACGGCCCGTCCACGCCAGCCAGCCGCAGCTCCGACAGCGCTTGTGCAATCACGTCCGGAATCTCGCGCGCGTCCTGCGGCAGCGCCAGCGCCGGGTTCGAGCTGCAGGCCCGGATGCCCTCGATCGATGCCGCGTCGTAACCCTCGAAGATCGCCCGGTCCTCGACGAACGCCAGCTTCTTCGCGGCGTCCTTGACCGGATCCCAGTCGGAGTCCTGCGCGCCACGCTCGACATCGTCAATCGCGATGCGCGACACCGTAAACGGCACCCGCAACCGCACAAGAGGATTGCTCTCGCGCAGGTGTGCCACCACCCCGTCACCCGGCGCAGCCACATTGCTGAGATGGCCCGTGCTGATCGCCGCGGTCACCGGGCCGCCCGGCTCGCTGACGTCGACCACGCGTCGTCCGGCGATGTGCCGCTTGAACGTTCGCGTCGCCTCTTCTTCGATCTGCTCCCACGCGGCCTCGGTGATCGGGGCCAAATCGCGGTACAGGTTGTTCATTGGCGGGTTCCTTTCAGGCTGCCGATGCCCAGTGATCCGTCACTGACCACAGCGGCGACGACTTCTGGTTGCTCTTCTTCGGGCTCCGAATTCGGAAGCGGCGGTGGGTCATTGAGGAAGTCGGTGATCGGTGTGAAGAACTTGCCGCCGGTGATCGCGGTCGAGAACTCGAGGATGTGGTCGGTGTTGCCCGGCGGGTCACCGATGAACATATTGCTCAGCATCCGCTCGGTGACCGCGGCGGTGCGCGAGTACCCGATGAAATACGTGCCGTACTCGCCCTTGCTGATCTCCCCGAACGGCATGTTGTGCCGGACGATCTTCAGCTCGTTGCCATCCTCGTCCTCGATCACGTTCAGCGCGATATGCGAATTCGCCGGCTTGACATCGTCATCCATCTCGATGTCCTCCAGCTTGCTCCGGCCGATCACCAGCTCCTGCTCCGTGACCGACAGCGCATCCCACGCCGCCATGTTGTGCAGATACTTCTGCACGTGCACGTAACAGCCGCCTGCGAAATCGGGGTCCTCCTCGCCAATCTCGGTGGCGGACACCGCAAGTGGGCCATCTGGATTCTCGGTGCCGTCAACGAAGCCCAGCAGGTCGCGGTTGTCGAAGAACCGAAAGCCATGCGTCTCGTCGACGACCGTGACCGGTCCCAACGCCTTGACGATGCGGCCTGCCAACTCGAAACACATGTCCATCGACATCGCCTTGATGTGGAACAGCAGATCCCCCGCGGTCGCGGGCGCTTCGTGCCGTCCGCCGGTCAGCTCGATGAACGGGGTCAGCTCGGCGGGCCGCGGACCGGAGAACAGCCGGTCCCACGCATCCGATCCGATCGACGTGATCACCGACAGGCGCTTGTCCGGATCGCGGAAGCCGACCGCGCGGACCAGTCCGGCGATGTCGGGCAGCGCGTCATGAACCTTTTGGACCGCCCCCTCTTCTTCATTGATGGTGATCACTAGGAAGATGGCTGCGGGTGTCAACGGCGCCGTTACCGGTTGCGGTAGTGGTGCGGGCACCGTCTGACCTTATCGTCAAGATCGTCGGCAATGATGGTGAACCATGTCCGCAAGTGCACAGGGGCTGTGTGAGTTCATCGACGCGTCACCGTCGCCGTTCCATGTCTGCGTGACGGCGGCACAGCGACTCGACGCCGCCGGATTCACCGAGCTGTCCGAAGCCGACGCCTGGCCCGCGTCGGGCCGCTTCTTCACGGTGCGTGCCGGTTCGCTGGTCGCCTGGATCGCCGGTAACGACGCCAACGCGCCGTTCCGCGTCGTCGGCGCGCACACCGACAGCCCCAACCTGCGGGTCAAACAGCACCCCGACCGGTTCGTCTCTGGCTGGCAGGTCGTCGCGCTGCAGCCCTACGGCGGGGCGTGGCTGAACTCGTGGCTCGACCGCGACCTCGGCATCAGCGGCCGGCTATCACTGCGTGTCGGCAACACCATTGACCATTGGCTGGTCCGCATCGACGAGCCCATCCTGCGCGTGCCGCAGTTGGCCATCCACCTGGCCGAGGACCGGAAGGCCGTCGCCCTGGATCCGCAGCGGCACGTCAATGCGGTCTGGGGCGTCGGCAGCGGCAGCCGATCGTTTCTCCGCTATGTCGCCGAGCACGCGGGCGTCGCGGAAGCCGACGTGCTGGGCTACGACCTGATGACCCACGACCTCAATCCGTCACGTCTGGCCGGCGTCGACCAAGAGCTCGTGAGCGCACCCCGGCTGGACAACCAGGCCACCTGCTACGCCGGGCTCGAGGCGCTGCTGGCCGCCGAACCCAGCGAATACGTCCCAGTGCTCGCCCTTTTCGATCACGAGGAGGTCGGCTCGCAGTCCGACCACGGCGCGCAGTCCGAGCTGCTGCCGACGGTGCTGGAGCGCATCACGCTGGCGGCCCGCGGCTCCCGGGAGGAGTTCCTGCGACGGCTGCCACGCTCGATGGTGGCATCTGGCGACATGGCGCACGCCACCCACCCGAACTACCCCGAGCGCCACGAACCGGGCCACCTCATCGAGGTCAACGCGGGACCGGTGCTCAAGGTGCAGCCCAACCTGCGATATGCCACCGACGGGCGCACCGCCGCGGAGTTCGCGCTGGCGTGCGCGCAGGCCGGCGTGCCGCTGCAACGCTACGAACATCGCGCCGACCTGCCGTGCGGATCCACGATCGGCCCGATGACCTCGGCGCGCACCGGCATCCCGACTGTCGACGTTGGCGCCGCACAGCTGGCCATGCATTCCGCACGCGAGGTGATGGGCGCCGCCGACGTCACCGCCTACTCCGCGGCGCTTCAGGCTTTTTTGTCACCCGCCTGATCTAGGGTCAGCGCCATGGCGCTCAATGTGGAATCGATCACGTTTGACACAACCGACCCGGACAAGGCCGCCGAGTGGTGGGCACAGGCCGCGGGTGGGCAGCTAACCCCTTACGTTCCTGGCGAATACGTTGCTGTGGAACGTCAACCCGGACCCAAGCTGCTGTTTCAGAAGGTCGCCGACCCGACGCCGGGCAAGAACCGCGTCCATCTTGACTTCACTGCGGCCGACGTGGACGCCGAAGTGAAGCGACTCGTTGATCTCGGCGCTAGTGAAACCGGGCGACACAGCCTCGGTCCCATCGCATGGGTGGTGCTGGCAGACCCCGAGGGCAACGCTTTCTGCGTGACTGACGGCGGCTGATTACTTGAGCCGCTGCGCCCGATGGTCTTCGGGGTCTGCGGCGGCGAGGTGGTTCTGCAGCCGAAGCAGGCACTGCTCGGCGTACCACAGGACGTTGTAGGTCCTGTCGCTGATACCAGTGACATCGCGGGATTCGCCGACAGCGCTCACGCCGGTGCTTTTACCCGGTATTTGCCGAGCGCAAACCGTCTGCTACTTGATGCGCTGTGCCAGCAGACGTTTGCCTGCCTCCGCACCCTTCTTGCTGTCGGCCTGTGCCTTGCGGAACAGCTCGACCACCTCGTTGTCGCCGTCGCGCTCGGCGTCGCTGATGTAGGTCTCGAGGCGCAACGCGTTCTCCAGGCACTGCTCGGTGTACCAGAGCAGGTTGTAGTTCTTGTCCTTGGTTCCCGTCACATGGCCGGTTTCGCTTGGCGTGCTCATGCGTCACCTTCCTTTGCGTCGTTTTGGCGTCTCAAACAGCGCCTACCCGCCGCTCTTGGGGGACAAACCCGCACGCGTAAATAGTTCGGCCGCTTTGTTCTTCGCCAGTTCGCCGACCACGTGCCAGCCGTTGGGATCGCCCTTGACAATGGCCTCCGCCATCGACTTCATCTCGTCGTAGGTGGTGTGTGGCGGGATCGGTGGCACCTCAGGATCGGTCCGCACGTCGAGCACGATGGGCTCCGCGGTCGCCAGTGCCTGATCCCACGCAGGCCCCACTGCGTCGGGGTCGTCGACGGCGATCGCCTTGAGCCCCATCGTGCGCGCCACGTCGGCATAGGACACCTCCGGCAGCGCCTGCGATTCCTCGAATTTGGGGGCGCCGCCCATCGCGCGCAGTTCCCACGTGACGTGCGACAGGTCGTTGTTGTGGAACACGCACACGATCAGGCGCGGATCTGACCACTGCCGCCAATACCTGCGGACGGTGAGCAGCTCGGCCAGTCCGTTCATCTGCATGGCGCCATCGCCGACGAGGGCGATCACCGGTCGATCCGGGTGCGCGTACTTGGCTCCGATCGCGTAGGGCACCGCAGGGCCCATGGTGGCCAGCGTCCCCGACAACGACCCCCGCATGTTCGGGCCGAACCGCAGACACCGCGCGTACCAGTTGGTCGACGAGCCCGAGTCCCCCGCGACGATCGCGTCCGCAGGCAGCCGGCTGGATAGCTCCCACATCACCCGCATCGGGTTGACCGGATCGGCCGAAAGCATCGCCTGCCGTTCCACCGTCTGCCACCACCGGGCGACGTTGGCTTCGATGGTGTCCCGCCACGACCGTTCGGTCTTGCGGGTCAACAGTGGAAGTAGTTCGGCCAGAGCGGTTTTCGCGTCTGCGATGATGTTGACCTCGGTTGGGTAGCGCATACCGATGTTGGCGCCGTCGATGTCGATCTGCACACCGCGGGCCTTGCCGTACTCGGGCAGGAACTGGCTGTACGGGAAGTTGGAGCCGACGATCAACAGCGTGTCGCAGTCCCGCATCAGCTCATAGCTGGCCCTGGTGCCGAGCAGGCCGATCGCCCCCGTCACATACGGCAGGTCGTCGGAGAGCACGTCCTTGCCCAGCAGCGCCTTCGCGACTCCCGCGCCGGTGCGTTCGGCCACCTCGTGGATCTCGGCGGCCGCACCGCGAGCACCCTGTCCGACGAGAATCGCGACCCGAGATCCGCGGTTGAGGATGTCGGCGGCCAGCGAGATCGCGTCGGGATTCGGGGCGAGGACCGGTTCGACGTCATGCGGCCCACTCGACGGCACCTGCTTGAACGCGTGCCCCGGCGGCTCGTAGGCCTCCTCTTGCAGGTCCGCTGGGATCACGACCGCCGTCGGGGCCCGTCGTGCCCGCGCGGTCCGGAAGGCACGATCGAGAGCATTGGGCAGTTGGCTGGCGACGTTGACCTCCACCAGGTAGTCGCTCGCCACGTCCTTGAACAACGACTGCAGATCCACCTCCTGCTGGTAGCTGCCCCCCATCGCGCTTCGCGCGGTCTGGCCGACGATCGCGACGACCGGTGTGTGGTCGAGTTTGGCGTCGTAGAGCCCATTGAGCAGATGGATTGCGCCGGGCCCGGACGTCGCTAGGCAGACGCCGACGTTGCCGGAGAACTTCGCGTATCCGGTCGCCGCGAGTGCCGCCGTCTCCTCGTGGCGCGTCTGCACGAATCGCGGCTGGTTGTCGGCCTTGCCGAACGCAGCGATCAGCCCGTTGATCCCGTCGCCGGGATAGCCGAAGACCTGGTCGACGCCCCATTCACGCAGCCGGGTAAGGAGGTAGTCAGCGACGGTTTGGCCCATACGCGTCGCGATACCCCCGCCGCAGCCGCCCAAACTAGACTGATCGCGTGACGTCGGAGCTAACCCACGGCCTGAATATCGCTGACACCGTCGACCACGCCACCGCCACTCCCGACCAACCTCAGCCGTTTCGTGAACTCGGCCTGAAGGACGATGAGTACCAGCGGATACGCGAGATCCTCGGCCGGCGGCCCACCGACGCCGAGCTGGCCATGTACTCGGTGATGTGGAGCGAGCACTGCTCCTACAAATCTTCCAAGGTGCACCTGCGCTACTTCGGCGAAACCACCACCGAGGCAATGCGTGCGTCGATGCTGGCCGGCATCGGCGAGAACGCCGGCGTCGTCGACATCGGAGACGGCTGGGCTGCCACCTTCAAGGTCGAGTCCCACAACCACCCGTCCTACATCGAGCCGTACCAGGGGGCGGCGACCGGTGTCGGCGGCATCGTTCGCGACATCATGGCGATGGGCGCACGCCCGGTGGCCGTCATGGATCAGCTGCGGTTCGGCGCGGCCGACGCGCCCGATACCCGCCGGGTGGTTGACGGCGTCGTGCGCGGCATCGGCGGCTACGGAAACTCGCTGGGCCTGCCCAATATCGGTGGCGAGACGGTGTTCGACGCGTCGTACGCAGGTAACCCGTTGGTGAATGCGCTGTGCGTCGGAGTGCTGCGCAAGGAAGATCTGCACCTGGCGTTCGCGTCGGGCACCGGCAACAAGATCATCCTGTTCGGCGCCCGCACCGGCCTCGACGGCATCGGTGGCGTCTCGGTGCTGGCGTCGGAGACGTTCGGTGGCGACGAGAGCGGGGCCCCCGGCCGCAAGAAGCTGCCCAGCGTCCAGGTGGGCGACCCCTTCATGGAGAAAGTGCTCATCGAATGCTGCCTGGAGTTGTACGCCAACGACCTGGTCGTCGGCATCCAGGATCTCGGCGGTGCCGGATTATCCTGTGCCACATCGGAACTCGCGTCTGCCGGCGACGGCGGCATGCGAATCGAACTGGACACCGTGCCGCTGCGCGCCGCCAACATGACACCGGCAGAGATTCTGTCGAGCGAATCGCAGGAGCGGATGTGCGCGGTCGTCACGCCGGACAACGTCGACAAATTCATGGCCGTGTGTCGCAAGTGGGAGGTGCTGGCCACCGTCATCGGTGAGGTCACCGCCGGCGACCGGCTGCAGATCACCTGGCACGGCGAAACCGTCGTCGACGTGCCGCCGCGCACTGTCGCCCATGAGGGGCCGGTCTACGAGCGTCCCGTGCAGCGCCCTGACACCCAGGATGCCTTGAACGCCGACACGTCGGCCAAGCTGCCGCGGCCATCAACAGGGGACGAACTCAAGGCGACTTTGCTTGCGCTGGTTGGCAGTCCGCATCTGTGCAGCCGGGCCTTCATCACCGAGCAGTACGACCGCTATGTGCGCGGCAACACCGTGCTCGCCGAACATGCCGACGGCGGCGTGCTGCGCGTCGACGAGGCCAGCGGCCGGGGCATCGCGGTGTCCACCGACGCATCCGGGCGTTATACCCAACTCGACCCGTACACCGGCGCCCAGCTCGCATTGGCCGAGGCATACCGAAATGTCGCGGTCACCGGAGCGAAGCCCGTCGCGGTGACCAACTGCCTCAACTTCGGCTCGCCCGAAGACCCCGGTGTCATGTGGCAGTTCAGCCAGGCGGTCCGTGGCCTCGCCGATGGCTGTGCGGCCCTTGGTATTCCGGTCACCGGCGGCAACGTCAGCTTCTACAACCAGACGGGCACCGCCCCGATCCTGCCGACTCCGGTGGTCGGTGTGCTCGGTGTCATCGATGACGTGAAGCGCCGCATCCCGACTGGACTCGGGACGGAGCCTGGTGAATCCCTGATCCTGCTGGGCGATACTCACGACGAGTTCGACGGGTCGATCTGGGCGCAAGTCACCGCTGACCATCTCGGAGGGCTGCCGCCGAAGGTCGACCTGCAGCGCGAGAAGTTGATCGCCGAGGTGTTGGCCGCAGGATCACGCGACGGGCTGGTGTCGGCCGCGCACGATCTGTCCGAGGGTGGACTGATGCAGACCGTCGTCGAGGCCGCGATCGCGGGCGAAACCGGTTGCCGCATCGTCGTTCCCGAAGATGCCGATCCCTTTGTGACCCTGTTCTCAGAGTCGGCCGGCCGGGTGCTGGTCGCCGTGCCACGCACCGAAGAGAGCAGATTCAGCGCGATGTGCGAGGCGCGCGGACTGCCGGCAACCCGTATCGGCGTCGTAGACGACGGCAGCGACGCGATCGAAGTACAAGGCTTGTTCACGGTTTCCCTGGAGGATCTGCGCAGGACGTCGGAGGGCGTGCTTCCCGGGTTGTTCGGGTGACCGTCGGGTGAGTGTCGCGCCTCGCGAACGACATCCCCTACTGGTCTGGGCATGGAGCCTGGTCCACCTTGACTTCACCGGTATCGCCTTCGGGGCGCTGTTTTTCTGCCTGTCGCTGACCCCGTCGCTGCTGCCGCGTGGCTGGTTGTTCCAGGGCCTGATCGGTGGACTCAGCGCGGCAATCGGCTACGGCATCGGCGCGTTCCTGGAAAAGATGTTGCGGCGCTTCGTATTACGTCGCAGCAAGCGGTGGCCGCCGGCGAAGCGGGTGATGTACGCCGTGAAGACGGTGATCGTCGCTGGGTCCGCGACGGCGTCTGTACTGATGATGATCCCCGCAGCGGCCTGGCAGCGCCAGGTGTCGGCGGTGATGGGCATGGAGGGCCCGACCACGCCGGGCTACATGCGCACGCTGATCATCGCCGCGGTGGTCGGTGCTGTGTGCGTCGGAGCGGCGCGGGTGCTGCTCGACACCATCAAGGCGATGGCCCGGTTCTTCATCAGGCGGTGGCATCTGCACGACGAGATGGCGTTGTTCATCGGCACCGCGATCGTTGTGGTGCTGGCGATCACGCTGATCAACGGTGTGCTCGTACGCGGCTTTCTAGCCGGAGCCAACCGGGTGTTCCAGCCGCAGAACACCACCACCCGCGAGGGCATCGTGCAGCCCCTGCAGCCCGAACGTTCCGGAAGCCCAACGTCTTTCGCAGCGTGGGACACTCTTGGCTTTCAGGGCCGCAACTTCGTTGCCACCGGCCCGCACGCCGACGAGCTCACCCGATTGAACGGCAGACCGGCCAAGGAACCGATCCGGGTTTACGTCGGCCTGAACACCGCGGAGGACGACGAGAGCCGGATGGCGGTGCTGCTGAGCGAACTCGAGCGCACCGGCGCGTTCGACCGCAAGCTGCTCGTCATCGTCCCAACGACGGGCACCGGGTGGATCAACCCGATCGCTGCGCGAGCGCTGGAGATGATGTACAACGGCGACACCGCGCTGGTCGGGTCGCAGTATTCCTTTCTGCCGAGTTGGATTTCGTTCCTCGGCGACGAAGAAAAGTCGATGCGTTCCGGCCGGATGATGATCGACGCCATACACGATCGGTGGAGCCAGCTGCCGGCCGATCACCGGCCGAAGCTGGTGCTCTACGGCGAGAGCCTCGGCTCGATGGCCGGACAGGGCGCGTTCGGTTAGCTGCCGGACATTTTGCAGATGGGTTTCTCGTCGGTGCTGTGGGTGGGGCCGCCAAACGCCAGCCCGATCTGGAGCGGCATCATCGCGCGGCGCGACCCTGGCACCACGGCGGTCGCCCCACGCTACGACAACGGGCGCACCGTGCGGTTCTCACAGGGCATCGACGCCAACGAGATTCACAGCGACACGATGGCGCCGTGGGAGGGCACTCGGGTGCTGTTTCTGCAGCATCCGTCGGACCCGATCGTGTGGTGGTCGCAGGATCTGCTGTTCAATCGCCCGGACTGGCTGAGGGAACCGCCTGGCCGCGACCGCACTGCCTCTATGCGCTGGTATCCGATCATCACGTTCTGCCAGGTCGCTGCCGATATGACCAATGCCTCGTCGGTTCCCGGCGGCCACGGCCACAACTACGGCGACTTCGTACTCGACGGTTGGGCTGCCGTGGCCCCGCCCGACGGCTGGACACAGCACGACACCGAACGTATCCGTGTCGCGCTGGAGAAGACGGAATCCGAAGACGGGCCCGAATACTGATGCGGCCCAGCAAATTACGCGCAGTCGGGCTGGCTGCGGCCATGGTCGGATGGAGCTTTGCCGCGCCGCGGGTGCGCTGGCATCCGATTCCGAATGCGTTGCTGGGCACCGGGCTTGTCGCGGCCACCGGCGCGCCGCTGGGACTGCGTCCGCCTGCGTTGTGGTCCGGCGTCCGGTACGGCTTGGCGGCAGGTGCCGCGGCCGCGCTCGGCGTCGTCGCGATCAGCACCTTGCCACCCGTGCGCAGGGCGATGGCCGCGCGCGAGCTTCCCGAGCATCCCGGCCGCTGGTTGCTGCTGAGCATTCCGATCGGGACGGTCTGGCCCGAGGAAGCCGCCTACCGCGCCACGCTGGGCACCGTCGCCGAAGAGGCATTCGGCCCGACGCGCGGCCGGCTGCTGCAGGCCGCCGCCTTTGGGTTGTCGCACATCGTCGATGCCCGCGTCACCGGACAGCCGGTGGTCGGCACCGTGCTACTCACCGGCGTCGCGGGCTGGTTCTTCGGCTGGCTGCATGCGCGGTCGGGGAGCCTGGCGGCGCCGATGCTGGTGCACCTCGCGGTCAACGAAGCCGCGGGGCTGGCCGCTCTTGGCGTGCAGCGGCGGGCCAGGCGGCTAGGGTCGTGCCCGCGGACGAAAGGAGCACCGATTGACCATGGTCAACGCTGATCGCGCGCGTTCGCGCACATTCGTCGTCACCGGAGCCGCCTCGGGCATCGGCCTTGCGTCCGCTCGCCGGCTGTTGGCCGAGGGCGGCACCGTAATCGGCACCGACTTGGCAGCCCCGCCAGACGATCTCGGCTCACGGTTCGAGTTCGTGGCGGCCGACATCAGCGACGAATCCGCGGTCGGCTCTGTGTTCGCCGCGGTTCCCGATCGACTCGACGGCGTCGTTCACGCCGCGGGCGTGGCCGGTGGCGGTCCGGTCCATCTGCTGCCGCAGTCCGAATGGGAGCGCGTGATCGGAATCAACCTGACGGGCACATTCCTGGTGGCCAAGGCCGCGGTGGCCAGGATGATCGAGCAGCCGAGGATCGACGGTGAGCGCGGCTCGATCGTCACGCTCGCAAGCGTCGAGGGGCTCGAAGGCACTGCAGGCGGCAGTGTGTACAACGCCTCGAAGGGCGGCGTTGTGTTGCTCACCAAGAACATTGCGCTCGACTACGGTCCCAGCGGAATCCGGGCAAATGCCATCTGCCCGGGCTTCATTGACACTCCGATGCTCAACAGCGTGATGGGGCTCGAGGGAATGGAAGGCCCACTGCGCTCCATCACCGAGGAACATGCGCTCGGCCGACGCGGTCAACCGGAGGAGATCGCCTCCGTGGCGGCTTTCCTTGTCTCCCAAGATGCTTCGTTTGTCACCGGCCAGGCGATTGCCGTCGACGGCGGATACACCGCGGGCCGCGACCACGGTGTCGTCAAACTGTTCGGTTTCCCCGACTGACGTCAGGCGTCGCGGCGGTCCGCCTGCAGCTGATGCGGCTCGCTGACCTGATCGTCGATGCCGAAGCTGATGATGCGCCTGGGCGTCACCCGAATGATCGCGGTATCCAGTTCATCACCGGCCGCGCCGCGCGACGGAGGGATCTCGGCTTGTTCGGCGGTGCCGCGGATCTCAAGGCACCGCACCCGCCACGGGTCACGGGAAGTGATGTCGTCGACGACGAACGCCACCTTGTTGTTGCGCGCGATGTTGCGGAACTTCTGGCTTTTCGACATCCGATAGCCCGCGATGTCGATGGTGCCCAGCTCGTCGTTGTAACTGAATCCCACCGGGCTGTTCTGTGGTGTGCCGTCGGGCTGGACGGTGGCCAACCGGCCGAGGTCGGCCTGCTTGAGGAAGTCGAGTTCATACGATTTGAACGTCATGACCCGACCGTAGGACCTCAACAATTGTTGATGTCAACCGTCAGGGGTTGATCGTGTTCTCGCCGATCTGGCGGCCCCATACGTAGTCGATCATCAGCGGCTGGGCGATTTCGAGATGGTTGTACGGCGCGATGGAAGCGCCAGTGTCCATCACCAGATACGGCGCGGGCCACAGGTAGCGGGTGATGTCCTGCCAACAGCCGGGCCGGCCCTCGGGGCCGCCGCGGGCATTCACGCGCGGCAGGTTGTCGGGATACACGTATGCGTTGCCCGCGCCCGCGAGGGTGCCCGACGACGACGCCAGCGAGTAGCCGTTGCCGCCGAGAACGGCGGAGGCCCGCTTCTGCACGATCGAAAACTTGCGGAACGTGCAGAGGATCATGCCGCGGTAGTCATCGAGAAGCTGTGTCGTCGGGACCAGGTCGGCGGCACCCCGAACCAGGTACGGGCCACCGCGTTCGAAGCTGTCCGCCGCGTCGTCAGCGAAGCCGAGTGCGGCCATCAGCGCCTCGTCGATGTCGGCGCGGTATTCGTTGAATGTGCGCGCGGTTTGCACCGCGTTCTGCAGTCCATGCCACAGGTCCGGCGAGGCGTCGGCGTAGACGTCGGCCAGGTCGGCGACCGCGCGGTTGTCCTGCGCGATCTGCGGCATCCGCGTATTCAGATCGTCGAGGATCTGGTTGCCGTTCAACAGCGATTCCCCGAACCGGTCGCCGAGGCCGGTGAGGGCCTCCGCGGTCGCGGTCAGCGTCTGGTTCACCTTGATCGGATCCACCTGCTCGGCGATCGAGGTGACCGTCTCAAACAGGGTGTTGAACTCCGTCGTCACCGACGATGCGTCGATCAGATCATGTGATGAAATCCGTTGTGATGAAGGGTTTTTTGGCGAGCTGAAGGAGATGTACTTGTTGCCGAACACCGTGGAGGCCCGGATCTCGGCCGCGACGTTGGCCGGAATGAACTTGAGGTAGCCGGGATGCACATCAAGCGTCAGTTTGGCCATCGGGGCGCCGCGCTCGTCTGTCGTGCCGATATGCGTGACGCGGCCGATCTCAACGCCGTTGTAGGTCACCTTCGACCCCGGTTCGACAACGAGGCCGGCCCGCGGCGACAGCAGCGTCAACTGAGTCTTTTCGCTGAGCGCACCGCGGAATTCCAGATAGATGAAGGCCGCAACGGCGGCGACGATCGCCAGGAAGATCGCACCGGCCGTTTTGTAGGGCGGTCGGTGGCGGTCGACAAGCACTTTGAGAATCTAAGGTATGGCCGCCCGCCGCAGTGTCGATCCGGCGAAGACCCGCGCCGCAGTGTCGGCGGTTGCCGAGTGGTTGCGCGACGCCAGTGTGCCTGAGCCTGGCCGCAACGACCTTGGCGAGGCGGTGCGGTTGACCGCGCGCACACTGGCGGCCGTCGCACCCGGTGCCAGCGTCGAGGTACGTGTGCCGCCCTTTGTTGCGGTGCAATGCATTTCGGGCCCGGAGCACCGGCGCGGCAATCCGCCCAACGTCGTCGAAACCGACCCGCGCACCTGGCTGCTGCTGGCCACCGGCCTGCTGGACGTGGCAGGCGCGGCGGCCAGCGGCGGCCTGCAACTGTCAGGGTCACGCGCGAGTGAGATAGGACACTGGTTGCCGCTCGTCGCCATCGACGGAAATGGCTGACGCCGGCAGTTTGTTGATGTGTCACGCGACACTTTGCCGCGATTCCGTGATTACTGGTGGGTAGCCGTAGACTGAACAACGTCTACCCACCCCGCCCTGGGAGCAGCCATATTGTGACCGGCCAGCAGCAGACCGATCCAGAACCCCGCGAAGAGTGTGGCGTATTCGGCGTCTGGGCGCCGGGCGAAGAAGTCGCCAAACTCACC